>ERZ1034913.1328-NODE-1328-length-15358-cov-5.613736_pt1 | contig 15358 bp, 17 predicted proteins | sample MGYA00520697_ERZ1034913 | MGnify/ENA primary metagenome ERZ1034913 (study PRJEB33766, sample SAMN09781786) | gut metagenome | biome: gut microbiome | host: Homo sapiens | place: Madagascar | study: EMG produced TPA metagenomics assembly of the PRJNA485056 data...
GCATGTGCCCTGGCTCGATAAGTACAGTCGTTTAACCAAGCGCTTGGTTGAGCATGTCCAGCACTGATGCCAGCACATGAGCATCAAGCACGTTGCCAAAACGTTAGGCCTGCATTGGCAGACCGTGCGTGAGCTTGATGCACGCAGGCTACAGCAACAAATTGACAGCTTGCCACCAGCGCAGCCTGAGCGTCTGGTCATGGATGAGTTTGCAATGTTCAAGGGGCATCGCTACGCCAGCGTATCCAAGCTGTCGCCATGGACATGAATACGGCGTTCGATGCAGAGGTCAAGCATTGGTGTCCGAAAGCCAAGGTTGTCTATGACTTGTTCCATGTGGTGGCCAAGTATGGCCGCGAGGTTGTTGCACGCGTGCGTGTTGATGCGGCCAATGCACTGCGCGGGGATAAACGCCAGCGCAAGATGGTCAAAAGCGTCCACTGGCTGTTGCTGAAAAATGAAGCCCACTTGCGCCCTGAACAAAAGCAGCACCTGCAGCACCTGCAGCAAGTGCTACAGGCCAATCAGCCCTTGATGACGGTCTATGTGCTCAAAGATGAGCTCAAGCAACTGTGGAACTGTTCAGACCCTTGGCAGTTCAGGCGCAGCTGGAGGCAGTGGCATGAGCGCTGCCAGCAAAGTGGCATTGCCTGCTTGCAGCAGTTTGCCAAAAAGCTCAGCAAGTACTGGCGCGGCATACTCTCCCGTATGCGCTGGCCCATGCACACAGGTTTGCTGGAGGGTATCAACAACCGCATCAAACTCATCAAGCGCATGGCCTACGGATATCGCAACACTGAATACTTCTTCTTGAAGATCAAGGCCGCATTCCCCGGAAATCCGTGAAGAACCAAGTAAATCCGCCACAGACTGCTCTCAAAGCATTTTGGAACTAGCAAAACATTGGGCACCACAAGCGCCCAATGCTGGAAAAGATGACAAACGAAAATTTCAACGAGCCAATGACAGACATCACCAACAGTCTGGATTTGGCCAGCATGCGTGCCCATGCCAGTGAAGCGGTGAGCATGCTCAAGCTACTGGGCAATGAAGATCGCTTGATGCTGCTGTGCCAGATCTCATTACAAGAGCGCACAGTGACGGAGCTGGAGCAGCTGACAGGTATCACCCAGCCTACCTTGTCGCAGCAGCTGGGTGTGCTGCGCAGAGAAGGCCTGGTGTCCACGCGCCGTGAAGGCAAGTTCATCTGGTATCAATTGGCCGATGCTCGTGCTCTGCAGCTTATGCAAGTGGTGCATCAATTGTTTTGCGGCCCTGCCGCGCATGGAGCTCAGTCATGAGTATTTATTGGGAAGCTTTTACGCCGTGGTCGTCCTTGGCGGGCGGGGTGTTGATTGGATTAGCCGCCGCTTTGATGGTGGTGTTGCTGGGCCGCATTGCTGGCATTAGCGGTATTTTGGGAGGCTTGCTGCAGAAGGCCACATGGGGCTCGGTGCGCCAGTGGGGTTGGCGTGCAGCCTTTGTAGCGGGCATGCTGCTTGCACCGCTGCTGTGGCAGATGTTTGCTCCACTGCCAGCCATGCAAATGCCCTCCAACCCCATGCTGATCATCAGCGCAGGCTTGCTGGTAGGTTTCGGCACGCGACTAGGTTCGGGCTGTACCAGTGGCCATGGTGTATGTGGTTTGTCGCGTTTGTCCATTCGCTCATTGGCCGCCACGTTGATGTTCATGGCCACAGGCGTGGCGACAGTGTTCATCATGCGCCATGTAGTGGCTTGAACAGCAAAGAAAAAGGAGTCACACCATGATTGCAATCGCTGCATTGATTGCGGGTTTAGTGTTCGGTTTGGGGCTGATCCTCTCCGGCATGGGCAACCCCGCCAAAGTGCAAAACTTTCTGGATATTTTTGGCACCTGGGACCCCTCGCTGGGCTTGGTGATGGGCGGTGCTATTGCTGTAGGCCTGATTGCCTTTACCTGGGCTAAGCGCCGCAAAACCTCGGCACTGGGTGAGCCCATGCAGCTACCAACGGCCACGGTAGTAGATCGCAAGCTGCTGACGGGCGCCGCCATGTTTGGCGCTGGCTGGGGCCTGGCAGGGTTTTGCCCCGGCCCTGCCGTGATGAATCTGGCCACCCTGCAGATGGAGGTCTGGCTGTTTGTAGCAGCCATGCTGGCAGGAATGGTGCTGCAGCATGTCACAGCCAAAAACCGTTGATAGCCAACACTGTCGCAGCAGCAAAAAAACTCCGTGGGGCTGAAGCAGCCCACAGCCTGCCGTTCAGGCGGTCAGCACACAAGACTGAGCAATGCCGCTGCCCTGCAGTAGCTATCGAGGCATAGCCACCGCTGAGGTTATGCCAAGCACCTCACTGCATTGACGAACTGCAACAACACCGCTGAAACACGCAAAAACCGGGTGATGCTGTGCCATATGGCAACAGCCATCGCCAAGTCAGGCTGCACAACACTGTTTTGCGCTCTAGAATCCACGCTGATTTCTGGTGCTCGCGTGGCCGTTCAGGCCATGCTGATAAACGAGAAACATGGAGGTTCTGCGCTCTACAGCGCCTTACCTTGCATGTACTGCCCCCGCAACAGTGTGTGCACAGGTCGCAAGACCAGCCTGTCGTTCCACAGCCACTGAAGCCTCGTGCTTTGGGAAGGCTTCGACAGTCGGTGCATCAGTCTGGATACCGGCCAGAAATTGGTTCGAGGCAGCCGCCCTGCGCAGCTGCCCCGGTGGTTTTGTGACGCACATGCGGGGACGCTGTGCGTGCAGCTCAAAATTTTTATGTCTCTCCAAACCTCCTTGAAGCAGGGTGCCGTGGGCACGTCTGCGCGTTTTGCTTTAGCTGTGGTTACGATAACCGCTACGGCCTTGACACAAAAGGTCGCCGCAGAAGAAGCGCGCATGAATCCCACGGTTGTGACGGCGACCCGCTCCGAAACAAAACTGGACGAAACTTTGGTCGACGTGCGTGTGATCACACAAGAACAAATAGGGAATTTTGCTGGACGCTCTTTGGCTGAAATCATGCAACGACTGGCTGGCGTCCGTATGTCAAGCAATGGAGGACGGGGCAATACACAGTCCTTCACGATTCGTGGAAGTGACCAAGTAATTTTGCTTATCGATGGAGTGCGTTTTGGCTCGGCCACAATGGGAACTCCCACTCTAGCTAGCCTTCCGATCGAACAAATCGAACGCATTGAAGTAGTACAAGGCCCCGCCTCAGCTCTGTATGGCAGTGATGCCATTGGAGGCGTGATTCAAATTTTTACCAAACAAGGTAAAGGTGCCAAAAAAGCCTTTAAACCGCATGCCGACATTACCTGGGGCAGTGCTGGCTACAAAGATGCCAATGCTGGGTTTATTGGCACCCAGCAAGGCTGGAACTACAGTTTGAATGTATCCCGCGTGCTCGATCCTGGATTTTCTTCAACGAACAAAAAAGCCGGCCCCAAACATAGTCCAGATAAAGATAAATTTAACCAAACGGCTGTCAGTGCCAGCCTGGGTTACGCATTCAATGATGCTTGGCGCTTAGATGCCAATCTACTGCAAGCCCAAAGCTATGCTGAGTTTGATAATGCGGACTACAACAATTTGCTTCAAGATGCATGGCTTAATTCACAAGCCGGGACACGCTCCTTGAAGCTATCCGGTGTTGTGAGTCCTACGTGGAAAACCCATCTGAGCTTAGCTCGCTCTATGGACAAGCAAAGCAACCAATATCACACCATATCAACCAATACGCGCCACAGTGATAAGTTCAACACCACTCAAGACGAAATCCAGTGGGGTAATGAAATAAAAACGGCAGCAGGTATCGTTGTCGCTGGTTTTGACCATTTAAAACAAAAAATAGATACGTCTACCCCATTTGACACCACCAGCCGTACCACGAATGCTGTCTACGCAGGTGTGAATGGTAGTCACGCAGGCCACTCTTGGCAGATCAATTTGCGTCGAGATGACAACTCTCAATACGGTGGTTACAACACCTGGGGGCTGACCTATGGTTATGAAATTTTTTCTTCTCTCAAAGCACATATCAGTCGCTCCAGCAGCTTAACTGCGCCTACTTTCAATGACCTGTACTACCCAAGAAGTGGAAATCCTCTGCTGCAGCCTGAAACAGCAAAAAGCAATGAAATTGGTCTTGCATGGGATATTGGTGTACACAATCTTAAGTTGGTAGGTTTTGATAACAAAGTTAAAAACTTGATTGCTTGGGCACCTTCCGATCCAGCAGATCCAAACAGCCCTTGGTTTCCCGCCAACGTTAATCAAGCACAGCTCAAGGGCTGGTCACTGCTATATAGCGTCAGCGGCACGCATTGGAATTTGAATGCAAATTACGAACGATTAAATGCCCACGATGGTTCCGGCTTACCTCTATACAACCTAGCTAAAGATCAAGCCAGCGTTGCACTTGATGCTTACTGGGGGGCTTGGAAGATAGGTGCATCTGCACTACATGTTGGCAAGCGTCAGCGCTCTACAGCCGCTTATCTTCCTAGTTACACCACAGTAGATGCCTATGCCGAATACCAGCTTGCCAAAGATTGGGCGCTACAAGCACGTGTGGCTAACCTGACTGACAAGGAATACGAAACCGTTTATGGCTACAACCAACGTGGCCGCGCTGGTTATCTGACGCTCAAATGGGCCCCTAAATAATGCCCAAGCTGCGCATCTACAGCGCAGCGTGCCTTGTGACCCTGTCCGCCCTTTATGGGCAGGCATGGGCCCAGGCACAGCGCGTGATCTCTTTACTGCCTTCTGCTACGGAGGCAGTTTGTGTTTTAGGGGCCTGCGATCGCCTCGTAGGTGTGGATGATTTCTCGCTGGACCCGCCAGAAGTTGCCAAGCTCCCACGGCTGGGAAAAACCTGGCAACCTCGTCTCGAAGAAATTGTTCAGCTACAGCCCGATCTGGTACTGGTGGGTCGCGCTCCACAAGTGATTCAAAAGCTGCAGGCACTGGGCCTGAATGTGCAGGAAGTCGATGCCTTATCAATAGAGGAAGTCCGCAGCGTCTTGCAGCGCTTAGATGGCCTACTGGACACGCAGGCTGCACCAGCGGTGATTGCCGCCATGGACCAAAAGCTCGATGCATTGCGCGAGCAAGCTGCAAAAATTCCAGCACAACGTGTCTATATCGAGCTTGATGCTGCGCTTTACAGCGCCGCGCCCAGCTCCTTTATTGGTGAGTTGTTAGCACTTCTGGGGGCGCAGAACATTGCAGCAGCATCGACTACGGCTTACCCCAAGCTCTCTCCTGAATATGTGGTCCAGCATGCGCCGGAGCTGATCATCCAGACCTACTCCCAAGGGGCACACGCAGTGCACACACGCCCCGGCTGGCACCGTATTCCTGCGCTCGAGCACGGGCGCATATGTCCCCTGACCGCCGAAGAGCGCCGCATTGCGACGCGACCTGGCCCACGCCTGGCGGAGGCGGCAGAGATTTTTCTGCGCTGCCTGCGCATGCCCTACCGCGAAAGAACCCCATGAAACTCAGCAAAAACTGGGATGAAGTCTGCTACCCCTTTATTCACCAGACCTCTTACCTGTGCGACTTTGAAGTCACCACCGATGAACTGTGTGCGTTGATTGGCAGCGCCATTGCAGCCATGCCCGATGACATGCAAGACATGCGCCAGGACCTTGAAACGCTGCAGCCCCTGGCTTTTCACATCAATGGCTCCATCCGTGGACGTCTTGCTGTGACCGAAGACGACCAGCAATGGCTGCTGGGCAGACTGCAGCACTACCGCACCGAGGTTGGTGAGCGTGAACATATTTTTGTGCTGCCTCGCGGCACTGCCCCCGTGCCACAACTGCACCAGGCACGATCTGCCGCCAAAAAGGCGATTCGCTGCATGGTGCGTGTGGAGGAGGAAGGGCAAAAGACCGTGCCAGACATCCTGCCACGCATGTGCAATACGCTGTGCAATCTGTTTTTCTTGATGACACTGGTCGTCAATCAACGCCGTGGTGTCGAAGCAGTCCCATTCACGAGCAAGAGCTATGGGAAGCCTGCCTCATCTGCGGACTGAATGGCATCAACCAGTGCTTGAGCGAACGTGCCAAAGCCTTGTTATTGATCGTTCGCAGGCTGCTGTGCCATGGCCTGCGCACACGCAAAAGCACTGGCCCAAGCCCACTGGAAGTTATAGCCACCCAGCCAGCCTGTGATGTCAACGACTTCACCAATGCAATACAGGCCAGGCTGAGATTTAGCCTCCATGGTTTTTTGCGACAAGGCTTTGGTGTCAATGCCCCCCAAAGTCACTTCCGCTTTTTTATAGCCTTCTGAACCACTGGGCGTGATTTCCCAGCGGGACAAATTCTCTGCCAACGCAGCCAGCGCTTTATCGCTGACCTCATTGATCGGACGTTGCAGCTCAGGCCGCTGTGCGGTCCAGGCATCCGCCAATCGACTAGGCATATAGGCAGACAACTCGTTCGCGACGAGCTTGCGAGAGCAGCTTTTGGCTTGCTGCAGTAATTCGCCCACATCGCTACCAGGTAGCAGATTGATTTTGAGCGGAGTGTCTTCTTTCCAGTAGCTGGAAATTTGCAGCACCGCTGGGCCAGACAAACCACGGTGCGTGAACAGCAAATCCTCTTGGAAAGTCACTCTCTCTTTTTGGCTGCCCGTACTGATCTCCACGTTCAGCGCCAGGCCAGCCAGCTGTGCATAAGGCTGCCAGTGCTCGCCATCAAAGGTCAGAGGCACCAGGCCTGGGCGGCGCTCTACCAAAGGCAGGCCAAACTGCTGTGCCAGACGGTAGCCAAAGTCTGTGGCACCAATTTTGGGGATCGACAGGCCACCCGTGGCCAGCACCAGGCACCGTGCATGAACGACACCGCGATCCGTGTGCACTGCATATTTGCGGCTGTGTGCCTGGGCTGGATCAAACGCCACTTTCTTTACGCTGCACGGCTGCCAGCGCTGTACGTGACCCGCCTGGCATTCCGCCAAGAGCATCTGAATGATGTCCTCGGCACTACGGCTGGCAAACAACTGCCCCTTGTGCTTTTCTTCATAGGCAATGCCGTGCTTGTCCAGCAAGGCGATGAAGTCGTTAGGCGTATAGCGAGACAGCGCAGAGCGGCAAAACTGGGGGTTTTGACCCACATAGTGTTTGTGTGGGGCGCGCACATCCAAGTCCCGGTTCGTAAAGTTGCAGCGCCCACCACCTGAGATACGGATCTTCTCTGCTACCTTCTCCGCATGATCAATCAGCAGCACCTTTAGGCCCAGTTGTCCGGCTTGTGCCGAACAGAACAAACCGGCTGCCCCCGCTCCCAGGATGATGGCGTAAAAGTCAGTTTCAGCGGATGGATAGGTTGCAGCAGTCATAAATCAGGGCGTTGCAGGGACAGGAATCCCAAGTAAAACGAGGCGGCAGTTTAGCCAAACCTCCGATCACTTGTGCATCACCGGTAGTTCGTTGCGCGCCCGGCTGATTGAGCTGCCTGAACAAAGCAGCTTCAGCCCATCACAATGACTTCACCGCAAGCCGCTCCTTGGCAAGCTGGGTACCAGCAGCCAGGGCTTTCAGCTTGCGCCATGCCACATCGCGCCCCATCGGTGCCAGGCCACAGTTGGTGCAAGGTAACAAGTGTTCCTTAGGCACAAACTCCAGCGCCTTGGAGATGGTGTCTGCGACCTCCTCAGGTGTCTCCACCACATCGCTGGCCACATCGATCACGCCCACCAGCACGTCCTTGCCCACCAGCAGTTTCATCAGTTCAGGAGGCACATGGGAGTGGATGCACTCCAGACTCACCTGGTCAATGCTGCTGCGCGCCAGTGCGGGGAACACCTCTTCGTACTGCCGCCACTCTTCACCCAGGGTGCTCTTCCAGTCGGTATTGGCCTTGATGCCGTAGCCATAGCAGATATGTACCGCTGTGGTGCAGGTCAAGCCTTGTGCGGCACGCTCAAGTGCCTGTACACCCCAGTCTGCGGCGTCCTTCATATAGACATTGAATGCAGGCTCATCAAACTGGATGATGTCAACGCCATCCGCCTGCAGCGCCAGGGCTTCCTGATTCAGCAATTCGGCAAAAGCAAAAGCCAGCTTGATCTTGTCACCGTAGTAATTGTCTGCCACGGTGTCGATGATGGTCATGGGTCCAGGCAAGGTGAACTTGAGCTTCTTTTTCGTATGAGCGCGCGCCAGCTGCGCTTCAAAGGCATGAACGCGGCCCTTCAGGCGCAGCGCCGACACCACCTGCGGCACCATGGCGTCATAGCGATTGTTACGAATGCCCATCTTGACCTTGTTCTCAAAGTCAATGCCCTCGACTTGCTCCAGAAAGCCATGCACAAAGTGCTGCCTGGACTGTTCGCCATCGCAAATGATGTCCAGGCCCGCATCTTCCTGGGCTTTGATCCACAGCAGGGTGGCATCCGCCTTGGCTTGCAGCAGTGCATCGCCTTCCGCTTTCCACTGCGGCCAGAGCTTGTTGGTTTCTGCCAGCCAGGCTGGTTTTGGCAAACTGCCTGCAATAGAAGTCTCAAACATCAGGGTTCCTCTCAAACAATAAACAAAAAGTGGGGGCGCTCCCCTGTATGGAGAGCGCGAAGTGAGCACTCAGGGAGTCACCGCTGGTGCGCGGCATATGAGTTCAATCACAGGCAATGCCCGATCCACGGACAACTGGGCACGCTCCAGCAAGGCTGCGCTGTGCAGGCGATGGCTCTCAAAATCGCTGTCTGTCGCATAAACGCCCAGCGGCAAAGTGCGCGCCTGAAAAAAGCTGAACAAGGGCCGCAGCTGGTGATCAATCATCAAGGCGTGACGCTGACTGCCGCCTGTGGCAGCCAGCAGGATCGGTTTATCGATCAAGGCATCCTGATGGATCAAGTCAAAAAAGTGCTTGAACATGCCGGTGTAAGAGCCCCGAAAGACCGGGGTAACCACTACCAGAACATCTGCTTGCTCCACTTCCTCCAGCGCTTGCTCCACCACACCTGGCACTTGAGCGCGCCATGTCGTGCCCGCTAACTGCGGCACCAGCGTGCCGAGGACGGTCAACCGTGGTTCAACAGGCAGCTTCTGGGCCATCAAGTGCAGCAAATGTTCTGCCAGAACTGTGGATTTGGAGCTTTGCTGCACCCCACCAGAGATCGCAACTACACGCAATGGGCGCATGATGGCTCTTTCATAAATATGTATCTCAGCGCTATCTATGCACGGCGTTTAAACCTGTACATGCGAAGCCCATTGCGCAAGGATTTTTTCGTAGGGCTTGATAAACCATGCTTCGGTCAACTTGCCCTGATTGACGGCCAATTGGTTGCGCTCTTCACGGTCGTAGAAAATCTGCGTCAATGAATAGTCGGTATGCTTCAAGCTAGGTTGAAAGCGTGTAGCAGCTGGGGCATTGGCGTTATAAATCTCAGGGCGATAGATCTTCTGGAAAGTTTCCATGACGCTGATGGCCGCAATCATCTCCAGATTGGCATAATCTGCAAGCAGATCGCCAATAAAATAAAAAGCCAGAGGTGCAGCACTGTTTGCAGGCATGAAGTAACGTACCTTCATACCCATTTTCTCAAAATACCTGTCTGTGATGGATGGAGCATCCTGGGTGTACTCCATGCCAAGCACAGGATGATGCGTACCCGTGCGGTAATAAGTTTTACCAGCAGCAATGCTCAGACAAATCAGCGGATAGTTCCTGAAATTTTCCTGGTAAGCCTTGGAGTTCAGAAAGTGCTTGAACAGCTTTCCGTGCAACACACCAAATTCCTCTGGCTCACTAAACTCCGGCTTGTTTTCGTTGTGATTTTTCAGCAAGACGCTGAAGTCATAGTCACGCACATAAGACGAGAAGCTGTTGCCGCCACTGCCCTCGATGTGCAGCCCCGCTTGCCTGTCAATAATATTGGTTTTTAGTATTTCAATCAGTGGAAGCTCATGCTTTAATGCTTCCCCATTGATTTTCATATCCGCAGAAACAATTTCCAGCTCGATCGCATAGCGATCACCATTGGGGTTATCCCAGTGCGCCAGACTGTTAAAACGATTATTCATCATCTGTATCGTACGGCGCAAATTTTCCTTGCGATTTTCACCGCGCGCCAAGTTGGCAAAATTGGTGGTCAGCCTGGTTTTATTCGATGGCTGATAGTTCTCATCAAAAATGAACTTTTCAATGCTAAAAGTGAAGTCTGGATACATGGTCGTCTTTTCCCTTCAGAATAAATTCTGAAATTTCGTGAAATTTTCTAAATCTATTTAAAACATTGAATGCAGCAAACCTGCGATATGCATGCAATGTTTTTTATTTTCAATTCTTCGCATTCAGGCAAATCCGGCTTCAAATCATGCTGGGCTGTCAATCATCGAAATGCCAGCACTACGCTCAGCAGCAGCCAAGAGCATCGGCATGTGAAACAGAGGGCAAGAACAGAACAGCGACATACAAACCTTGAGAGAAACATGAGTGCCCAGTGCAGTGCAAGCTGCAACAAGGAATGCATGAATGCTATAAAAGTTATATCTTGCAGTAAAACGAGAATTTTTCAGATAAACTTGAGGAAAGCTAATAGCCTTAAGTTTTCGCACCAACGACCTGCTGTGATCCTCTCCCCTTTTCTGGAGCTGCGCCATCTGCGTACGCTCTGCGCCCTGCAAGAAACCGGCAGCCTGGCTCGCGCTGCGCAGATGCTCAACGTTACCCAGTCTGCGCTATCTCACCAGATCAAATTTCTGGAAGAGCGCTACGGCAGCCCGCTGTTTGAGCGCAAATCCAGCCCGCTGAAGTTCAGTGCCATTGGCGAGCGCCTGCTGGAACTGGGGGCCCATATCCTGCCCGAGGTTGAACAGGCGGAACGCGATGTGCTGCGCCTGTCGCAAGGTGGCGGTGGCACGCTGCGCATCGTGGTGGAGTGCCACACCTGCTTTGACTGGCTCATGCCCGCCATGGATGTCTTCCGCCAGCGCTGGCCGGATGTAGAGCTGGACATCGTCTCCGGCTTTCACCCCGACCCCGTGGCGCTCATCCTGCAAAACCGGGCAGAAGTCGCCATCGTGGGCGACCCCGATGAGGATGACCCCGTCGTCTACCACCCGCTGTTTCGCTACGAAATGCTGGCGCTGATTGCCAAGCAGCACCACCTGTCTGAGCGCAGCTACCTGCAAGCGCAGGACTTCGCCAGCGAAGTGCTCATCAGCTACCCCATTCCTGACGATATGCTGGACATCATGCGGCAAGTGCTCATCCCTGCCGGAGTCACCCCCGCAGGGCGGCGCACCAGTGAGCTCACGGTGGCCATGCTGCAACTGGTGGCCAGTGGCCGCGGCATTGCTACCTTGCCGATGTGGACGGTGCAAAGCTATCTGGAAAAAGGCTATGTAGCCGCCAAGCCCATTACGCCCAACGGTCTGCATGCACACCTGTATATGGCCAGCAGCCCTGAAGTGGCACAGCGCCCGTGGATGCAGGATTTTGTGCGCATTACCCGGGAATGCACATACAAGGCATTGCCGGGCATTGAACTGCTGCATCCGAAGCCGTAGCAGCCAAATTTTCATAGCAAAAACACGCTCTAAGGCTTATGTATCAGGCGCTGACAGCTATTAAAACTATATAAACCCCAGCACTTGTTTACACAAACCCCATCGACCGGCCAGCACCTTGCTTGACCGCACATTCCGCTTCCAGCGCTGCAATCAGGCTGGCCGCGCTGCACACTGGGCGAAACCGGCTCTGGCGCACTACCACGGCAAAGTCACCTGGCGTCAGGCTGTGCAGTCGCGCCAGCTGTGCGCGCTCTGCGTCTGAAGGCGCAGGCAGCTGCATGCGTTCGCACTGCGCGCACAGCAGTGCCCAGGCTTGCTGTGGCTGCAGAAAGTCAAACTTCACTTTCAGGTCAAAACGCCGCAGTGCAGCCTGATCCAGCCCGTCCATGAGATTGGTCGAAGCAATGAACACCCCCGGAAAAGCTTCCATCTGCGTGAGCATTTCATTGACCAGGCTCACCTCCCAGCCACGCTGTGCGCCACAGCGGTCCTGCAAGAAGCTGTCCACCCCATCCATCATCAGCACCGCCTGCTCCGACTGCGCACCCCTAAATGCCCGCGCAATGTTCTGCTCACTCTCGCCCGCATAGGGCGAAATCAGATCCGACACCCGCTTAACCGTCAGCGGCATGCCCAGTTGCTCTGCCAGCCAGCAGCCATAGGCGGTCTTGCCCGTACCCGGCGGCCCGTACAGACACAGGCGGCCGGACTGTTACCCACCAGCCCCCGAGCCACCTCCTCCAGATCAGCGTCAGCCTGGATGAATGCAGGGTCATAGCCCATGGCCACATCTGCACCCCCTTGCCTGAGCGGCGTGCGGTGCCCCTGCGCGCGCAAAGTGCTGCTGACCAGATGCTCAAACGCAGCAGCGGTCTTCTCCGCCCCCAGCTGCTGACTGATGGCACGTACCACCCCACCCGCCTTGGCAATCACTGCCGGAGCCAGACTGTCAACTTCTGCAATTGCCGCGATACACGGCGCATCCAGCAAGTCACCGCAGCGCATGCGCAGCATCTGCTCACGCTGCTTTCTGGGAGGCACCGGCAGTTCAATGACCATGTCAAAACGGCGCACAAAAGCCGGGTCCATGCCGCGCACTGCGTTAGAGAGCCATACCGTCGGCACCGGGTTGTCCTCCAGCATGCGGTTGACCCAGGCCTTGCGCACCTGCGCCGTGCTCTTGCGGCCAAACATCAGGTCGCCATCGTTGAAGACATCCTCAGCCTCATCAAACACCACCAGCGCCGTGCGCTGCGCAAAAAAACTCTGCGCGGCCCGAAAGGCACGCAGGCGGTGCTCTCCGTTGATGGGGTCGCCGTCTTCATCTTCGCTGGACACCTCAAACAACTCACAGCCAAGCTCCTGCGCCAGTGCACGCGCCAGTTCGCTCTTGCCTGTACCAGGCGCCCCATGCAAAAAGATGTTCACGCCACGCCGGCGTGTCTACACCGTGTGCTGCAGATACGGCTGCAAAATGTCCAGCGAAGGCTGAATGTGCGCGTAATCAGCCAGACTGAGCGTGCCCTGCGGTGAAGGGGCAACCGTCCCTTTGAGCAAACCCAGCGGGTCCGTGTCGGCCGAGACCATCAGGTCTGCAAACACATCCGACAGCAGGTTCAGCTTGTTGCACAGCGTGCTGGCCCCTCTGCGCTCCACCGACACCAGCCCGGAGCGCGCCAGAATCCCTTGTGCACCCAATGCGGTACGCACCGCAGCTTCCGGCAGCTCCAGCAGCACTGACAGCACCTGAAACACCCTGGACGACGAAAGCTGGCCCAGCAAATCCCCCGTATCGTCAAGCAGGCGTTCGTTGTGAATGACCACAACAAACGTCAGGATCTTGCAGTCCGTCTCATCCAGTCCCACCTGCTCGGCCAGCCTGTGCATATTGCGGCGCATGAATTCCGAAGCCACGGTCTGCGGCTTGCTGTCTTCAGCCTGCTGGTGCATCTGCCGCAGCGCGCGTTTGACCCGCTTGACCTCAAACTCACTGCTGCTGCCTTCGCCCCCCTTCAGATAGTCGGGCAAATCAAACTCCGCCTCATCCACCCAGTACCCCAGACCCAGAGCAACAGCCACTGCATCATTGCGAAAACCATGTGTACCAAGGAACTCACGCTGACCGCCCAGCAGCACCAGCAAGCGCAGCATCCACAGTCTGATCAATGGGTCCAGATCCCCACTCACCCCTGAACCCGGTTTACGCCTTCTTGCCATGCTGTGTCCTCCTGAGATTGCAGCCCCAGATTCTTCACAGCACTGCGTCACGTTGTGTCGCACACCGCCTGCACAGGCACCAACTTGCATGCAAGGCCCTCAGCCCACGCACAGACACCCTGAATTTCATTGAGGGCATGAAAAACTGCGCTAGAATCTTGGTTTCGCCAAATCGCAGAGCCAATCCTCTGCAGCTGGCAAAGTTTTCGCTGATGCTGCACTGCAGCCCCAGCAACGGAAGGGTGGATGAGCGGTTTAAGTCGCACGCCTGGAAAGCGTGTGTAGGTTAATAGCCTACCGCGGGTTCGAATCCCGCCCCTTCCGCCAAAATACAAAAGCCTTGTAATTCAATGAGTTACAAGGCTTTTTTAATTTTCACCCCGAGCAAGAACACTGCCATGCCACAGACTGCACGCTCTGGATGATGTGCAAAAACCCAAAAAGGTCTAGAATCACCGTCAACACGGCCCCCTTCAGTGATGTGCTTGCACTAGCTGCTGGGGGTTTTTCTTTATCCCTCTCAGCGCAAAAGACTGGTCCAGTAAGCAGGGCGCCCGTCATCTAGTGCTTGTAGCCACTGAGCCTCCATTCCCATGCCTTGCAGCGTCAAGCCCACATGATGCAAGGGCGGAAAGCTCTCCAACAGCACCCGCACACGCTGACTCCACGAGGAATGCGGGTTAATTTGCTGCATCAAATGTTGGCAAATACACAACAGCGCAAACGGGCGTGCCACCAGCCAAGCTTTGCCGTGGAACACATCCAACGCCTGCACAGCACCTTTTTTAGGCAGCTTGGGCTGATCCACCACGTTTCAGTTCCATAAGCGGCTATGGTGGGCACAGGCATTGCGCACATAGTTCAAGCTGCGCAGCCAACTGACCATCACACTGCCGCTATCTGCTGGCAGCCCGTAAGACTTCGCAATGTCGTTCTGTTCCGGTTCTGGTAAGCCTGAAAAAAGCACAGACATACAGCCAAAATCCCACACTTCACAGGCCACCCAAATAGCCAGCGGCAAACCATATTTATTGCGGTTGTGCTGAATGAATTTTTCGCTGCTGCGCTGTATCAAGCTGTCGTGCTTCTGCAGCCACTCTGCATAGGCCGTCAAGCCTGATCGTTTCTTCTTCTGCGTGAAAACAGCATTGAAGTTAGCCGGATCCAGATACGCAAACGCCCCCTTTTGCCCCAGCCGGTAAGACAGGTCCACGCGCAGCGCAATTTCAATGCGCTCCAGCGCGTCCAGCAGCAGGATACGCAGCTGGTCCGCATAACTGGTCCAAGGTTTTACGTAGCCTGTCATGTGTACGAGGTGCTTATGCTGCTACCTGCTCCACCCATGCCTGCGCCAGCAGGTTTTCGGTCTGGCGCGCCTGGATCAGTTGTTCACGCAATTGCTGGCACAGGGCGCGCACCACGATGCGGCCATGGGCAATGGTGTATTCGCGGTAGATCTGGGTTGTTTCGCTCCAGCCTGCCTTGAGGATGGCTGGGTCAATGAATTTGGCGCGAATGTCTGCTTCGCGGAGCTGCTTCTTATCCAATGCGTGTCTCCGGCATGCCAACAGTCTGTAACTAATCATGGCAAACCACACTGTTCTTATTTTTATAGCTGCTTACG
>ERZ1034913.1332-NODE-1332-length-15320-cov-50.373010_pt1 | contig 15320 bp, 14 predicted proteins | sample MGYA00520697_ERZ1034913 | MGnify/ENA primary metagenome ERZ1034913 (study PRJEB33766, sample SAMN09781786) | gut metagenome | biome: gut microbiome | host: Homo sapiens | place: Madagascar | study: EMG produced TPA metagenomics assembly of the PRJNA485056 data...
AATCAAATGGTTTATATTCTATTTCGTGCTTATCATCCATGCGGACAATACTTGTTCGTAACTTCCCAGTTGCAGGATTAAGCATCTCTGTAAAATTGTCTGCCAAACATTTCTGAAGGTCTCGCTGAATGTTGATCTTGTTATACTCTTTTGTTGAAGTATATTGCTCGTAAAGCTGTTCGATAAAGATGGAACTGCAAATTAGTTTCTCTAACAATTCTGGGCGACCTGTCATGTGGTCAACCAAAAAGTCGTGAATAGAAGGATTAAAGAAATCAACGAAATGGCTTTCTCTGTCTTTCATCTCGATTTTAATAAAACTCCCATCCAATGTTTTTAATGATTGCATCCAAAGTTTGTCATCCTTGGACAAAGCATAAATATCTTTTGTAAAATCACAGAATACTTCGAAAGCTTCTCGCCAATCCTTCAACAAACAAGGACGGTGAAGTGTGACTAAGACTATCAGCGCATATTGGCTTAATGCATCAAGTTTGTTAAAAGCCATTTCCCAAACAGAATTTGGATGATTAAAAACATAGCAAAAAGTACGATAAAAATCATCAGGGCTTTTATCTTTCCACTCTTCATGATTAATGAAGGCTTCTATCACACGTGGATTGAAGTTTTTGTGGTTTATCAGATAAAAGTAATTGTAGTCGTGTTTCAGGAGATTACGCAAACATTCCTCTGGTATATTCGAATACGCCAAATGATTGTACAGAATCTCTGCTTTAATCATCCGAGTATATGAACCGAGGTCAATCACACATTTAGACAAGTCTAAATTGTTTGTCTCAAACTTCTCATAATATAGTTTGGCATCTTGCAAAATATATTCTCTTGTTGTCAATATCAACAATTTATCTTTAGCCTTACGAATATGTCGAATGAACAGTATCAACTTAGATTCAAATCCCTTCTCTCCATGTTCGAAGAATGTATTTCCCAAGAAATCATCGAAGAAGAATATCTGTTTCTTGCCATCTTCCAGCAAATCCATCGCATTGTCCAAATCATTAGTGATGCAAACGAACTCGTCATAATCAGTTCCTAACTTTTGGAAAACTAATTGTCTTGCCAATGTTGTCTTGCCAATGCCAGGAATACCAGATATGATAACATAGTGATATTGGAGAAGTTTGTCCATCGCTTGGTCAAAACTTTCGTTCATGACATATTTCTTGGATTCATCCAAACATGCTTGATATTCCAATTTTGACCAATTCACAACACGTTTATTTATGATTTGTTCCATTACTGCTGTACTGCACAACCAAAGTTTATAATATTGCTTTTCTACATCAGGATGCTGTGCCAAGAGATTATTCAAATCATCTCTACCCAAAATATCTTTCGTGCTTTGTATGTAGGGATGAAACAGCTGCTTGATTTCTTCTTTATTGTTAGGTGTCAGTCCTACTGTTGTAGATATATAATATTGAGTAGGGGATAAAGCCTTAACTTTGTCAACTTCCTTAGCAAGTTCTCTTTTTAGGGAAGAATACTCCTTGTAGCGCTTGCATTGGATAATTGTAGAGCTATCCTTTATACCTGCGCATCGCAAATCTATTCCTCCGTCACGTCCAGATGTAAAACTCTCTATATAACATCCAAGATGTTTTTGTAAGAGATCTCTTGTGAGACGCTCAAATTCAGAGGCAGAGAGAATCAGAAAATCGTAATTGTTCATTTGTTTTGGAGAAAAATCATTTTCCCAACCTTAATTACTTTAAGGTTTGTCTATATCACCTCGCTCACGCTCACCTCATCCATAATCTTGCGCCACAAGTCCTTGGTCATGGCGATGGTTGGGGACACGCTGAATTTATATTGTTTGCCAATAGAACGCAAGTTGTATACCGCATTATGGCGACTTCGTTTAATTTGTTCTGTTTCATCAGCATTTCCTTCCTTGGTGATGATTGGGAACATATACTCTGTGTCGGAGGTATATTTGTCGGCTATTTGCTGCATTGCCTTGTCCCATCTGATAGTGACAGCAGGATTGTTGTCTGATGTATGGGAAATGTAAGTGAGCATTCCGTCTTTAACGTTGGATTTCTTCAGATATGCCATGTCCACATAGTTCATGCCTCTTGCATAAAGTGAGAACAGGAACATGTCTCGAGCGAAATCCTGCGACTTGTTAAGATCGAGAGTTTGCAAATAGCGCAACTCGGCTATCGAGGGAAACTGTTGGGTGGCAGGTTTTGGCGATGGTGTTTTGTTTACCAGACGAAAAATGTCTTGCTCTTGTACATTACCTCTTTTTACAGCTTGCTTATAGAATGCACACAATTGTGACAGGTAATAAGCGGTTGTAGATGCCGACAGTCCCTGTGCTTTCAGCCATGTCTCGTAGTCTTGGATAAACAATTCGTTCCATTTGTCCATAGGTGTGGGCTTGTCGGCCATAAACATCAATAGGCGATTGGCTGAATACTTGCGTGTCTCAGCGGTATGCTTTCTTCCTGCTTTCGTAAGCTCATCGATGATTTTTTTGCAAAAGTTGCGAAATCGGTCATGGTGTGATGTATGAATCTTTAGAACAGATAATCATATTGCGACAAGATTCTTTGATAATCATTCTCATATCTGGTCTTGTCGTTAGGACTGATATGAGGACTTTTGATAATCTGTTCCATTTCTTGGAGTACCTTGCCTCCTTCACGCATGATGGGGTCGAGGTGTTCCTTGAACTGTTCTATGAATGGTGAATAATAGTAGCCAATCTCCTCAATGATGAAGGAATAGATGTTCCATGTGTCATTGAAGGTAATGCGATTGTGAGCCACCTCATCCAAGGCATACTTTCTCAGATAGTCGATGTTTTCTGCTTGCAATGCCACTTCCTTGTCGTCTTTCACAGGATGGAAATAGCGGTCTATCAGTACTTGCCGCTCCTGCAGGTTGCGCTGATAGAAGATATTCTCATGGGTGATTGAGGTTTTGCTTTGCTCCACTTCCTCAAAGTGCTCGGCATGAACACCGCTGATGGCTACGCTCATTCCACCGATGTCCATCACCAGACGGCGGTCTCGGTCGATACGGATGATGTAACCTTCCAATCCTGCCATCTCACCAGTGGTGATACGGAGGAGGATGCGGTTGCGAGCATAATAATGATAAGGGTGGAGAAGGAAACGGATGCGCTCAGGTGAAGTCTCTACGACACGCATGAAGGGTTGCATCTGTGAATCTTTGATTTCTGCCACTCTGCCTGTGCTGCAGTTCTTGCACAAATAAGTGCGAGGGAAATTCTTGTCAAGATAGGTTTGTATTTCTTCTGGAAAACCTTGGAAGAAGACCAGACCGCTGACGGTCGGTACTTCCTGGTGCTGCACCTTTTGTTTGCCAAGTTTCTTGAAATATCGTATGGTTTTATGCACAAAATAGGTTCTGCCATCTTTAATCAGCTGTGCCTCCATGCCCTGCACTTTGTTATGATGCACAAAGAGATACGACCATGTGGTTCCGTCCGATTGACGACACTTCTTTACCTCTGAACCAGTCTTTACGTCTGGCTCAGTAACGTGGTTGCCCTTTGGAGAAACAAGTATCTCGTCGGCTGTAGAAAAAGAACTCGTACCATCCGGTTTCATAAATCCTGCTCTACTTTATGTCCTCAGCTGCAACCATACATGATGGTTGTGGAAGCCTAGTCAATTTGTTATTGTTGCGCATAATCTTAATCGTATTATGAGTGCTTGGCATGCTGCCTCTGCACATGTATCTTTATCTTACATTTGTTGCACACTCTTATGTTAAGAGATACAATTTAATGCAAAAGTACGAAAAATTGTTGGATTACATGTCAGATTTTATCATTTTCTGTATGCCATCCCCCAAATTTAACACAAATGTTTAGCAAATCCGCCTCGAAAGAACTCTCCAAACAGCCGATTTGTGGTCATTTCGGCCGTTTTTGCTCTCTTAACATAAGAAAGGGCGAAGTTTGCTAAACATTTTATCCCATCATTCTGGGTGTGTGGTAAACATAACTATTTATTTACAACTCTTTCAAAATCTTTCGTATAATCCGCTCGTTAGCTTCATTGATGGTTGCTACGTCTATTGACTGCAAGTAAATCTGTGTAGTCTTGTAGGAGTTGTGTCCCATGCCCTCGCTGATGGTAGCTATCGGGATATTCATGTGCAAGGCTACGCTTGCCCACGTATGGCGTGCCACATAGGTGGTCAATGGTATCTTCAAGCCTACTATCTCACCAATTTTCTTTAGGTTATAGTTGGTGTTGTGCTCTACCTTGCGGTATGCGGTGTATGGAGAGGATTCCTTGCCTGTCAAGATGGGTAGCAGATAAGGAGAGTCCTTGGTCTGTTCGGCGTACTTGTCGATGATGGCTTGCATCGGCTTCATCCATTCAATGTTGAGGTTTTGGTGGGTCTTGCGACGGTTGTAGTTCACCAAGCCACATTTCAAGTCTGTCTTCTTCAGGAACGCCATATCCACAAATGCCATACCACGGAGATAGAAACTGAGCAAGAATAGGTCTCGCGCCTTGTCAAGGGAGGAACCTCTTGGCAAGTCCAATTTCTCTATTTTACGAATATCCTTTACAGTAATGGCACGCTTTGCAGTTCGTACGTTAGCTGTCTGCACGTGAACAAAGATGTCGTTGGGTGGAGCTTGCCCTGCTTCCACAGCCTTGTTGTAGAGGGTGCGGAGAGTTCGCAGATAGAATGCCACGGTGTTTTGTCCGATACCTCTGTTCCATAGCCACGCCTGATACATTCCTATCATCTCGCTGGTCATTCGGGAGAAGGTAAGATCTTCATTGCCACGAAACTCCATAAATCGGTTGGCGGCACTGGTGTAGTTGCTCTTGGTGCCGATGCACTGCATCTGCTCCTTCTTGGCTATCTGTTGGCGGAAAAAAGCAAAAACGCTCTGGCTCGGTGGCAGCTGCTGTATCTCTTTGGCTATGTCCTCAATGGTATAAGGGAAGCCCTCTGCATCCTTATCACGGATGATACGTTGCATCTGCTTCATCTCCCAATCTATCTGCGACTGGATGAGCTGCAGATGTGCCTGCCGGTTGTTACAGTTAGAAACAATGATAGCCGACTTCTTGTCGTTCCACTCGTCAGGAAAGACATGATAGTCGGTACTGATCCAGCGCAGACTGCGCTGGTGGATGAGGTGATAATACAATGTGCCTTCCTTTCCTGGCACCAAGGAAGCTCTAAATTTTACTTTTACTGTTGCCATAATACTAACTTTTTTATTTGTGAATAATGTTGCTTTTTGGTTATTTACACCTTATTATATATGTAAGCAACGGTATGGCAAGAATGTAGTTGTATATCAATAGCTATTTGGGAAATACTTCGTCGTAGTGCTTCTATGGCTTGTATAGCAATAGCAGCTCTGTCTGTCTCCTCCTATGGATAGAGGCTATCTTGCGTCTTTGGTATCTGCAAAAATCAAGATACTCCCTACGTATGTTTCTTTCGCCTTGCTCTATTTTCTGCAGGAGTCGGCTTTTGGGGAACTTTCCATTCCCTATTATCTTATAGGGACCGACATTATAGGCAAGTACGGCAAGGAGCAAGGTGTCTCTTCCGTACTTTCTGAATAGGGTACAGAGTTTTCTCAGGTCAGAACGCAATAGCGAGTCTGCCTGTTGTAAGGTGAGGTTCTTCCCGAACTTCTCATGCGGCAATATCCGGTGTCCCCACCCGATATAGGGATAGTTGCGCTTGATGTCGTGCCACCCTTCATAATACTTGATGCACCGTACGGCTCGCTCAAAGGGTGGTAAAGCGAAGATGCCCAAGTCTTTTTGGCTTGGGCTATCTGTTGTGGGTGTCTTGTTCTGTGCCATGATATTCTGGCACAGCAGCAAGAGTGTTATAATGATGTATGTCCGTATCTTTCCTGTCATGAATCTCGTTTTGTTTTACTTTGATGTATTGTCACTTGGCATTCTTCTTGTTGAAAATCTCTGCTATCATGGCTTTCACGTCCTCACCAACTTGCACGAAGTTCTTATAGAGGATGCGCTCTCGCTCATCACGGCTCTTGAAGGTGTAGAACTTAGGCAGTGGCATATACTCGCTTTCCTCCTTTTTGATTTCTGCCATATCGAAGTCGGTCTTGCAATAGAACTTACTGGTCTTGAACTCGTCGCTCTCCTGTATGTTCATACTGCCATTCATGCCGGTCTTGGTAGCCACAAAGTCTCTTGCCGTCTGTCCGCAGATCCATCCTGTCGGCATATCAGAGATTTTACTGGCTGGCACAAGACTGTCCATATTCTCATTCAGGTTGATGCTCGTCTTGTCTCTATCGATAGTCACGCCTTTCTTCAGCTGCACCACCTTGCCGAAGATGTCGGAGGATAGCCATTCCAGTGTTTCCTTGCTTCGTGCCGACCCGCTCACCACATTGCCTACGGTGGTGATGATCTTCTGCATACCCACCTTGCCATAGTCGGCTTCCAACTGTGGCAGTTCCTGGAATCCCAAGGCTACGCTCACCTTGTTGCTTCGTGCTGTACCTATCAGTCGGTCTATCTTATGGAAGTAGAGTGTCGGCAACTCGTCCACAATGATGCTCACAGGGATATTTTTGCCTTGTCCTGTATTCACTCGTGTCACCAGTCGGTTGAGAATAAGGGCGTTCAATGCTCCGATGATACTCTCCATCTCTGGGTCATTGGCTATCAGCAGATAGCTTGGATTCTTCGGGTCACTGACCTTCAGGTCGAAGTCATCGCCGTCCTTGTGGAATATCCAATAGCTTTCCTTGGTGGCAAGACGTGAGGTATAGACACGCAGTGTACCTATCATACCCTCCAACTGCTCCATTGCCTTGTTCTTCAAGGCGGTCTGGAACGGTCCCAATAAGGGTGCTACCTCATTGTCGGTCTCCAGCACATTGAAGATTGTCTGGTAACTTTCGTTCAAAAAACTAAGAATATGAGGCATATCGCTATACTTGCCCAACCAATAGGCTGGCTCCACTTCTTCTCCTGCATGGTTAAACACCTTACCGGTCGGCTTCATCTGCATGGTCTTCGGCTCAAGTACTTTCTCTGCTATCAGTATCTTACCATCCTTGTCGTATGGCTCTTTGCCATAGTTGATGAAGAAGTAGATACAGGCGGCGAGGAAGTTGACGGCTGAGGTCTGGAAGAACTGGTCGCTGCCGCCACCGCCTTCCTTCTTTCCTTTTTGCAGGGATTCAAGTAATGTCTCTGCGGTCTCGCTCGCTGCTGCCAAGTTATTGATATACTTCTGCTGTATCGGGTTCACTCGCTTGGAGTATTCCACATCCACAAAGTTGATGATGTTGAACTTGCAGCCTTCTGGCAGTTTCCCCAACTGTTGGTTCTTCTTATAGTGGTAGTACAGTTTGGTTGCCAAGGTCGGGAACTTGTAGTCGTAAACGACCATGGCAAAGCCTTTTGCACTGTGCTGACGGATGAACGGCTCTATAATAGAAAAAGTCTTACCGCTACCAGGCGTACCAACTACCCAAGTGCCACGGAATGGGTTTACGATGTTCACCCATCCCTTGCGGAACTTACCCTTATAATAGTAACGCATAGGGATATTCACGCTATACTTGTTATATTCCTCCTTCTGGCACTGCTCAAAACTCTCGTTCTCAAAATTGAAACGGTCTTTCATCAGTCCTTCTTTCAGGAACTTCGAAATGTTGTCCAAGGCTACATGCACCAGCACCGTTCCGATGATGGTTGCCACCATATATAGTATAATGTTCAATCTTAGGGCATAGAGACAAGTGTCCATCGAATAGCCAAAGAGCCACACGGACAACACCAACAGCAGCACGCCACTTACCAAGGGGTAGAGCACCTGCTTTCGGGCATCAAATTCCAAGTGTTTCTTGTTTCTCGTGCCAACACAGGTGATGCACACCAAGAGGAATGTCACCACCTTGCTATACACCAGGTTGCCGTCATGGTAGATGAACCACTGCTTGATGCGGTCGTGCAGGTCGCACACCACACCGCCAAAGCCGTCTATCGCCCTTGGGTCTATGGCATACTCAAAGAACTCCATCAACACGGATATGTAGATGACCGCCCTGAATATCTTGTAAAATCCTTGTAACTCCTTGCTTTCTTCCATAAATATTCTTAAATAATCAACCTATAAGTTGTATTTTTCAATTATTTGTTGTATCTTCGCACTATAAAACAATAAGATTATGACATTCGACCTGATTACAGAAAACGAGCACCTTTGGGCTGTCAGATATGATGACTGCCTCGACAACGTTCTTGACTCAATTCTTGGGCAATGGAACGATGTTACATGGTTGCGTAGCTTCTTCAAGCATAACATTGATGATTTGGCGTCCTACTTCAAAATCACTGATGTCAATCAAGCCATCTATGATACGATTGAAGATAGCGAACGCTTGCAATGTCTCATCATGGATATTTCTCCAGATGCTGACCTTGACAAGATTTTCCGCCCATTGGAGAATAGCCGTACTTCGGAAATGTTGTTGGGCAAAGAGAAGGCACGCTTGCGTAATACGCCACGTCATGCTTCTTGGCTCCGCATCTATGCTATCAAACTCGAACCGGGTATTTACATAATCACTGGCGGTGCAATCAAGTTGACTCGTACTATGCAGGAACGTGAACATACTTTGGTTGAACTCGCCCGAATGGAAAAGGTGAGACGTTTCTTACTTGACAACGATATTGCCGACAAGGATTCCTTTATGGACTTCTTGAATGAAATCATATAGAAAGGAGGTTATTATGAGAACTACAAACGAAATTGTTTCTAAACTGAGAGAACATCAGTCTTCAATTCCATCCAAATGGCGTGAGAATGCAGAGTGGCGCATGGCTAACAAATCATGGCTTCGCTATTCTCAGCACATTGCAATGATGATGCTCGACAAGATGGAGGAATTGGGTATGACCCAAAAGCGATTGTCTGAACTCATGGGCTGCAGCCAGCAATATGTTTCCAAGGTACTCAAAGGACAGGAAAACCTATCCCTCGAAACCTTGGCTAAGATAGAGCGTTGTCTTCAACTGCCTATTCTGAATCACTTAGCGTAGCTCTATTTCAGAAATATCGGATTGAATGAGTCTGCCGACAACACGTCGCTGTAATTTACTTTTAGTGATATGGTACGACCGCTGATTTGGTTCTCCGTCATTTCGATGATTAACTGCTTGTCATTCGGGAATGTCATTTTCCGAATGACTATCACATTTCTATAACCATAACGGAATCGCTTGGTCTGCTCCAACGTGAACACAGGATGCAACTCCACCATCTGTGAGTTGGTTGCCTTGGCGGTCTTCTTATCCGTCAGCTTCAATCGTATTTGGTCTATATCAAACGGTATGTCTGTCTTGTTCTCTACCGAGAAGTCCAAGAAGAAATAGTCGCCCGACGAATAGATGTTGTTCAGACGCATTACCATCTTGTGGACTTTGGTCTTCACATTGTTCACATGGGCTTCCGAACTCCATATCTGACGAGCATATCGAGCCATGTCCGTAGAGGACAAGGTTACGGCAGGGTTGTTATAGGCATTCTTCTCTATCTGTTGTATCTCCTTATCCGTCACTGCCTCTTGCAGTCTGGTGGTATAGAGCAGTGCATATTGGGTACGGTATCGTTCTGTCACGATGGTTACGATGGCAAGCACCTCTCCGTCTTCATGCATTCCTTCCTTGGGTTTCAGTCGCACGGTGTTGTTGATGGGATGGTCTCCTGCTACTTTGTCAGTGGAAATGTCCACAAAGCGGATAGGTTCACTGGCTGTGATGACAGTTGTCACTTGCTCGTTCACGGTCAGCTGCTCCATCTCCTGGTAGGTGCAGGGCTGATAGCTCTCCGCACTGGTCTGTTGTGCCATCATCGGAGTGGCACTTATCGCACACATCATCAGTGTGCCAATGGTCTTTTTGATATTCATATTCGTATTCTTTGGATGTTGATGTTTACTTACTCTTGGTTTCTTTGCCATTAATTAGATACACAAAGGTGCCATATTTCAGTTTCACTTTATTCTTCTTGATAGCCTTGCCTATGGCATTGGTGGTTTTCTGATAGGCATTCTGCATGGTCTGCATGCCCCATTGTGAAAAGCTGCTGCCAGTGTTAGTGGTATTCATATCCACATTGCCGGTCACGGCTCCGCTTGCCACATCCTTGCTGGTCTCACGAAACTGGCTGCTTGGCACATACAATCCTTCCATGCCGTCTGTGTCATAGAGTGACAGGTTGATTTTCACTATCTCATCATCCACCAGCACACTTTTTACCGTGCCTTTCACTCGTTGAGAGCCAAATCCGCTCATGATGGCATACAGGTATGCGCCTTTCTTCACCACCATCTCACCGATTTCTACATCATCGAGTAGCCGCAAGCGCACACGGCTTCCATCCATAGCCTTGATGTTCTCGTCAATGATAGCCTTTATCAGTGTCGGCTCTTTCTCGTTTACTGCCAAGGTGTTGAAGTAATCCGAAGAAGTCTTCACCTTTTTCACCACCTCACTTGGTTTGTCATTCTCGTCCGCTTCCTTTCGGACATTCTCATTCACCTTGATTTTTCCCTCGATATTGATACCGCCATTGGCTGAGCCTTGCGAGTCGGTAGGAGAGGTGGCTGCAGAAGTCGAGCTGTTTGCTTGTGTGACTTGCTGTCCCTTCAGCCTTGCTTCGGCAAGCGCCTTGTTCAGCTCTGCCAACGCCTCGTTCTCTCTTTGTCGCTCATGGGCTTCTTGTGCTTCTCTCTGTTTTTCCATTTCTGCTTGCTTCTTGGCTTCGGCATCCAACTGTTGCAGTTCTGCATCCGAATACTTGCTTTGGTATTCTTCTTTTTCTTGCTCATTGTCTCGGTCTATATTCTCCACGGCACTATGGTCTTCTATCTTGCCGTAGGCGTTCAACATGTTCTCATACTTGCCTCCAATACCGTCACCGCCCTTGATATGAGCTTGTGGCAGATTCGGATTCAGATATTCCGTGGTCTGCATATTGGCATCCTGCTTCTCCGCCACCTTGGTATCAAAGAGGTCGAAGATAAAGTAGGACGCTCCGAGCAGTGGGAGATAGACAATCGCAGGTAGCATGTACTTGGGTTGTCTGAAATTGATTCTTTCTGTCAGCTTCATCGTTATTTGTCTTTATGAGGATGGCGTGCATCCTCATTGGTTCTTACTATGTTCTTTGCATTCCCCATATTCTGATGGCGAGCCTTTATCAGCGAGTCCTGTCTCTCCGTGGCGGTGCGTCGCTCTCCCTGATAGTGATAAGCTCTTGCCATGCGATAGATGTTGAAACTGAAGCTCACACCTACAAAACCGAACACGATGACCAGGAACAATGTCTTGTGCAAGTCGGCAAACCGCTGCACATGGGCTGCCGCCTTGTCAATTCTGCACATCCTGGCAAACTTCCTTCCTGCTCTCACGTCTCGCTCATAGCGTTCCTTGTATTTGGGCTCGTCCTTGTCGGGCATCTTCTCCCCAATGAGCATCTGCTTAAATCCTTTTGTGTTCATCGTTATTTCTTTTTTTACTTTTTTACCTTTTTACTTCTTTACCCTTTTACCTTTAATAGTTCGACTTTGTTTTCTTGTCAATATCCTTGTTGAGCAAGGTTCTCCAGTTCACTATCAGCAATCCATGTGGATTGTTGTCAGTCCTCGGAACTCGTTTCAGTTGTCCTGCCGTCACAAGCTCACGTGTCAGCACATTGGTTCTGCGCTCGATGCGCTGTCTGCCATAGTAGGTAAACTCCATCTTCTCCTTGTTGAACTTGATACTGTCACAGAAGATGCTGAACACGGCACTCGTTCCCATGATGTTGGAATAGAAACCCTTTTCCTTCAGTGTATTGTACTGCGCCAGTCCTGTCTCATCCACCAGATACATGGCTTTCTCCATCGTGTATTTGATGTACTTGTCATCGGGTGCCAATGTAAAAAAGTAATGATGGAACATCTCGATATGACTCTTTGCTTCCACATCCAGTGTCTCATCCATCGTCGTGCGCTGCACCAGAATAGGCACATTGCCGTCCAACACATAGATTTTGTTCTGTGCATCCACCACCATGTTCTTCGCCGTCCAGATGCTGCTGATACTTATCAGCACGCACCCAACCAGAAACAGGCTACAGATGATAGTCACCAACTTCACCTTATTCTCTAAATTCTTGATTACCATTGCTATAATGTTTTTTACCTTTTTCACTCTTTTACTTTTTTACCTTTATCAGTGCATCACATGGGCAAGTGTCCCCTGTGCCGACATTTTGGCTTGCTGTGCCACACCCTCACCGAAGTTTCTGGTAGAGAATGCGGTATCGCCCTCTGGTATCATCCATGCCGCAAGGTCTGGAACCAAGTTCAGACACTTCAACGCAACGATACTTGCTGCCATCAGATACCCTGCCGAGAAGAACGAGTTCTGCAAGTATGCCGCCATCGTCTGCTCACTGGCGGTGATAGCCGTCAGGTTCTCCACCTGTATGCAGAGCACGATGTCGAAGAGCAATAGCACGTAGAAGCCCACGAAGTAGAGCATGGCTCCATAGAAATGCACGGTCAGATACCTTGTCAGCCACTTCGCCCAACTGCTTTCCCATTTCGGCAGTAGCGAGAACGCCCATTGTATCGGTCCAAATATCGTCAGCATTCCCAACAGTATCTGTTGACAATAGATGGTGCTCCACCAACCGATACGGAAGACGATCAATGCTATCAGCATTACTATCTTGTCGATGTTCACCACTGCTCCTGCAGTCAGTGAGGTAAACCACAGCTTGGCTGCGTCCTTTTCCATGTTGGTCACTTCATCCACACCTGTCTGCTCCATGGTCGATTCCACCAGATTCGGGTCTGTTGTTCCCTTATGGGCAATGTCTGCCTGGGCTTGTACGGTGGTGTACATCGTGTCTCTGGTGTAGATGAGCTGCTGAACTTCCGTAAACTTGTCCTCTATCTGTGTGGCTTCCGCCTCATATAGGTCATGGGTATAACTTCCAATGGAGTTTGGTATGTAACTCAGAAAGTCCAGTACGCACCAATTGCTGCCACTGTTCGTCATGCCTGTATCGGCAGGTGGGTACCACCAACAGAGGATGATGCTTATCACCAATGGCTTGAATAGTTTCATCACATCCAGTGGCTCATGCTTCACCATCATCTTGTAGGCCATGTTCGCTGCCACCACGATAGAGAAGAGGGCTGCGAGTGCCATACACATTTGAACGACCCACCAAAAAGGCCCATTCGAGCCTGTGAAAGTAGCGTCGCACAGGAACTCGTTGGTCTGGAAAATCACGTCATCAATCTCTTCTTCCAAGATGTTGATGCCGAAGTCGGATAATATGCTGCTGTTGTCTGCCATAACTCCTTATCTGTTTATTTTCAAATCATTGTCATCCTCATTCGAGCCGTTATTACTGCCAGAAGATGTGTTGTTTCTCACTGCCATTCCTGCCTCTCGCCATTTGCTGGATGCACTGCTGATGATACTTCGTTTGTTGGCGGTCTGGTAGTTGCCGTTTGCTGTCAACAATTCCTTGGTCTTGCTGGCATTCGACATCTGCACCAGTTGCTTCACAAGTGTCTCGTTCTGTTTTGCCACATCTGCATAAATCTGTAGGTACATCTTCTTACGCTTGGCATTGGGCATATAGGCATCCTTGGTGGCTTTGATGGCTGTCTCATAGACATGATAGTATTCTGTCCAGCGTTGCTTGTCACCGATGGATCCGCCTACAGGCAGGATGCGGTCGATGTTGCTCTTGAAGGCATTCATCTTGCTGTTGATTTTGCTTCCTTCCACTTTCCAGGCGAGGTCAATCTGACGGTCTGCCATATTCAACGCCTCAATCTCTGCTCTTTTGGTCAGGGCAGAGTCGATGGCTTCGGCATATTCCACTTGATTGTAAGCTCCGATTCTTGCCGTGGTACGAAAACCGAGTTTGTTCTTGCTGGCAGCCGACTTCTTGTAACTGCTGTGCAGTAACTGATAGTACAATTCTGGTGACAGACTACCACTACCGATTTCCATCACCGTTATCTGGTTCTTTTTCGAACTGTCATGATTGTATGTCACATAACTCTGGGCATTGCCTGTCATGGCTATGCCCAACAACAGTAATATAGCTCCTGCCTTTGTTTTCTTTCTATCCATGTCTATACATTATTATATATAAGGGTTACTAACTCTCACTGTTTGCTAACAAATGAATTCTTTATACTTCACTCTTCACTTAACTAATATCCAAGTTTACCTGCCACTCGCCACCGACCGAAGGCATCTTCCAGTATTTGCTGCTTGCTTTTGGTTCGGTAAACCTTTTCTTTCCAATAGCCGATGCGCACTTGGATATATCGCCACGACTCAAAGTAGCTTTTGTTCAGATGCTTCTCTATATTGTCAAGCGAGGTGTTGATGCTTTCCAACACCACAAGAAGGTCTGCCGTAGAACACGCTGCCGCTCCTGTGGCATACAGCACCAAGTCGCTCACGCTTTTGTAGAGGTATTCGCCTTCATTTGCGATATTCTCTATGGCTCGTCGGTTGATGCCTATCAGTATGGTATCGGCAAGCGAGATGCGCTTTCGTTTGATGACTTTTTTGTTGTAGTCATCCAACAGCTTCTTATAGTCCGATATTCTGTCGCTCACACCCTCGTAGGTGGAGTACACGTTCAAACTGGTTCGTAAACTTTGATATAGCACATCTATCACATCAAATGCCCTGGTGTATTTGTCAAAGTCAACGTTCAGTTCCTTGTATGCCTTGGTCTCGTCCTTACTGTAACTGTGCAATAGTTTATTGCTGTATTCCAACGTGCTTCGTGCGAGCAACAGACTCCGCTGTTTCTTGTGGTCATTGATGTAGGCTTCCACGCTGGCAACATCAAATCCCCATTGGGCGAATGTTTTAGAGGGGAGGGCGAGGAGCAAGATTGCTACCAGCAATGTTCTCACAATATCCATTCGTCGCTTCTTGCTCACTGACCCTGCAACCCTCTCCGCTGCATCAGCCTTGTATTCTTTTCTATTTCTCATTTTCATTGTCTTCATCATTAAACTTGCCGTGATAGTCATCTGAGTGTTTGGTGTCGGCAGCTTTCCTTAACCAACGTTTCTTGCATTTCTCCACCAGTGTCAACCGTCGTCCTTCGTCAGCATTGATATGTGGAGCGATGTCCATCAGCACGTCGATGATATTGCGCTTGTAGTGCATCATCTTCTCCAACGATACCAAGTCTGCGTATATCTTGGTGATTCTGCTGTCCACCTCTCTGGCTATCTCTAACCT
>ERZ1034913.1335-NODE-1335-length-15300-cov-7.322466_pt1 | contig 15300 bp, 13 predicted proteins | sample MGYA00520697_ERZ1034913 | MGnify/ENA primary metagenome ERZ1034913 (study PRJEB33766, sample SAMN09781786) | gut metagenome | biome: gut microbiome | host: Homo sapiens | place: Madagascar | study: EMG produced TPA metagenomics assembly of the PRJNA485056 data...
GTATATGGTAGAAATGAAAATATCACCATATACAGTATGAATCATATATTCTTTAACATTATTTAAAGATTGAATATGACTTAATACAAATTTCAAGATTTCAACATCCCCATTATTACAACTAGAGAAAATTAGTTTATGCCATTCTTCTTGAGTTAATGGTGTTTCATCATTTATTTTTTTGATGTGATCTATTACTTGTTCATCAGTTTGGTTTTGATTTCTTTTGCCAATGTAGATTTGTAAGTCTTTTAATTCTTGTTCTGACATATTCTCATCTCACTTTCTAATTTGAATTACAATTCTTTAAACTTAAAACCTTTTATATCGTTTTCTTCTACGGCTTTTTTGAATTTTTCTGTAACATAAGATATTGACTTTGGAAATTCTGGTAACTTAAAAATAGTTGCGTTCTATAATTTTTCAGTTTTAAATACATATTTTCAACATCCATTACCTACCAGAAGAAAAAATATTTTAATTCTAATTTATATAAATTTAGAATAGCATGTTTATATTAACTTTTCATGAATTTCGAATTTATTCATTAGAAACCATTTTTGCAAATATCACAAGTCACTAAAGTCATTAATTTATCATCATTTGATGTAATTTCACCCATTTTATCTAAACCTCTGTTTATTAAATCTGAGATAAAGGCAGTAAATTCTAAAAAAACATCTAAATTATTAAGATTGATATTCATTACATCAAAAATCTCATAATTCCTTGTTTCATCTTCTATAATAAATTGAAGTTTGGATGTTTCTGATAGCAATTTTTAATCAATATAACTCATAAGTAGAGTAAAGATAATGTTACTCTATTTAGATGAATGTCCATAGATTACTACATTTTGAGAATCAATATTTCCATCAACTGATATAAGTGGATTCCTGCATTGGCATATTGCTTTTCAATGTTTCTTCGAACATAGAAATCATGATCCGGTACTGTACGATTGGTTCATATATAATATAATCATCAAAATCTAAAATACCAACAACATCTTTATTTGTTTTTTTCAACAAAGATAAAGGAATATATAAAACTAAATAGGAATAATTAAACTTTTAAATACTTTTAGAGAGAATGTCTCTATCTTTTTTATTACAGTACTTTTAGAAGGATTGGACGTAAATAAAGGTAAAGATTCTAAACTGATTGAATACTTCAGAAAGCTACAAAACAATGAAATAGAATTCCAAATTGAAGAATTACGCGGATACATTGACATAAGATTTGAATTATCCAGACTCAAATCCCCCATTATAAAAAAGAACAGAGATTTCAAATATCTCTGCTCCCTAGTTAATCCTTTAACACTCATGGGTTTTCATCCCTACAACTTTTAGTCGACCCTGGTATCTAATTGCGGATTACCAAAATTTCTTCGACTAATGTGCGTTACTTGCCGCAACTTTTACTCTAGACCACAAATCCGCAATGATCTTTCGTGTAGTTTCATCATATTGGAATACTTCATCTTTATCGTAACCAGCACGAGGTGTATATGCGTTGATACCATCATAATCTCCGCCTTTGCCACCAAGCTCTTCCATAACTTCTTTATTTGGTGAAGTATATCCAACATAACTTGAATTATCCATAGCTGCATCATAGCTAGTGATATAACGAATAAACTCATTCGCAAGCTTAGGATTCTTCGCATTCTTTGGAATAACCATCGCATCTGACCATAAGTTTGTTCCACTTGTTGGCATATAGAATCCCATATTTTCATTTTCTGACATGACATAAGCTGCATCTCCAGAATAAATAAGTCCAAGAGCCTTTCTTGCCTGTGCCATATTATCAATAATTTCATCTGTTACAATTTCTGGATCCATTGTCTGAACACATTGTACCAACCAGTTGAATGCCTCGTTCAATTCATCCTCACTTGTCGTATTCATTGAATATCCAAGTGCTTTTAATGCCATCATAAATGAATCTCTTTCAGAATCATATAGATAGATATCTCCTTTGTATTTCTGATCTAAGAAAATATTCCAACCCTCATTTTCCAAATCCTCTTCAGATACTTTTGTCTTATCATACACAATACCAACAGTACCCCAGAAATAAGGAATTGAATATTCATTCTTTGGATCATAAGGAAGTCCCTTGATTGCATCTGCCAATTCACTTAAGCACTCTTTACGTGTTTCAGGCTCTAATTTTTGAAGCATATCTTCCTGCATCATTCTTTGAATCATATAATCACTAGGAACTAATACATCGTATGCATCGCCATTGGCAACCTTGATATACATTTGTTCATTTGAATCAAAGTTATCCATAACGACTTTAGCCCCTGTTAATTCTTCAAAACCAGAAATAATATTTTCTCCAGTATATTCACCCCAGTTATATACATGTAAAGTCTGTCCTGCATATGGTAAAGAACTTGCTGATTTATTTAAGCCAAATAAAGAAGCCACTAAACCAACGACTACAACACCTGCAACTACCCATTTCCAAGGCTTATTTTGTTTTGAAGGACTTGTCTTTTTACGAATGATAGGTAAGATATTCACAATTGTTAATGTGATTGTGATCAACAAGACAACCAATGTACTGATCGCATTTACACTTGGGTTGATACGCTTAGACATTGTATAGACCATAATACTCAAGTTTTTTACGCCTTGACCTGTTACAAAATATGAAATAACGAAATCATCAAAAGACATTGTAAACGCAATCAAAGCACCTGAAACAATACCCGGCATAATTTGAGGTACAATAACTTTTACTAAAGCCTGCCAAGGTGTAGCCCCAAGATCCATTGCAGCATCTGCCAAGTTTGGATCTAGTGATTTGATTTTTGGCATAATACTCAAAATCACATATGGAATACAAAAAGCAATATGTGCAAGTAACAATGTCACAAATCCCTTTTCAATCTGGAATGTGATAAATAAAAGCATCAATCCAATGGCTGTAACAATTTCAGGGTTCATGATTGGAAAATCATTGACTTGACTCACAAAAGCACGCAATACTTTCTTTGATTTTGATAAACCAATCGCTGTAATCGTACCAATAATTGTAGAAATAATGGTTGCCAATAAGGCAATCACAATTGTGACATACAAAGATTCCATCATACCGTGGTTTTTAAGCATAGCCTCATACCAACGCAATGAGAATCCTGTAAAATGTGTTAATGATTTTGAACTATTGAAGGAAAAAATAACCATGAATAATATTGGTGCATAAAAGAACACCAATAATAAAGCCATGCCTACTTTACCTAATACTCTTTTATCTTTCGACATGTCTATTTTTCCTCCTTATTACGCTCTTCAAGTTTTCTTACAAGCATCATTAGAAGCATCATGATTACAGCCATAATCATTGAAATTGCTGAACCAAAATTCCATTCTCCAACCGTAATGAATTGATTTTCAATCACGTTACCAATTAAGAAGAATTGTCCTCCACCCAATAATTTAGGAATGAAGAATGAACTTACAGCAGGTAAGAATACTAGTGTAATACCTGAAACAACACCAGGTAAAGAAAGTGGGAAAATAACTTTCCAGAATGTTTGGAATTTGTTGGCGCCCAAATCTTGTGCAGCTTCTAATAAAGATTTATCCATCTTCGTTAAAGCTGTATTGATCTGTAGAATCATAAATGGCAAAAAGTTATATACCATACCAATCAACACGGCAGCTTCTGTATATAAAAGTTCAGTGTGAATCCCAAACAAACTCAAAAAACTGCTAATAATACCATCACTTGATAAAATTCCAATCCATGCGTATGTTCTTACAAGCATATTGATCCATGTAGGAAGTGTAATCGCAAGAACTAAGATTTGTTGAACTTTAGGACTATTCTTTGAAATAAAATACGCAATTGGATAGCCAATCAACAAACAAATAATTGTTGTCTTAACCGCAATCCATAATGATCTCCATAAAATCAATAAGAAATCTTTGTCTGTAAAGAAACGAATATAGTTATCAAATGTAAGTTTAAAATGTACAATACTGTTGCCTTGCTGAATGACTGAATAAAACGCAATCAGCAACATCGGAAGCAACAACATAATACAAGCCCAAACAATATAAGGAATTGCTAATTGTTGAAATTTTTTCATTGCCTAGAATCCCATTTTCTCCATAACATGAATATCTTCTGCAAAGAAAGTAAGTCCGACTTCTTTTCCTTCCTCTACATAATCTGTTGTATGAATCTTAAATTCACGTCCCGTTGTCCAGAAAGTAACCTTATAAACACCTTCCGTAATTGTTTCAGGATCAAAATCATAATCAACATCTAGATCTACTGTCTCATTTTCATCATCCAACTTCCAACCTTGTGCATTCGCCCAAGTCTTCAAATCTGTATCAATAGCCATAGATTCCTTGATTTCATCGACTGTTTTAAAGAAGTTAAATGCAGATACAGCTTCATTTGCCTTCTTGTTTTCAACAACTCTTTGATCTACAACCCAAATCTTACGAGTGATCGAAGTTTTATTATTTGTTGAGAAAGTAACAGTATATTCTCCTACTTCCTGTTTTAAATCTGTATCAATATCATGAATAGAAATAAATTCATCGGTTTCAGGATTCCAAGCCTGTGCATCGGCACGCGCAATGATTTCTTTATCATCAATATCTTTCATATCTTCTAAGTCTAGATAGAAGTCATTGGCAGAAATCTTTTCTTTTCCATCCTCACTTGTGATCGCATAGTTCTTATTAACGTGCATATTTACAGTAACGTGTGTACCAGGTACAGTTTCCACCATAATTTCATAGTGAACACCCTTAAATAATACATTTTCAACTTCTCCAGTCATCTTGCCATCTTTTACATCCACAATATCAATATCTTCTGGACGAATCACAACATCTACTGGTTCATTTTCTTTATATCCTACATCCACACAGTCAAATGTAATATCATCAAAACGCACTTTTTTATCGCAAATCATACGAGCTGGAATAATATTACTTTCACCAATAAACTTGGCAACATATTGATTGACAGGCTCATTATAAATATCTTCTGGACTACCAACCTGTTGAATCTCGCCATCTTTCATAATAACAATCTTATCCGACATTGTTAGTGCTTCTTCTTGATCATGCGTAACAAAAATAAATGTGATTCCTACTTCTTGTTGAATCTTTTTTAGTTCATACTGCATTTCTTTACGAAGCTTTAAGTCTAATGCACTTAAAGGCTCATCCAACAGTAATACACTTGGCTCATTAACTAAGGCACGTGCTATCGCAACACGTTGCTGCTGACCACCAGATAATAAAGTAACATCTTTATTTTCGAAACCTTCAAGACCAATCAACTTCAACATTTTCATGACCTTTTGATCAATGACGTCCTTACTCATCTTCTTGATTTTCAATCCAAACGCAATATTGTCATACACATTCATATGTGGGAATAATGCATATTTTTGGAAAACCGTATTCAACTCGCGCTTATAAGCAGGCACTTCACAGATATCTTCCCCATTTAAAATAACCTGTCCTTCACTTGGTTCTAAAAAACCACCTAAAATACGTAACAACGTTGTTTTTCCACATCCACTAGGCCCTAATAATGTGACAAACTCATTTTCATATATATCTAAATCAATACCCTTTAATACAACTTGTCCATCAAATTCTTTTACAATATGACGAAATTGAATTAATTTATTTTTTTCTTGTTCCATCTATGTTCTCTCCTTGTCAATTAAAATACAGGCGGTGTAGATACCCATAATACTTTGGCATCTACACTCGATACGTTTTCTAAATAATGTCCTTCCTTACCTGTAATATAGAAGGTTTCTTTTGACTTAATTTTTAACCTTTTATTACCAACAACTAAAACAATGCTGCCCTTTAAAATATAGCCAAATTCTTCACCCTCATGTGCCTTTACTTCCTGAGATTTTGCACCAGGCTTTAAAGTCAATAAAATAGGTTCCATCTGATTCTTTTGTGCATTAGGAATAATATATTCTGTAATATAATCATCTTGCTCATTCACAAAAAAATCCTGGGTATGAAAAACAATCTGTTCTTCTTTACTCGATTGAAAGAAATCCGCTAAATTCGTTCCTAGAGCTTCCAATATATTTTCTAATGCAGAAATATTTGGACTTGTTAAATCACGCTCTAATTGAGATAAAAAGCCTTTCGTTAATTCACTACGATTCGCAAGCTCTTCCAAAGTCAACCCATTCTGGGTTCGAAGCTCTTTTAGTTTTTTTCCTATTTTCATTCAATCACCCCTATTTGTTTTTTATACTAAACTTTTTGTTTCATTAAAAGAACAAATCTATTATATAGGAATCCATCAATTATGCAAGAAAAAAAGAGCAATTTTCTTGCTCCTAAGTTAATATTATTTAACACTTTCTGCATTACGCAAACGATACAACACACAACTAGTCATAACTGCTAAATATAAAGCTTCACTCATGCCTTGCGTCTGTAGTGTAAGAGGATAATTATCACGTATTATAAAATCCATGCTCACATTTGTTTGAATGGATATTTTTAATATTTTGTCCACATTGATCTGTCCCTCATCCCAATATTTCGATGTATTTCTTGTCACATCCATATATTCACCAAATTTGGTTTGTGATAAAGAAAAAATCACTTCTCGTACAAATCGCATACGATCTCCCATATCCGTTTGTAAATTATAATCAAAATCTTTAATTTTTTTACTTCTCTTTATATCCGTAAACAGTTCAGGATGAACCAATTTTATAATATCTTGAATTTGATTGATTGTTAAACCCTCTAAATTGATTGGTTGATTATACATTTTGTCAAAAAAAATAGAATCAATCGACTGGTTTTTTTTATCCGCTAGAAGCAAGACAATACGCGCCTGCATACGGTCTTTTGAATGGATTTGTCTTCTAAAATTACGCAAGGACATATGTGCTGCTTGAGCAACTTCTTCTTCTGAAATATGATTATCTTCAATATATTGCACAATTTGTTTCATAAAAAAACACCTCCACGTTAAACATAGAGATGTTTGAGTTATTTGTACTCGACCAAAATTTCAAAATCAGTCGATGAAAATATTTTTTAAGCTTTCGTCGTATCGTCACTTTGAATATTCTTAATAATATCCGTTAAATCTGCCTCGTTGATTGCTCCATCATAGAAATCGTTCAACGTTTCAATCAAGCCTTTATCATCCGGTAAAACCGTTTCAAATACATCTTTCATATGCTCAGCTTCCATACTTGAACCTGCATACTTAACAGTCGCATGAATCAAAGAAGTATAGATGACATTGACTAACATTAAATGATATTTATTGTTATAACCTTCATTACGATTATCAATCACTGTATTTGCACTAATTAAAGCTGTACCTTGATATTGAGCTAAAGTTGGAAACTCTAAATAAAGTCCTTTTACCGTTTTATATGTCATTAATTTCAATGCGTATACACACGCAAATTGTTCTAAATCGCCTAACATATACAAACGATTATCACTATCAAGGACCTTTTTAAAATTAATATCCAATAATCTTGCCAAAACATCACTTATACATTCTAAATTTGTCTTACAAACAACTTCCTGACGACCATCTAAATCCGTTGTAATTACGAATAAATCTCCTTCACGATCATAAAATATATTATCTGGATGTCTTAAATTCACCATATAAAATCCTCTTTTCTAACGAATGAAATTCGTGCCTTTTCTTACTTCTTTTTCAGGCAAACCATACGCCTCTTTACCTAAGGCAATACTTTTCATTAAAAAAATCATATTGCGAGCTAAAGCACGCATTGTTTGTTTACCCTCTTCATCTTGATTGGCCTCAAGCGCATTATTTCCATGAATCGAATTCCAATATTGACTCGAAACAACGGGCATACCACTAATTGTAAAATATTTATTCAATTCATCAAAAGTAGCACTCGCTCCACCTCTTCGGCAAGACACTACACTTGCTCCTACCTTCATTGTCTTATCAAATCCTGCACTATAGAACAAACGATCAAGCACCGCAATCAAAGTTGCATTCGCACTGGCATAATATACAGGACTCGAAATCACTAATCCATCAGCCTCTTTGAATTTAGGTGCTAATTCATTGACAATATCATCATATACACATTTACCTAATTTCGTACATGCTCCACATGCCGTACACCCACGAACTGCCAAGTTTCCTACTTGTACAATCTCAGTTTCAATTCCATTTTCTTGAAATATAGCTTCCATTTCACGTAAAGCCAAATCATTTACTCCACTTTCATGTGGACTTCCATTCAGCATTAAAACTTTCATACTTTTTCCTCCGAAAAAACCTATCTCTATTTTATCATTTGCGTCAACATGATAGAATATTATTTATGAAACATATAGTAACTGGAATATTAGCGCATGTTGATGCTGGAAAAACTACGTGCATCGAAAGTATGCTTTATACATCAAAGACAATTCGAAAATTAGGTCGTGTCGACCATCAGGATGCTTATCTGGATTATGATAATCAAGAACGAGAAAGAGGCATCACAATTTATTCAAAAGAAGCTCATTTTCATTGGAAAGATTGCGAAATCTATTTAATTGATACACCAGGCCATGTTGATTTCTCAAGTGAAATGGAAAGAAGTCTTCAAGTATTGGATTTAGCCATTCTATTGATCAATGGTCAAGATGGCATTCAATCTCATACTTCAACGATTTGGAAATGTTTAAAACACTACAACATTCCTACATTGATTTTCATCAATAAAATGGATATTAGCTATAAGACAAAAGATGAATTAATGAAAATACATTTCTCTTCTAACTGCATTGATTTTAAATCTGAAGATACTGAAGATGAATTATCTATGTTGAATGAAGATATCATGAATCATTATCTGGAAACAGAAACAATTGATTCTTCACTTCTTCAACAAGCCATATTTAAAAGAGAATGCTTCCCCGTATTTTTTGGTTCTGCCTTAAAAATTCAAGGCATTGAAGAATTAATGGATGCGATCATCGATTTATCTTTTATTAAAGAATATCCAGAAGAATTTGGTGCACGCGTATATAAGATTTCAAGTGACGAACAAGGAAATCGTTTAACCCATGTAAAGATTACAGGTGGTATATTAAATGCTAAAGATAAAGTGGGTGCAGATGAAAAAGTAGACCAGATTCGTTTATACAATGGTAAACAGTTTGATATGATTCAAACGGCCTATCCAGGCATGATTTGTGCTTTAAAAGGATTAAATAACTATGAAGTTGGGCAAGGTTTAGGCTTTGAATCCGATACGACAAAACCACTATTAAATGCCTATATGAATTACCAATTATTACTTCCAGAAGGTGTAGATGCGCTTACTATGATGCGCTATTGTAGCGTACTAGCTCAAGAAGATCCACAACTACAAATTGAATATGATGAGCAGACAAAACAAATCTTTTTGCGTTTGATGGGATCGATTCAAATGGAAATTCTCCAAAAAGAAATTGAAAGAAGATCCAAAGTCAAAGTTGGATTCACTACGGGTAAAGTTTTATTTAAAGAAACTATCCAAGATACTGTCATTGGCGTAGGTCACTTTGAGCCTTTAAGGCACTATGCCGAAGTCCATTTAAAACTTGAACCATTACCTAGAGGGAAAGGGCTTGTATTTGAATCCAATTGTTCCAATGATGATTTAGCTTTAAACTGGCAAAACCTAATTTTGACACATTTAAAAGAAAAACAACACAAAGGTGTTTTAACCGAATCACCTATTACGGATATAAAAATCACTTTAGTGGCAGGTAAAGCCCATTTAAAACATACAGAAGGTGGAGACTTTAGGCAAGCTACGTATCGTGCTATAAGACAAGGCCTAAAAGAGGCAGAGTCCATATTATTAGAACCGTATTATAGTTTTGAATTGATGATTGAAAATCAATATGTTTCAAAAGCCTTATTTGATTTAGAAAACAAGCATTGTACTTTTAAAATCGAAGAGGATATGAACAATCTTGTTCATATCAAAGGAAAAGGGCCCGTACGAGAATTAATGGATTATCAAAAAGACGTCATAGCATACACAAAAGGTAAAGGGCAATTTATTTGTGAATTAGAAGACTATCACGAGTGTTTTGATCAAGAAAAGATCGTTGAAGAATCAAATTATGACAGTGAAGCCGATCTAAACAATCCAACTGGATCTATTTTCTGTGAACATGGAGCTGGATATTTTGTTCCTTGGGATGAAGTTAGAGAGCATATGCATATCCAAATCAAAGAAGCCAATAGTTCTTCTTATACTTCTTATGTGAAGCACACAGTACGCGAAGAAGAGTTAAAGAAAGTATTTAATTCACTTGGTGGAAATAATAAAAAATCCGAAAAAACAATCAAGAAAAAGGCGAAAGTAGATTTAAATCTAAGTCAGATTCGTATTGAAGATAAAAAGCCAGAATGTTTAATGATCGATGGCTACAATATGATTTATGACTGGCAAGATCTAAAAGATATTGCCAAAGTCAATATTGAATCCGCTCGTGACGAATTGATCAATCGAATCTCGAACTATCAAGGATATAAACGAATTAAGGTTATTTTGGTTTTTGATGGTTATCGCGTTAAAAATAATACAGGTTCCCATTTCAATCAAGGAAATCTAGATATTATTTATACAAAATACAATCAAACAGCCGATAGTTATATTGAAAAAGCTGTACATGATTTAAAGAAAAAATATGAGTTATCCGTTGCGACAAGTGATGGTTTGATTCAAAATGCGATTCTTGCGAATGGCGCCAAAAGAATCTCGGCTCGCGAACTTGAGATTGCCGTAAAAAACGTAAATAAACGTGCACTTTCATACCTAAAGAAGTAGTTTATGTTATAATTAAGTGGCGAAAACTCCATAGCTTGTTGTGGAGATGAAAGCCACTTTTTGTGAAGTGGACATACTCAAATCGCTATAAGAAGTTGAGAACGAAACATACAGAACTATGCAGAATTAATGCGACCAATCGACATTTAGCCATCCATGAAGATGTAAATGAATTAAGAAGCTTAGGGGATATCTTTGTGACAGAGCCAAAGAATGCCAAGAAACTGCAGAAGAAAGCTAAAACTGGAAAGCGCAAGAAAAGATTTGGAAGATCTATAAAAAATAGATGTCCAGGCTATTTTCAGAGTCAGGCTAAAAGAAAGTTTAGAATCTATGTTGAAGTGCCAAATGATTATAAAGCAAGTCAATATGATCATACGAGTGATGGATACATTAAGAAATCGTTGTCACAAAGAATGTATAAACTGCAAGATGGAACAATGGTACAAAGAGATCTATATTCATCCTTTCTTTTGTACTGCATTGATCTAAATACAAACAAAATCGATAAGAACAAGTGTATTCATGAATTTGAGAAACAGTATAAAAATCAAAATGAAACGATTGAATATATCCAAATGAATCAGGTCAAAGTCATGAACAGTGGAATTAAGGTAAATTAAATACATGTTAAAATGGGAGATTGACTATGCTTCCATGTAGAGATACAGAAAACAATCGCTAATGTGCTAAATGTAGTGCTTGATTGTAAAGTTCACTGCTCCAACAGAAAGACAGGAATCCAAAGTTTGAAAATAATGTACGATTGCTGCATAATGTTGTCAGTTAAGAACCCTCACTGCTTGCGGTGAGGAGTAGTCAGAATAGCGAAAAAGATGGAGGAATTTAATTATGACAAGAAAGATTGCCATTATCGGAGCCGGCCCTGCTGGCTATACATTAGCTCAAGAGCTTGTTAAAGCAGAAAATGAGTATCAAATCGACATTTTCGATAAGGAAGCTGAAATTGGTGGAGCCATTTATACTGGTATTCCTGAATATCGTATGCCCAAAACATTCTTAGAAAAAGCCTACAATGGACTCGTTGAAGCTGGTGTTAAATTCCATTTTAATACTTTTGTAGATCAAACTATGTTTAAAGAACTACAAGCAGACTATGATTATGTGGTTGTAGCCATTGGTGCTCAAATTGAAAATACTTTTGGTTTTGAAACAGGTAATGGAGTCGTTGCTGGTTTAACATTACTTTATGATTTAAACATCAACCACAAACAAGCAGACTTTAAAAAATATAAAAAGGCTATTGTTTGGGGTGGAGGAAATGTCGCAATGGATTGTGCAAGAGCTTTAGTTCGTATTATTGATGATGTAACAATCGTATATCGTAGATCTTTACAAGAAATGCCTGCAAGCCCTGCAGAAATCAAAGCCTGTGAAAAAGAAGGCGTTAAGATTGCTTTCTTAAACAACATCAAAGACATTTTAAAAGATGAAAATGGAAATGTTTGTGGTGTTCAAGTTGCGAAAATGGAACTTGGAGAAATGGATGAATCTGGAAGAGCAAGCTGCCATGAAGTAAAAGACTCACTATTCACAATGGATTGCGATCTAGTTGCGATGGCTATTGGTCAAAAAGTAGATTTCACACCATTAAATAACGATTTAAAAACAACCGATACACACGCATCTTCATTAGAGAATGTATACATTATTGGAGATGCCTTTACAGGACCAAAAACAATTGGTAGTGCTGTAATGGAAGGTAAAAAGATTGCCAAAGAAATCGAGGCAAAATACAACGAAGGAACGAAATAATAAAAATCGTTCCTTTTTTTGTGTTTTAATGTTTTTTTCACATTGACCACTTAAAATAGTAATTGGAACATACAAGCAGCAAGCATATGTATACATCTGGGAATGGATTTATCATTGCATTTTAATGACAATCCCAGAGTGCGTATAAGAACCTCTGGCATCATTAGGAGGTGGTAGTCATGAACAATTACGAATTGTTAGTCCTAATTGTATCTGTATTAGGCATTTACACAACTCTAATTGGCTTTGTGATTCAGCTTTTGGTTGAATTAATCAAACGAAAATGAATAAACAAAATAAAAACTACCTACGCCAACTCTAGCAAAGTTTGTAGGTAGTTTTTACTACAACTATTCCCAGAAACATATTTGTATGTTCCTTTTTGCATGTCTATTATATCACAAACGCTTTTCAAATCCACCATCAATTTCTTGATCCTCGCTAATTGTTACGAATGCCTTTGGATCAATTTCATTGACTATTTTTTTGAAGTTACGAATCTCATATTTATTGACAGCACAAAATAAAATATACTGTTCTGTATCTGTATACGCACCTTTACCCATCCAATACGTTACACCACGACCGGTTCTTTCCATAATCACATTCTTCATATTTTCTTTCTTTGTGAAAATCAATACGGTCATGTTGATATTTTGATAATGGATACGATCACTAATAAAATAAAGTATAGCTACAAAAATAATAGAATAGAGCGATGTTTGTAAATCAAAGATAAAGGCACAAATTGTAAATAAGATCGAATTGATAATAATTGATAGCTTACCTACGGAAAAACCTGGTTTTGTCTTCGATAAACAAACGCCTGCAATATCCATACCTCCACAACATCCACTACTTTGTAAGGCAAGTCCTACTCCAATGCCACACATCAAAGCTCCAAAAATACAATTTGAAAGCATGTCTGGCATAATCACAAAGGATTGTTTTGGCAAAATAGATAGAGTAATGGTTTGCACCACTAAACTAATGACAGTCTTGATACAAAACTCTTTATTCATAATTTTAAAGCCCATAATGAACAAAGGAATATTGATCATAAAGTTAATGATACCCACCAAATTCATATGGTCAAGGCTCGGTACCATCTTTACAATAAAATACTCAATAATCTGTGCAATACCAATGGCACCTCCAAAGTTGATTCCATTAGGTGTCACGAACAAATAAATCCCTAACGAAAGTAAGATACTTCCTATAATTAACTCAATATACTTTTCAATATTTTCTCTCATTTTTTACCTCAGCCTAATCTACATACATAGCTAAGTATAATGGAAGAGTTATTTTTTTACCATTAATTCCACAATTTCCGTTCATAAATTTATATCCATAAGGAATATCTTCATTCTTCAACAATTGATCCATTGATTGCGAACGATTATTTCCTGCCTTTACTTCAACTGGAATTACTTTTGCGTTTTGTTCAATCAAAAATTCTATTTCTAGATTTTTATTTTGGTAATAGTGAAGTGAATGATGACTTTTCATTAAAATATCCGCTATTAGATTTTCATATATACCACCCTTTACTGGACCCATCAAAGTATCATTTAATATGGCTTGTTTCATTTCAAAACCATACATTGCGACCAGCAAGCCTAAATCCGTTAAATACATCTTAAAGAATTTATCATTTTCATATCCAACTAAAGGAAATCGACAGGCAGATACATTTTTGCAAAGCCATACAAGTCCGGCATCTCTTAACCACTCAATACTATTTTCAAATTTTCTTGCGGTAGCCTTAGATTCCACAACAGAAAACTGAAATTTTTTATTCTCCTTTGCGAGTTGCTTCGTAATAGACATGTAACAATTCTTTACCTTTGGTTTTTCAGATGATGAAGCATACTTCGAAATATCTTCCATATAACTTAAAATAATTTGTTCCTGGATTTTTTGTACTTGTCCAAAATGGTTTGAATCTAAATATGTTTGCACAACAGCAGGCATTCCTCCTACGACGATATATTCTCGAATCAATCGCATGAATTGATTATGTATTTCATCAGGAATTCTTTCTTTTGAATCATAATATTTTTTTAATATCGCTAATGAATTTTCATTATATCCTTTTGCCCACAAGAATTCTTCAAAATCTAAACCATACATTGTAACTGACAACTCATAGCCTACCGGTATGCTCGTTACTTCTTTATAGCTGATACCTAATAAGGATCCACTTGCGACTACATCATATCTATTATCTAACGCCAAAAATTTCAATGCCGTACGCGCATTCGGACATTCTTGAATCTCATCTAAAAAAATTAATGTTTTACCTTCGATAAATCGTATATGAGGCATCACCAATGTCATTCGTGAAAATATTTCTTCAGCCGATAATGAATTTTCAAATATGGTCTTTAACTGTGGATTCTCAATAAAATTTAAATAAATATAACTCTTATAATTTTTCCTTCCAAAATAATCAATAATATACGTTTTACCAATTTGCCTTGCACCACGAACCAATAAACACTCTTGATTTTTTTCTTTTGACCACTTCAACAATGTATTATAAAACTTTCTTCTTAACATAGATACCTCCTAGCCCCATTATATCATTTTTGCATATTTTTAGAGGATATTTTTTATATTTTTGCATATTTTTCAGCGTTATTTTTAATTCAAATACA
>ERZ1034913.1338-NODE-1338-length-15248-cov-28.136971_pt1 | contig 15248 bp, 7 predicted proteins | sample MGYA00520697_ERZ1034913 | MGnify/ENA primary metagenome ERZ1034913 (study PRJEB33766, sample SAMN09781786) | gut metagenome | biome: gut microbiome | host: Homo sapiens | place: Madagascar | study: EMG produced TPA metagenomics assembly of the PRJNA485056 data...
ACCAGTATGCAAAATTTGGTTATAAGTATTGACAAAAATAGCCTAGATTACTGAGTTGGCTTCCTTCTGTTCCAAATGAAATGGGCTTCGATGGCAAATGAAGCCTGTTTTTATGGCAGATGAAGCTTACTTACTTTGTATCTACTCCCGATTTGCAAGCGAAGCTTGACAAGGCGAGGGAAGAACATAAAAAAGGAAAAACTCTGTGTTTTGACACAGCACAAGATGCAATCGCATGGATGGAAGCTTTATGATATATCGAATAGAATTCTCTAAGGATGCACAGAAGGTCATTAAGAAATGGAAGAAATCAAATCTACCTCTATTCAAAAAACTAGAAAAGCTGATTCCAGAACTTTCGGAGCACCCTAGAACAGGTAAAGGACATACAGAACCTTTGAAAGGTGGAAACGACATCATGAAGAAATCCATCGTTTAGAGAATGAGATTATGGCGCAATTGGACAGCCTCAGTTTCAGAAACAACAGTGGAAAAGAATAAGTGCGTATGAATAAGTCAATAAATATCTTAGACCAAGACTATTCCCTTTGGTTACAAGACCTTAGCAAACGCTATCGCAGAAGTCAGGTCAAAGCATCGATAAAGGTAAATTGCGAAATGCTCAAATTCTATTGGAGTTTGGGTAGGGATATTGTTGCTATGAAAGCAGAGACCCGTTGGGGAAGCAAGTTCTTTAAAAATTTTAGCAAAGACTTGAAAGAGCAAATTCCAAATGCATCCTGTTTCTCTGTTACCAATTTAAAGTACATGAAGAATTTTTATCTTTTGTATATGCCTTATTTGGAACAAACGCACCAACTTGGAGGTAAAGGAAATTGTCGTAATGATTTTGGTCAACAAGTTGTTGACCAATTAGAATATGAAGGAAATCAATTTGGTCAACAAGTTGCTGACCAAATTTGGATAGACATAACTTCTATTCCTAGGGGACATCATACCATTTTAATAGACAAATACTTAGGTAATCCTGAGAAGGCTTTGTTTTATGTTCGTCAAACTGTGCAAAATGGATGGAGTCGAAATATGCTACTCAACCTATTGCTATCTCTGAATATGATTTGGAAAAATTCTATCCAGAAAAGCTGGAAGGTACTATGCCTACGATAGAAGAAATTGAAGAAAGATTAAGTAAGAAATGAAATTCTGCAAGTGCACTTGCAGAATTTGGTTATAAGTATTGACAGAACTACCCCTTGTTGCTGAGGAAGATTATTTCTGCTCCAAATGAAATAGGCTTCGATGGCGAATGAAGCCTGTTTCAATCGCACATGAAGCCTGTTTCGATAGCACATGAAGCTTATTTCATTTTTACCTCCAATTATTTAGAATTCTGCATCAAACAAAACGCTGATTTTATAAGGAATATCATCCAATTTCTTAAACTGGTTGCTTCCTGCAATCTGCTGCTCCTTGCGAAGATAAATCTCCTGACCATTCAGTTCCGTGAGCTGGCGTTTGAACACGAATTTATGCTTCTGCTCTCTCTGCTCGCTCTCTTTGCTCTCGCTGTTGAAGCTAAGCACGATGGAGTCGGAGAGAAGATTGCCATTCTTGTCGTAGAAACCGAAACGCATATCTACACCCTTCACCTTGTCGGTAACAGGCTCGCTCTGGTAGAAACTGATAGTCTGGTTATTGGTGGTGATACGACTCTTCTTGTTGAGAATATCCACCGAAACCTCACTGATTCCTTGTTTCTTCTTGATGTTGACGTGCAATACCGGAATTACAACTTCCTGAGGCATACTGCCACCATGTACGAATCTGCTTCCCGCACCTTGTTTGCGGATTCGGTTCAACCCTTTGGCTGTCTGTATTTCCGTGTCGCCTTTTAATCCCACGTCTTTGCCCTGCCACGTCTTTACGGCATTGCCTTCCTCCAGCTTTTTCCCTATTACAAAACGACGGTTGTCTTGAACGATGCAATCACCCATCACCTTGAAATCAGTAAAGTCGGTCTCGTCTAGAGTCTCGTTCTGATAGATGTAGCCATGGTCTGACGTAATGAGAATATTGCTTCCGTTGCCGTTTCTGATGATGTCAATGATTCTTTTGATATGTTCAAATTCATCTTGGGTCGCCTCGAAAACTCTGCTTTCCGTAGCCTTGTCATCACCCGTTTTGTCTATAATGTTACTATAGATATAAATGAGGTCGTAATCCTTGAATGCCGTCTTGGCATTCGTGATTTTGAGGAAATCATCGGCAATGATTGCCATACTCTTAGCTACGGTTCTCTGCAAAACCTTTTCTCGGTTATTTGTTCCCTTGGTACTGATGCCGTCTGCAAACACTTCATCGGCTTCCTTTTCGTAAGAAAGTTCCTTGTGTGGCAAGAGGGCTGCCATTCCCAGCTGGGTATAGGAAGGTAGGGTAGAGAGCATGGCTGGTTTCATCTCTGTTTCCATTCTTGGCATTCGGGCAATCTTTTCGCTCAGTTCCACCATTGTCTCGTATCTCAAGGCATCGCTGATGATGACGAAAACCTTCTTCTTGTTGGCGATGAAGGGATAGACGTATGCCATATAGAATTTCTCCTGACTGATGATGTCTTTCATCTCCCATTGTTCCATACCATCTACTTGTGGTTGCCATTTTTTGACAAGTTTCAAGAGATAGTGGTTGGTGTATGCCAGCTGCACCTTTTCGGCGATGGATGCCAATAGTTGTTGGCTTTCAGCCTGATTGGCTTCGTGGATGAAATGGCGGTAATGCAGGTCGATGGTATATAGGTTTTTGACGTAAGCCATAAAACATTCTTCTGGAGAATTGATGTCCAGTCCGTTCATCTTCAATTCGATATCTGCAAAGAGTCGGCGTGCTTCCAGGAGGGCATGGAGTGTATGGGCTGCTTCCTGGAAAAAGAGCTTGTTTTCACGTTCCTCAATAATGGCTTCCAACTCCTCAACGGTGATACTGCCATTCAATACATCATTTACCAGATAGCTGGCTATGATTTTATCAATGCAAGGATAGGTCTCTACCTCCAGTAATTGCTGCAGAGAGTATTCCTGTATGGTATCCCTGATGTTGAGTTCATTTTCTAATTGCCCTGCAAGCTCCTGGTACATTTCGCCATAGGTTCTGCTGTCTCGCCAGTCGCGCATGAAAATCAGAGCCTCGTTGGTCAGGTTCTTTTTCAAGTCGTTTTGGAAGAGTACGATAAGCAGATCTTTGATGTTCCTGTTCTCTTGGTAGCCGAAGGTGGTCTTTACCTCGTCCCAATAGATATCCTCCAGATTGTAACTCTTCATATCCGCTTGGAGGGTAGTCTCTTCCTGAACCATCTCTGTAATCAGGGCGTATGTATAAGCCTCGCAGGTGGTTTTGCTTTTGCAGACCACAGCGAGCATCATTTTTTCTATATCCCTGGTATCCATTCCCGGATGAAGTCTTGCAGCCAATTTATTCCTGTTGTCTGTCTTCTTGAAGAAGTTGATGTGCTGTTGCACCACGGCATCTTTCAGTTCCATGGCGATTCCACATTCTGCCGCATAGAGTGAACTCATATCGGCGGAAAATAAAACTCCTTCTTCCTGATAGTCCAGCAGCCAGTTGTCTTCATCTTTAGGCATAGCTTCTGGACTGTAGATCACAAAGCCTAGTTCTGGCTGTTCTCCTTTTTGTATCTGATATTTGATGGTGAAGGGATTGCCTTCCAGCGTCAGCACGCTGATGCCGGGCATGTTGATGTTGGTGGCAAATTCTTTCTCTTGCCCTCCTTCGTCGTACCAGAACACATAGCGGTTTTTCTCCACCATAGTGCTGAGTATCTGTTTTATCTTTTCTCTTGTTGAATCGGTCATAACTATTTTACTCCTATTGCTTTAAATGCCGCATCTATCGGGTCGGTATATACTTCCAGACTGAATTTGGTCATCAGGTCAGCTGGCACATTGCCGTATTGCATCATGTCGATGGCTGGAATGAGGATGCGCTTGGCTCCTGCATCATTGGCTATCTCCAAGGCACCAGGCAAGTCGGTGGTACCGATGATGGTTCCGCCGATGCTCATACTGCCCAGTATGCAGAGCTGAGGCTGAACCGGACGGTTGCATAGTCCTGATACCAGAGAGATGAAGACGGCTAATTCCATGCCCGATAGGGTGCCGATGCCATGAATGTCGGTGGCTTTCAGATGCAGCTCGTAGTCGCCAAACTTGATGTCGTTTGAAATGCGGCTGATGTTACTTCGCAGATAGTTGACTGCTTCTTTCAATTCGTCTCGGATGGTTGTACCACTTCCGAAACCGGTGTGCTCAAACTTGCCGTTGCCTTGCATCTTTTGCAGGTCTAGGCGAACCAGTCCCTTGTTGCCACCTTCTGTTTGGTTGGCGATGCAGAAAAGGCATCCTGCCTGCAATTCTCCTTCGGGTATCAATCCGGACGATTTGCATTCTGGGGTAGCCACGAAGTGCTCTTCGTTGTCTTCCAGGTCGATATACGAGAAATGGACGTCGAAGAATTCCAAACCGCCAATCTTCTTGAGCTGTTCCTTGATGCGGCGTCTGCCGATAAGGGCATATTCCAGGCATTCTCTTACTTCCTCTTTACCGAAGTTTCCATCCGGATATAACAGTTTGAGAAGTCCGCTCACGGTATGCTTTACGGCGATGACATCACGCTGGTTCAAGTCTTTGCCCAGTCGGAAATATTTCTGGATGGCATCAGAAAAGGTGCGCTTGCGCATCTCTCTCAGGCATTCCGAAAAATAATCCGTGATAAAGCCATAATTATCGGTGAAGAACTCTGGGCGCATCTTGGGTATTTCCCAACCCGGCAGATAGAGATGAAAGCGGTCGAAGAAGGCGGCATCTATCATCTCTTTTGGAAATGGTGAGAGAAGATGTGAAACTTTTACCAGGTTCTCGATGCTTCCGTCGATATTGCCGAGAAAGACCATCGAGGCATCGGCTGCAATACTGTCCTTGCCTCGGCTGAATGAGCCGTTTGCCATATAGTCTTTCATAATCTGCACTCCGTCCTTGTCTTTCATCTTCATGCCTGCCACCTCGTCAAATGCTACCACATCCCAGGTTCCCACGAGTCCTACCTGGTGTCTGCCCATATTGTAGAAGAGGTTTGCCACGGTGGTCTGTCCGCCCGACACCAATATAGAATAAGGTGAAATCTGTTCAAAGAGATAGCTCTTGCCGGTGCCGCGAGGTCCCAGTTCCACCATGTTGAAGTTGTTTTCTACCAGCGGAATCATTCTCGCTATCAGATGCTGCTGGGCGATGGACGATAGGTTGGTAGGCTCCATACCCATGCTTCTCAGCAACACCTGCATCCATTCTTCTTTCGAGAAATGCTTGCGGGCTTCGATATATTCATTGATGTCGGTAGCCGGCATCTGTACGGGTTTCAGAGAGAGTATCTTGAAGGGACTCTCTTTTGAATTCTCATCAAACTCGTAGGCGAGGGTGATGATGCACCAGATACCTCCGCCTAATAGCTTGTCGTACATCTTGATATAGTCGTCGGCAATGCGGATACGGGAGATGTTGATGTTGAAGATCTGTCCTTCGTAGGTGTCGTTGTGCTCGTTGAGGCGAGCCGTCACCTTGTCGATAATCTTGAATTGTCCCCTGTCTCTTATCTTCGACTTGATTTTCTCGGCTTCATCTGGGCGCACGTAGTTGTCGGCAAGAATCTGTTTTACCATTGCCGTACCGCTTTCTATATCTTCCTCATCGTCTGTGGCGCAGTACATGCCAAGCAGGTACTCCAGTACGTAGCTTGGCACGTTCATGCCTTCTTTGATGAGTTTCGTCAAGTCTTTGCGCACCACCTTTCCTGCGTAGTACTCATTGAGTTTTTTATCTAGTTCGTCGGTCATATTTATTCCAGTCCTTTGATAGGTTCCACAAGTGGATAGAACTTTGGATAGTTGGCTTTTACGCCATCATCCAGGTCGATGGTGAGTCGATGGCTCGCCATTTCTACCAACTCTTGTTCAAACTCTTTCACTTCTTTCACTTTCTCCTTTAGTTCGTTCACCAGTTTCAGGGCACGGTTGCGCTGTGCCTGGGTCAGGTCATCACGGAGGGTTTCTTCTTCGGCTTCTCGCAACTGCTGTTCCACCTTATTTATATATGGGTGTACATATTCGGCATGAAGTTTCGATAGGGTGTCGGCTTCCATGCGGTGCATATAGACCAGTGCCTTGAAGTAACCCTTCTTGTGCTTGTCGCCCATGCGGGATGAGAAGAGCCAGTAGATAGGTCGCTTGGCTCCCTTTACGCTGTACATCTGCTGATGGTCGGCATAATAGTCTTTATAGAGATAATCTCTCAGGGGCTTGCCGATGGTCTGCTCGATGTACTTCATGTTCTCGTAATACTGCTCCTCACCGAAGAGAGTCTTGATGGCGAGTTGGATGCGCTCGGTCATATCGTCGGCGAAGAAGTCGGATTCCTGGATGATTGGAACGATGCCATCGTCATCTATGCAGAGAGTGCTGCGTGGAGAGTTCTCTATGCCGTCCACCTGCAAGTTGAGGCTGCTGAGGTCTTGATGCTGGTTGGCGATGATGAGGCCTGGCTTATCTACGGAATAGCGTCCAATGAAGCAACCCACCAAATAGCTGATGAATTGTTTGATGATTACATCATCGTGCCAGATAATCTTCTCATTGTCCTTGCTGCCATCCTCCGTTTTCTCTTTCTCGATAGAGATTTCTCCCTGTTGCAGGATAGTTACCTCATCGAGAGGAACGTCAGGTGTCAACTCATCTTCCAAGCCATAGATATGAATGAACTTCTCGTTGAGAGTCTCCTCGTTTTGATGAAGACGAAGGAACATGGTTTCCCATTTCTTTTTATACACATCTACTCGCCATGATAGCTTGTTCTGTTCTGCAGGCTCCAAGTCAATGCTGATTTGATGATAGCCAGCGTAGTCATGCATGATGGAATCATAAGAATCAAGATCAATGCTCAACAATTCGTTGGAAGTGAAATCCCATGATGTTTCGTGGGCATCCCAATCGGATTTGCTGATGGAGATAGCTTGTCTGATATGTTCTTTTATTATATTATCAAAGATTTGCTCCTTTATAGGCATGCATAATACATCTCTAACCTGTTTCTTTGTTCCAGGAGCAATAAAGTTTAAAATTATAGTTGCAATTTTTGAATTAAGAAGTGCAAGTATAGAATCTATATTTTCTGGTTTATTTATGAATATGCTTGTGCCTGCTTTTTCAAAAAGTTCTCTTGAAAATAATCTTCTAAAGGAAGGAGTTTCAGAGCATACATACGACCAGGTAATTCCATCTTTAAACTGAAGTTCTTTTCTTATAATACGAGCAATATGGTTTTCTTTATAATGCTTTTGAGCATCTTCTGTCCATAAGATCGTGTCTATTACATTCCCATAATATCTTCTGAAGCCTCCTCCTCTTGCACATAAAGCCCAATGTGAAGAATTAACATCATTTGAATTTATCTCCCAAATGTATCTTAAATATACATTGTTGTTTCCTGTAATATTCTGTCCATTTGAAAAAGCATATTTGTCCATTAATGGTAATTTAAATAGCTTTTTAAGATTATTGCTTATCCAATATCCTAAAGGCATTCCTGGGATGTTTTCAAAATCTTCTTGCTTAACTTTATAAATATTGGTTGTTTTGCTCAAAAAAAGATTATGCTTAGATTGGCAGTCTTTACCATCTACTAATCTATAAAAGATAGAATATGCTTGAGGTAACATGTTTGTGCATACAAAAGCTGCATTTTGAACAAATTCACCACTTAGTTCGTCAAAAGTATGGGCTCCTAAATGGAGTAAACTATCTATCTGATAATTCTTTAGAATATTGTAACGAAATTCTTCAAATGCAGTAAAGAACATCCAACTCTGCATGTTTATCATAGCCATTTTTGCCTTAGGGGTACAGTATTCCTTGCAGCGTTCCATGAACGTTGCCATTGTATCTGCCTTAGAATTTGGATATTCTTTGCCAACATATGCTTTCAGAATATCACCCATGCCTTTTCCCAGATACGGTGGATTCGTAACGACACAATGGTATCCACGAGACAGGTATTCTGCCTCGCTCTTCAACTTTTTCGCATTTTCTCCGAATAGACTGTTCCCCACTTGTATCGCTTCATATTCCTCTTTCGTAACCTTCAGCAAGGATCCAATGGTATCAATATTCTCGAACTGCCAAATCAAACTCTTCTCGTCCCAATTGCCACTTGCTGCTATTGTCTCGTGGTCAATGTTCTCCAAAAAGATAACATTTGGCTCTACCGGCTTACGACGGAGGTAACGGCTATAATATGCATTAGCTTTCATGGTAAGGGCAAAGCTGGCAAGCTGATAACAACGCTTGTCAATGTCCATACCATAAAGGTTGTTCTCCAGGATAAGAGCAGGAATCTCCTTGGTGCGATAACCCTCTTCTTCATACATCTTGCAGAGCAAATCGAAAGCATAAACCAAGACGTGACCACTTCCCATGCAAGGGTCTATAAAGCGGATGTCTTTTACGCTCTGAATATCCTCCGGAATCGGGTCTGGCTGGTTGTCGGCAGGCTCTATGTAATAAGGCATTTCTGCTTTTAATGCCGTGTTGGGATGCAGGGTGGTCCAAATACGTCCCAAGGTGTTCTCTACCATGTAGCGAACAATCCAGTGTGGGGTGAAAAGCTGGGTGGCTGCAGCTTGCTCGTCACTTTTCAATCCACCCTTCTGACTCTTCTTAGCTTCGGCATCCGCCTTGCGCTCTGTGATATAAAACTGGTAAAGCCAGCCCATAATCTCTACGTTTTGACAATCCTCGTCGGTCATCCCCTTGCGGATATCCGTCACGAAACTCTGCTCAGAAAGCAAGTCGGTAGGGAGCAGCAGTTCGGTATAATCGCTGATTGACTCGAAAAGGAAAGGCATGGGGTTATTGTATTGGTTGCAGATGGCAATCAATAAATCATGGTAAATCTCTTCCTCGTCTTTTCTTAAAATGTCCAGTGAGATGCCAAGGTTCTCATCGATGTTTCCACCCATCGCTTCCTGCAGAATTTCCGGACGTATCTGTCCTGCTGCAGGAGTGATGACCATCGGAACATTATAGCCGTTGGCATCCATGAAGCGAAGTGCCATCACTCGGTTGAACCAAGTGTAGGTCACTTCTTCCACTACATTCTTTTCGCCTTTAGCGGCAATCTCCTTGCGGAGCGTATTGATTTCATTCTGTTTGCCACGAAGCTCGGCAGTATCTTCCGTCAAGATATAGTTCATTCTTGTCTTGATGGAAGATACCAGCTTTTTGCGAGTTTCCTGTGCAAATGTCTTTAATGCTGATGTATTCATATCATTCTTAATTCAACATGATGTTCTTATTCTGTTTGATGAGGCTGAGGAGCTGCTGGCGCAGGGCATCAACATAGGCTTCTACATCTTCCTTCGATTCAAGCACCTGCTTGTTCCATGCCAGGTTCATCGCCTTTTCCTTTCTCACTGCAATCTTTGGCTTAGGTTGAGGAGGGGTTGGGTGTGAACCATTCGTGTTGGAATCTCCAGTCCCGGAACCAGTTGCTCCAGAACCGTCTGGTTGGGGATCTGTTGCCGATGTTGCCTCTTCTACCCAGGTGTTGATGCTTTCGAAGCATTTGCTGAATGCTTTCTCCACATCCTCTTTCATACCTTTCAGGTTTCCGATAAATCTTTCCTCTTTCTCCTTGCTGCTCAACAAGCCAAACATTTGCTCCACCTGTGACTTCTGGTTGTCTTTCAGTGTAGCGTAAGACGGCAGGTCGGTGAGTGCAGCAAGTTTGCTGCTGATAAGCGAGGCTATTTCCTGATGCGCTTCTTCCTGCTTGGTGGTAATCTCGTGACTGATGGCATCGATGGTCATCTTGGCTTCCGTCATACACTTCCAAGGAGTCTTGCTTTCGTAAGCAGCATCGAGCTTCTGGCAGAGTTCTGACGAAACATACCTCATGTTGGCCTGATAACCCGTCTTGATCTTGCTGATGTTCTTGAAGATGTCAAACTGTTTGCCATTCACGAAGTCCTTGATTTCTTCCACTTCTTCCATGACGTCATCGATGAAATCCTCAATCTCTCCTGTTTTCTTGTAGAGACTCGGATAGACCACGGCTGCCCACTTCTTCATCTGTTCGATGGCAGCTTGCAGAGGAGCCGTGAAGGCATAGCGGTACTCTTGTGAGATATTGCTGAGTTCAGAAATCTCTTCTTTCAGTTTCTGGATAAAGGCATTGTGCACCTCCTTGGCGCTGACTCCAGGGCTGGTTGCGTCATCAAACAGTTCTCTATATACATTCTTCAACTTGGTTATCTGACTGTTGCTGATGGTTTCCTCTATATCAACAATGGTTTGTGCCTGCTGGGTACCATTGGTGAGATGGAACTGGAGATCACGGTCGGCAACCACATTGCCATTACAGTGGAAGGAAATCTTTTCCATCACGTAGAGTTTGGCAAGGATGCAGAGCACGGCAGTTTCATACCAACCATAGCGGTTGCCACGGAAGTAATCTACCAGGTCTTTTACCTTGGTACGGACAGCACGGCTCTTGTCGAGATTCAGTTTGTTCATCACCTCCTGGCAGCATTCATCCAGTTCATAACCCAGTCGCTCTTCGGCGGTGCTGCAGATGATTCGCTTCAGCATTGAGTCATCGTACTCTATCTTCAGCAAGGCAAGGTTCTTGTATTCCAGGTTCACCAGGCGAGTCATTCCTTCGGTGAGTCGGATCTTGATATCGGTGCTGCGAATATCCGTCAATTCATAACCGCCCAGATAGAGGCGCGCCTTTTTGGTGAGTTCAATGAGTCGGGCAACGATATTCTCACGGCGCTTTCGGTTGACGAGGCGCTTGTCGATTACAATTTGCTGGCGATAGTCTTCAGAGCCATTGGCCATCAAGCGGTTCAGGCATTTATCCGCCTTCTTGAACATCACGATATCGTCGGTCATGTATTTATCCTCTCCCAATACCACGCACAGGTGGTTTTGATGTCTCGAAGAATACATCAGCATGCTTGCGTCATCAGTGGCTCCTTCGTAAATCGGTGTCATGAAATGGATAAAGATATCTGCATCTCGTCCGTCTTGCTTCCCATCCACCATTCTTCCGAAAGAGAATATCTTGTTGGGCGACAGCTTCACCTTGTTGTCATAGTAAATCTCATCACGGAATATCTTCTTCAGTTCCTCGTTGATAGCATCCGGTGTAAGTTCCTCGTTCTTGATTTCATTCTCGATATCCTTCTCCTCGTTGGTCTGATAATGGTATTCGTCGTTGGCTCCTTTTTCGATATAGCTCAGATGAACCAACTTGTTCAAGGCTTCGTGGATGTCGTTGCGCAAAGCCTGGAAGTCGGCATCCAGGGTAGGGAGCATCAGTTTGGTGATGTTGTCTGCCGTAGATGGGAATCCCTTGACGTATTTGATGAGAAAGAGTGTCTTCAATACCTTGAGGGCAAGCTCGTTGTCCAGCGTGCGTTCTGCCTGCTGGATGTCGCTCTGAATCTTGGTCTGCAGAATGCCACGCAATCCCTCGTACATATCGCAGAACTGTACGATGTGGTCGAGGTCCTGATGGGCATATATCTTTGCCACTTCCTGGGTGATGGTGAGCAGACTTCGTTCGCCCACACTCTGCTGTTTTCCGCTGAAGGCATTGTTCTTCGAGAGTTCGATGATGCAGCTCTGTACCAGGTTAAACTGGTAGTCGATGAACGGGAAGTCGATGGCAAACTGCTGGTCGTTCTTATAGTTGCTCTTAAACTGGCTGTTGTCGCCGAAGTTGAAGAGCGACTTGATGATATGGTTCTCCTTCTGATATACTTCGCAAAGCATCTGCTGAGGCTCCTCTTCCTTCTCCAGCAGGCGTCGCTGAATCACCTCGTCGGCATTGGCGCTGGTCAGACTGATACGGGTATCGAAGCGACCTTGGATTCTGGAGAAATCGTATTCCTGCTGTTTGTCGAGATTGCCGAGTGTGGCATCAATATCCATCTGCGAGGTAACAATCACGATACTCTGTCCGTTGGTCTTATCCGACAAGCCTTCGGCGATGGTTTGAAGACTGAGCATTCGATGCACGTCTTTTCCGATAAACTGTCCCACCTCATCAACGAAGAAGATGAATCGGCTGCCTGGCTGTTGCTTGTCGAGGTGTTCCTTAACCAGGGCAACGAATCCGTCGGTATCAATCTTGTAGTTGGCAATCTGTGCCTTGATGTTATCGAAGGCGGTTGCTTGTGGAATGCCATCAATTTCAGCCATGATTTCTGCCATGCGCTGAAGTTTGAGAAGGATGCTTTTTCTGCCGTTCTCCCAGGTTTCACCAAATCTCTTCTGGTATTCTTCCTTGAAGAACTCATATTTTCCCTTGTTGTCGAAATATCTTTCTATCTCAGCAATCTCAGGTTTCTTGTCATCGTATCCCATCTTGCGGTTGAATTCCTTGACGAAGATGTTGAGCACCGGGTCGATGGTACTCTTGGTGGTGGCATCCAGTTTTTCCTGAATATTGAAGAGTACGCTCTCGGTAGGAATGCGGCATGCTTTCTGGATGTCGCCACGAAGTTCGAAGTCTTCTGCCTTGCTGGCAAAGATTTCTGCGCATGGTTTACCATCTATCTCATACTTGTTTTCAAGAACGTAAGAGAGTATTTTCAGAAGATGAGACTTACCGCTACCGAAGTCGCCCGAAATCCAGGTACACTTGGGTTTCTCGGGTGGCACGAGGGTATGGAAGAACTTTGGCAACTTCTGGTCCTGCTGCTGTTCGGCAGTGATGACAAATTCCGTGATTTCTACTTTCAGTTCTTGGATACTGTCTGCCTTGATAACGCCATTGATGGGGCGGTTGATATCTTTCTTGTAAATGTCTTGCTGTTTCATTGTTATGCTGGTTATGATATGATGTCACTCAGGTTTTGTCCACGATAGTAATTCTCGTCAGAGATTCTGCCGAAGAGCTTGAGTTGAAGATTGTTATATTCTCCAGGAAAGAAGAAAATGAGATTGCTTCCTGCTGTCAGTTCATCGATGTTGTTGAGGATGCCATGCGAGCGGAGGAAGGGATAGACTCTTCCGATGGCATGGATGAAGACAAACTTCGGTTCCTTTTCCGCAATGAGACTTTGGATGCGGGGGATGATGACGGTCTTGATATCGAGCACGCTGTCGAGTGTAGAAACCATGGTGTCTTTATCAATTCCTCTTTCTCCTTCCAGGATGGCATCAAGGATTCCTTCCTCTTGCAGAATCTGGGTGCAGAGGTCGTAGAGGTTGATGTTGAGGGAGGAGATGCCTTTCTTTTCCAGGCTTTTCATCAGTCGTTCCACTTGTTGTGGGATGGCTGACTGCTGCCGGGTAGGGAAGGGCTGTATATAGAGTGGCAGTTCGCCACCCAGGTTTTCTCCAAAGTTGGGAGTGATGAGTTTGTTGTAGATATGCTCAAAGAGTGTATCCATGTCGTGGAATGTTGAGAGCTGAGTCATAATGCGTTGGAAATGTTATGAATGGATGGAGATGAGATGATTGATTTCATTGTTGGAATAGAGAAAGATGGTGAGCCAGCGAGGATGGTCTTTCACGATGACCTGTTCCATCTGCTCCGTGAGATAAGGTCGTCGGAGAATTCCCGTTTCCGTAGATTCGATGAGTTCTGTCTGTTCCATGATGCGGAACACTACCTGTCGGATCTTGGCAATGGTCAGTTCGGTGATGGCTTCGAGTTCGGGATGGATATACTTCTTCTCGTTGAAGAACTCGTTGAAGTTGGCATACGAAACTCTGTCGTGCAAGGAGTAGAAAGCCTCTCGCACGTTCTCACGGATGAAATCAAAGATAAAAGGGTGGGCTTTGCAGATGGCAAGCAGCACGATTTGTCTTCTCGTAGCCATGTTGCCATCGACAAGCAGGGTGCGCTCCTCCTCGTTGAGTGCGTCTATGCGCTGCTTCATCAAGGAGAATACACGTTGGTTGGTGGAGAGACGGTTCTTCTCCATCAAATTTTCTCTGAAAGTCAATTCTTTTGTTCTTTTCCAGTCCCCATCGCAATCTCTCAGGGCTTCAGCCACGGCATGCATCTCATTCAGCATGGCAGAACCCGCAGTAAACGTGAGGTTGTAGGTCACATTTTCTTCTGTCATATAGAATGCTATATATACATGGTATAGCATAACTTGACAGCCATGCTATAGTCATAGAGCGAAACTATCTTATCTGGGGAAACGAGTGGCTTCCAATACTTGGGGATGGATACAAAAGAAGCGTAGGCTTCCCTCATCCATCCTCAGGTATTGCCAGACACCCGCATATACGATAAGTTCCACCCACGCTATAGCGCAGGCGTTTATTGAACTTATTCATTCGTATATGCATCTTTAAAACTGGCAATTTTGAGGATGCTCCGAATAATCAAGTAAACGCTTAGTTTATTACTCTTATTATGATGTTATAATTTCTTTTCTGTTTCTTCTTTTTTATTTTAAATTGTTCGACATCTGTTCTTTCATACAGTGAATGTAAAGACTTACTTTTTATCGTAATCTTCTTCTACATGATTATATGAAGATATTGGGTACAAAGGTACTAAAAAAAAATGAGATGTGGATAGATTTCCTGATAATTTTAACAAAGAATACATCTATTACCCCATTTATAACTTGCTGCTCATTTTTTTGTTTCTATTTCAAGATGCTTTCACACTCATATTAACTCTTTGTATCATAGTGGATTAAGTGTGAAAGGAGAATAATGAAGAGAGAATATGGTTGATAGTTGAAGGAGGGTGGAAGATAATGATGAGTGGGAGTAGCTGGCAGGTAAAGAAGGACGGGGAATATTCTTCTCGTATCGATTGATACCAGTAATCTATATAGCTGACTAGAGTCATCCATATAGCTGACTCGTGTCATCTATATGGATGACCCTGGTCAGCCGATGCTAGATAGTATCTGTTTCTCCTGATAGGGATATCAATACTTCTTGTTGGAAATGTCAGCTACTCCTATTAGTACTATCATATTTTCTACTAATAAGCTGTTTTCACCCTAAACGTGTTGATAATCAGTGGTTTTAAAGAATTGTGAAAGCAAAAATAAATCGTAAACGAATCATTCCTGCACTTCATGTAGAGATGGCAGTTGTAGGCGTTTGCGAAGAAGCTTGCTGCTGCCATTTCTTTTTTAGCTCTTCACGATGCAAAAAATCAAAATAAAAGTTGTACCTTTGC
>ERZ1034913.1339-NODE-1339-length-15246-cov-15.623593_pt1 | contig 15246 bp, 14 predicted proteins | sample MGYA00520697_ERZ1034913 | MGnify/ENA primary metagenome ERZ1034913 (study PRJEB33766, sample SAMN09781786) | gut metagenome | biome: gut microbiome | host: Homo sapiens | place: Madagascar | study: EMG produced TPA metagenomics assembly of the PRJNA485056 data...
TCTTCGATCCTGACGATGTTACAACCGTTTTTTAACGCCGTGTCAAGTTGCGCGTCTTTCGTCAGGAAGATTGCGTCGCCGTTTATTTCCGCTGCGTAGCCTTTCACTGTTCCTTCATCCCCTCTTCCTCATTTAATTCTTTCAGAAGTTCTTCCGGCGTTCCGGTGTGTGCTTCTGTCTGTGTTTCTTTCTGCATTGTGCTGATTCTTAAATTTTCATAGGCTTCTTCTTTGAATTTTGCCGCTACCGCGTCCATGACGACCGTTTGGAGTGACAGCGGCGTTTCCGCCGCTTCCAATTCTCTTTTCGCCTTTTCGTAGATAATCCCTTCTAAAATCTGTAATGTTTCTCCCAGTTCCATTTTTTCTCCTTTACAGTGACGAAACCATAAGCCCATTTTCAAAACTAACGGTTGAATTCCACCATGTGATCGTCCCGTTGCCGTTGTCCTGAATTTTGCTTATATATTTGAATGTTCCTGTTGCTCCGATATATGCAAGTGTGCCGGTGTTGCTTGTTTTTCTCGTCGCTAACTGATTAACCGAAATTCTCATGCATCCACCTTGCACTTGCAGGCCGTTGTATTTTACCCCGGTGTCTACATCCGTGGCACTTGCTGAATAGTCGATATATCCGTATTGTGTCGATCCGTAGCCACCAGTTAGTCTTCCGCTTCCCGCAAGTTCTACCCAGTACCCGGAATCATACCCGCATTTCATAGAACCTTTTAATTGTGCGGACGTACATTTTAAAATGCCGGATTCGCTCATAGAAGAATAGGTCGCCGACCATGCAATCTTCGACGCTTTCAATCTGATAGAATCCGCCTTTTGCTCGATCAGGGATTCCGCCTGCGCTGATGTTACCCGAAGTTCGATCTTGTCTGCTTCTACTTTGATCGCCGCCCTTGCGTACTCTGCGACTGCTGCCGCCGCGACTGCCGCCACGTCCACGCCCGCTGCTTCGATTGTTTCTTCCAGTTCTGCCAGTGCTGCGTTGTATGCATCGAATTTCGCATTAACGTTTGTTCTCTCTGTCGCCGTGATCTTTTTGTCTGAAATTGCGTTGTTGATTGCGGTTATTAGTGCGTTGTATGCGTTCGTGTATGCGTTTTTCTTGCTGATAAGCGTTGACCTTGTGGCCGTCCGCTTTTTGTAATGCCACAACTTACGCATATTATTTTCATACGGGTGTGACGTCTGGATCATCGACACGGTGGCCGCTTCGATTACTTCGTAAGTCGGAAGTGTGCTTTCCGTTCCGGTTGTATCTGCCGCCGTTGATACCTGTTTGATCTCGTCGATCGAAAATCCGTAGTATTTATTCCCCGAACTATCCGAATACCATTGGATATAGACATCTGTTGACGGCACGATATACGTTTTCCCGGCGATATCTGCGCCACTTACTTTATCTAGTGCCTTATAGATCTTTCCGTCCTTCTGGTAGAATAAATACAGATAATCGTATTTTGTACCGCCTGATGATATTTCCGTCTTGCAATCTGCATTGAATTTAATCGAAAAATTGCTTCCCGTTGTTGCTGATTGTCTCGAAGCTGAATCCAGAACCGCGTTATATTGTTTCTGAATCGAAGCGTTGTCTTTTTCCAGTTCTTTGATATATCTTTCGATCGTTTGTGCTTCCGTTTCCGTGATTATGCCGTCCCGGAATGCTCCTTCGACATTTTCTTTGAAATCTTCCGCGTCCTGCTTTGTCAGTTCCAGATCGTCCGATATGGTCTTTTCTGCTGCCTGCGCTCTTTCTACTTCCGCAGTGATTGATTCGCCTGTTACTTCGAATCGTGACTTCATTTCCGATAACAGTTTCGCGTCGCCGTCGTCTGTATACTTCTTTACGCTCTGTTTGTACTCTACTGACAGGGATTCCGCGTTAATGGTCCCGGCTTCGATCAGTGCGCCGTTTAACTTTCCAACCGCCACAAAATCGGCCACGATCTGACCTGCTGCCGTGATCGCCGTTTCAAACGGTCCGCCGATTCCGTTGCTTGAATGTCCCAGTCCGGCCAGATTCCACCGCCAGACGTTTTTCGCGGTCGCTGTCGAATCGGTATCCATGATATAGATTTCCTGCGGATTCTCTGCCGGGTATAAAAGCACATGGCCGCCGGAATTTCCGGTAATCGCCGCCGTCACGTCCTTTATGGTCTGTTCGATACGCTTCTGTATAATTTCCGCGCGGGTGGCGGATTTTACGATCTGTTCTTTTTGCTCCTTCTGCGCTGCCGTGATCGCTTTTGTCAGGTTTGTTTTTGGTTCTCCAATCTCTACACTGTCGAATCGCTCTTTGATGCTGTCGTATGAGTATTTAACGATCTTCGCTTTGACTTCGATTCCCAGTTTTTCGATCATGACTGTTACGGTGTCACAGATCCCGATCGTTTCAAGTGCCTGTATGTTTTCATAGTCCTTTGTCTTTTTCAGGTTTTGGAACGTGGCCTTGATTGATATTTTCGGTTCGTCGATTCCGCTTTCGGTGTAGGTCTTCGCGACCTTGCGAAGCATTTCTTCCGTCACGATCACGCCGTCTTCGAATTCGTCCGAAAAATCCATAGGCGCGCATTTTGGGCGGGCGTATTTGTCCGCGTTTGGTGTGTTGATAAACTTTTCAGGAAGGGAAACGAAAACCGGATCTGGTTCTTCGGTCGCGCCGTCTTCCTTTTCCGGTGTGTAGTAGCAATATGGAAATATTGCCGTTATCACGTCGCCGATGTTTCTTTCCTGTTCTGCCGAAATCAGGTTCTTTCCGTACCGGATCGTCGCCCCGGTATCTGATCCGCGGGATTTATGCAACTTCACGGTAAAATTATCGAATTGATATTCCCCGCCCCAGACGTCAAGGATTGATCCTTCTGTGCCGCCTAGAATATTTCGAACGCTTAACACGTCGTCTATCTGTGTGCTGTTTCTTGTTGTAATATCCGACCATGCCGTATAGTTGTTTTCGATCACAGCTTCTTCTAATAGCTGCGCGATCGCTTCTTGTGCGTTCTTCCCTGATATCTTCGGGCGACATACCGGATTCATGTTCAATTCATAACTGATATGTTCGGCGTAGTAGGTGTTCACGCCCCCGATCGGCTTTCCTGATTTATAGATCCTGAATAGCTGATCGCCGTCTTTGTCGTTTGGTTTTGCTTTGATTACTGCGTCTTCTGTAATGTATTTCGCCAGTCGCCCTTCCTGCGGATATTGTAAAGTCAGTTCAAAAGATCCGTTTCTTTCTTCCTCTACAATGCAAGATATCGCGTCCGTCAGAAGTCCGATTCCGTTTGAATCAAATTGCGTTTCAAGGGGATCATATAGAATCGGTATCACAGGCAGCACCACCGCGGCACAATGTCAATTTTCTTTACATTGCCCGCCCAACGGATTTTATTTTCGCCCGCTGCCAGTTTCGGAAATAATGTCGTAGTCATTTTGTTATTTTGCAGCGTGTCCCCTTTGTACGCATTTAATAACGCGCTGTCTACTTCGATATAATCTTCTATTTCCTTGAATGTATGGGCGCGGTCGTTGATGTACAACGTAACCGCACCCGTCGCATAGATCTTCATGTACGGATAGGCCGTAAAGCCTTCTGTGTTGAAAATGTTTGTTGCTTTCGTGAGTGTCAGTGTTCTTTCGCCGTCGTATGAATATTTGTACGGGTGGCAAGTGAACTGAATTTCCAATGTCCCCAGAAGTGCGGCGGCGATTTCTTCCACCGACATTTCTTCCGATACATGGGCCATTCTGTAATAATTGCGTTCGTAGCTGTCGTCAAGTCGTGAATATTGCACTGTCTGGTATAACCACGCATACACATTCCGGGCGACCATTTCAAGATCCTGATATTCTTCCGGCATAACATAGCATTTATACACCTTCTGAAAATCTTCGTATTCTTCGTTATCGATCGGATCTGTTTTGTTGTTCAGAATCACGTCGCCGCGTCCCGGAATGTTTACTTTTTCAATAACAGGTTTGGGACGGCCGTATATGTTTTCTTTTTCGTATACTGCCAGTCCCATATCAAGGGAATTTTTCCCGTTGTATGTAAAACTGTTGATATCGTCGTAAAATTCATTAAGCATATACTTTATCGTCCCTTTCCTTTAATTCCTGCGCCATTTCCATAACTTCTTCTGTCAGTTCGCGCACGTCCTGTTTTCTGTTGTTATAGAAGTGTTCTATATTCAAGCTGATTTCCTGTTTCAGCGATCCTTTTTGTCCGCCGAAGTTTCTTTCAAGTGCCGTGTTCTTTGCCGTTCCTGAAAGTGGCGTAACGATTGTTTTACCGTTTACCATTTCGACGATCTCCGGTCCCGCTTCCGCTACAATCGCGCGGCCGTTCGTTAAGATACCGCCCTTCGCCAGTCGTGGAAGGCTTAACCCGCTAACATTTCCGACCGATACGCCCGGAAGGCGGTTAATCAGGTTAATTGCTCCGTTGATAATTCTGATCGCGGAATTGACCGTGTTTTCGATCATGGATATTACACCATTGATTCCGGACTTAACCGCACCGCCGATCGCGTTCGCGATAGACGTTCCCAGATTCGAAAATGTGTTTCGGATAATGCCCCACAAGCCGGAAAAGAATGATCCCCAGTTTGAGAACACACTTTTGATCGCTTCCCATGCTGAACCGAAAATTGATCCGAACCAACTTCCGACACTTCCGAAAATATTCTGAATCCCTGACCATACCTGACCGAACCAACCTGTCACGGCCGACCAGATACCTTTTATCGCTTCCCACGCGCCCGAAAAGTCGCCGGAAAGCACGGACTGTACAACCGAAAAAATTCCCTGTATCACAGACCAAATCATTTGAAAATACCCCGTCGCCACGTCCCAGATGGTTGTAATCGTGGTCCATGCAACTTGAAAGAATCCGCCTAAAACCGTAGCAACTACCGAAAAGACGGCCTGTATATTCGACCAGATTGTTTGAAAATACAGAACCACCACGTCCCAGACGCCTTTTATAATGATCCATGCGGATTCGAAAAATCCGCCGATTATCTGCCCGACGACCGAAAAAACGGTCTGAATTCCGATCCACACATTCTGAAAATATGTAGTTGCAATGTCCCAGATCGAAGTTATCAGAAACCAAGCGATCCGAAACGGTGCTGTCAGGATTTCCACAACTACTGAAAAGGCGGTTTTGATTCCTTCTTTTACCATTTCGAAATATGGTTGTGCGGCCGCCCATGCTTCCTGAATTTTGTCCCATGCATCTTTAAAAAATTGTACGATAGCAGACAAGATTCCTTTTACGGCTTCTCTAAATGCTTCGCAATTATTCCACAGTAAAACTAATGCTGTTACAACCCCGACTATCGCTGTTATGATCCACGCCGCCGGATTTGCTAAGATTGTTGAATTCAGTATTTTTTGAGCCAGTGTCGCTCCTTCGGTTGCCACCGTCCACGCCTTTATAGCTGCCACCATTCCTTGTATCATAGTAACGACATTCCACGTCAAAAGTGCTGCGCCAATTCCCGCTATTAGCGGCAGCAATATATTTGCATGACTTACAAAGAAATTTATAAATTCTGTTATATCCGTAAGCACTTCTTTTAAAATTTCTTTTGCTTGTGGCAAATTATCTTTTACTGTGTCGATTGTTTCTTTCGCAACCGGTCCCAACTCTTCGCCTAATGGTTTTATTAGTTCTGTTTGTATGGATCTTCCAAGCCCTTGAAATTCACTTGCCAGATCGTCATATCTCATTTCTTTGATTTTTTCCATTGTTCCGGCTGCATCTGACGCCGCGCCTTCCATGTTTCCCATTGCTAAGATTGCTTGTCCGCCCGTGTCTTCCCACATTGTACCGAACAATTCAACGCCGATTGTGTTCTGTTCAAGCGGATCAGATACTTTTCCCAGTGCTTCGAAAGTGTCCTGCATTGCTTTTTTTGCTGCTTCGCCACCTTCTCCGAACGCTTTCTTTGTTGCGTCTACATCCATTCCCAATTCTTTGAAAGCATTGTCCGCCGTTCCGTCTTTTACTCTGATAGAAAATTCGTTTACTGCGTCGCCTAATTTGTCGATATCAAAAACGCCTGCTTCCGCTCCGTTTTTGAACATATTGAACATATCTGAAGCCGAAAGCCCCATTTGTGCGAATTTTGGTCCGTATTCATTTATTGAATCCAGTAGATTGTCGTTTTTGTTCAGCCCGTTTTGTGCGCCCTGTGCCACAAGGTCGAACGCTTCTTCGGAAGATAACCCGAATTGCGTCATTAGCTGATTTACTGCCCGCATAGATTCTCCGACGTCCATATCGAAGGTGTCCCGGAGTGTGAATGCGCTTTCCGCCATTTCTTGTAATTTCGACGGATCCATTTCGCCTGTCTGCTGCACAATTACGCCCATAGCTTCGCCGACTTCCTGAATATCTTCGCCGTAATTGTTTTCATACACGGCCGCCATTGCTTTATCCAGTCCGTCTATTTTGTCCGCTGCCGCGCCTGTCGATGTCGTAAGCGTGTTTAACGCCTGATCGTATTCACTTTCAAACTTCAAACTATACGTTCCGGCTGCCACCATTGCCGCTCCGGCTGCTTTCATTCCGGTTTCTACTGCTTCGCCTGCCGCTTTCATTTTGTCTTTGAATTCGTCGGCGCGTTCCGATACTTTTTCGATATCTTCTTCTTTCTTTCCGACGTCTTTCAGTGCTTGTGCGGTTTCTTTTGCTTCTTTTTCCGCCGCGTCTAAATTATTTGAAACCTTGATGATTTCTCTTTGCAATGCCCGGTATTGTTCTTCTGATACTTCGCCGCGCTCGAACTGCTTCTGAACCTGTTTTTCAGCTTCTTTCAAAATATCCAGTTTTTCAGAAGTTCCGGCGACCGCTTTGGATAGAAGTTCCTGTTTTTGCGCTAATAATTCCGTATTTTTCGGATCTAATTTCAGTAATTTGTTTACTTCTCTTAATTCCGTTTGTGTAGTTCTTACGGTTTTATTAGCCCCTTGCATGGCTTTATCTAACTTCGTAGTATCTCCGCCGATTTCGATTGTAATTCCGGCGATTTTGCTTCTTGCCATTTATTCTCCCCCTTTCTTTCCAAATTTTTCTCGCAACTGCTGCCGATCCGGCTTCGTCTGCGTCATTCTCCAACAGTTTTCAAGGTATTCCCGCCCTGATTCCGTCTGCGAATTAAAATAAATTACCGATTCCCGCGCCATGAACAAATAAACGTCAAGATCTAATTCTTCCACTTCCCAAAAATTAATCCCCATGTATTTCGCTACCATTTTTTCGGCGTTTGTTTTTGGTTTGTAATGAATTTCCTTTGCGTTCGGATCGTCATAGAACGGTATAATTAGTTTGGGTCTGCTTTTACTCCTTTCACAAAGTTCATAAACCCTTTTATAAATTCGCCCATTTCTTCTGTGTCGTAATTATCAGTCATGTATTTCATTGTGATTTTTTCTTTATTCAGGTTGTTTGACAGCACTTCCGCGCATATTGCGCCTAGTGTGTCCATCGCATCTGCTACCGACATTTCTTCCAGATCCATTTCCTGTGCTGCCGTAATTTTTTCAAATGTTTTTTTCATCGGCATTTTTACAACCAGTTCTCTACCGTCTTTTAATGTCGTTTTAAAAAAACTTCTCTGGATTTTATTAAAATCAAAATTCATGTTCGCCATTGTCTTTTCTCCTTCTGAAAAAGGCGGCGTTTTTGTCTATACGCCGCCTTGTGATCGTTTTATCTGTTTTATTTATCTGCGACCGGTTTCTGTTCGGTTGTATCGCTCAAACTCTGTGTATCTTCCAGAACTTCTTCTTCGTAGTGAATCAGTGTTCCTTCCTTGTCCTGCGGTAACGCCGTGAATTCCGCGTCCACGACTGTTTCTTTGTCGTTTGCGAACGCAAGGGAAAAACCGGCCTGGTTGTTTCCGACAATCATTACCCAGATATCGCCATCTACCGGATCTTCGTGGTGGAAACAAATTACATATTTCTTTCTGCCCTGATTGTTTCCGCCGCCGACCTTTACGATTCTTCTTTTCTTTTTGGTTGAAGTCTTTTCCGCATAGCTTACACGTGCGGTATCGCAAATCTTTTCAAGCGTGTTTCCGCAAAATGTCATTAAACCGCTTTTCATTGTGGCTTCTTCGTCTGTGATAACGGTTTTCTGGATCTTTCTTGTATCATCCTTTGCCGTGTAATAACTCGGCTTGTACTCAATGGTTGCGCCGCCCTGAATGTATGAAATCTGATTTTCATCTGTGCAAATTTCATCAACCGACGGCAGATTTCCGTCGAATAATTTCATATGGACGTTTCCAGATCCCAGAATGATTCTTTCTGTCTCTGCCATTTCTATTTCCTGCCTTTCTTCTGCGTGATATTGAATTCATACGCCGTCTGAACCATGTTTTCAGAAGTGATCTCCGTCTGATATTTTCTGAACGGCAGATCGGAAAGAACTTCTTCTTCGATCCGTCCTTCCAGTGATTCGTCCGGCGTTCTGTCTGTGTACAGTTCTATTGATCCGTCAATTTCCCGGATTGTGTTCTTGTTATCGTCGCCCCTCTGGTCCTCGCTAACTAGATAGACTATATACGGCGGATCTGGGACCGGCTTTTTCGCCGTCTTCTTCCATGCGTTCTTCGTGATCGGAAGCCCGATCGCCGTTGCTCTTTTGATGATTTCTTCAATCGTCGGCATGTTATCCCCCTAACTTGTCCTCGATATAGTCTGTTGCTGCTTTCTCCGCCTTTTCTTCCGCGCTGTCGATGTGTGGATAGGCTTTGACACGCCCGCCGTTTCTGCTTGCGTGTCCGTTCTGCAAAAGGTGTGTTAATTGATAATGTTTTTTGTTGTGTACTGAATAACTTTCTGTCCCGGCTACTTTTCTGCCTATGCTATTTCTTTGCGTTACTGCCCAGTCCTTCGTATACTTCCCGGTGCGTTCCTTATACGGTCCGCCCTGTAAAAGAACTTTCTTCCCTTCTTCTGCTCCCGCTTTGTATGCTTCGTTCAGAACCGGGTTGCACGTGTCTTCTTGCCAGTTTTTCAGTTCTTCTTGTACCGCGTCGGAAAGTCCGTCAATGTCGATCTTTACTTTCATACATTGCCCGCCCTTTCTCCGGCGTACAGTTCGATTTTTCCGTCGTCCTTCGGGCCATAACTTCGGTATATCGTCAGGCGGCGACCGTTGTATTCGACTTCCTGTTCGTCGTTGTACTCATTCGCCCATACATCGAACTTGTGGCGGGCTTTCATACCCTTTTGTCCTGCTGCCACAAATTCATCACGACCGATCGGTTCAACGGTTGCGATCACGCCGTTTTTGACGTCTTCTTCTTTGGTTTCGCCCGGTTCAACCAGTGTGATATATGCGTCTATTTGTAGTTACCCCCTTTGATTCTGGTTAAATGCATATTGTAGGCCGCTAACCATTTATCGTGATATGCGTCCATTCCGTAATATGCTTTTACATACGCAAGGACAGCCTCAATGATTAACGGATCTTCCGGGGCTTTCAGATACTTTTCTTCATTTACCCCGATTCTTTTCAGATCTGCCAGTACGAAATCAACGTGGGTTTTCACGTCTTCGTCCAGTGCATCATTTGAAAGTTTTCGGACGCGCAATTTTGCCGCGTCCACAAGTTCGTTATACGTCATTGCTTAGCTGTCCTTTCTGTTTCTTATTTCCCTGTTTCCGGTCGTTTCACGCGGATAAATCCGTTATAGGCAGCAACCGCGCCGCCCGCGAAGATATCTGCTCTATATGCGATCTGTCCCTGTTTGAATTTGTAATCGGTGGATTTTCTCGCGTCGATATCAGAGAAGATCGGCATTTCGTAGTTGCTAAGTGGTCCGTACGCCATGCAGTATTCTGCTGTTGAAGTCTGTGCATCTGTCACAGCTTTACAAGCGGAATTGATAACGTATGGTACGCCGTCAATCGTTCCGGTGTTTCCGTGGTTTACGATTGTGTAGAATTTGCGCCCCTGCTTGTCTTTCAGTTTCGCAAACGCTTTCAGGTCCTTTTTGTTCAGGATCAGAACTGCAACGTCTTCCACTTCTTCGTCGCCACCGTAACCGTAGATAATGTCGTCCAGTGTTTCGTCTGTAATCGCCTTCATAGAAAGGTCTGTCGTCGGATCGATAACCTGATCGGCTGCTTTTGTCGGGTTGTGGAAAATACCTTTAAATTTTCCGCTTGTACCGTCGCCGATCATGATCTGACGATTCATATATTTTCTGATCGCACGTGTGACAGATCCTTCTACTACAGAATCGTAATCAGCGTTCGGAAGTTTAACCATTTCTTCCGGTTCTTCTGTATATGCTGTGATCTTCTGTTTCTCCATGGTTACATATCCGAATGTCGGTTCTGTTGCGCTATAGTCCGCGCTTTCCGCCGTGTTTCCTGCGCCGTCGCCGTAGCTTTTTACATATCCTCTCTGATATGTTTCGCCGCCATTTAGCGGAATTGCTCTGACGCGATCCACCAGTGAAGAAACGTCGTTGAATGTCTCTTTTACGTCGCTTGCAGTGTGTTTCGGTGTGACTGCCTGTGCGACAGAAAGCGCGTTCTGTACAGATCCGAACGCCACTTTTGCGTTGAACTGTACTGTCTTTCCGTCTTTCAGGTTCTGCCCTCTTTCTTCACGTTTTTTATTTTTCACGTCGTCGCCTTTCTCTCCCGGTGTGTCGTCGTGATCGTCGCCCGCCTGCGCTGCCAGTCCCGCGATATTTGCGCGGTTCTGAACGTCCTGTAAAATGCCGTTAATGTCTTCGGCTTCGGTTGTCAGGGCGTCCAGTGCTTCGCCTTCTGCCGTCTGTGCCTGTGTGCCGATCTCTTTCAATCTTGCTTTCAGGTCTTTCATGTTCATGTTCACAAGTTCTTCATGCTTCATTGTCGCTTTATTCTCCTTTCGTCATTCCCTCGATACATAATCTTTTGATCTGGTTTCTTTTTTCGGCGTTTGCTGCTGCTTTCGCCTGTTCTTCCGGTGTAGGCCCCTTCGGTGTCTGCTCCGGTTTCTTCTGGTGTGATTTGAATTTTTCCGGTAATTCTCCGGTGTGGCTTAAATAATCGCCGACTGCTGCCACGTAATCAACCGCGTCCGTCTGCGCGATATTGAAATACTTTGCTGCTTCCTTTCCGTCTAACCATGTTTCCGCGTTCACCAGTGCTTCCACCTGATCGATCGTGACGCCTTCCGCCAGATGATCTTCGTATACGTTCATGATCCCGGTCTGTATTTTATCCAGATCGTCCGCCATTTTCCGCATTTCGTCCGCATTGCCGGAAATCGCGCCCCATGGTTTATGAATCATCAAAAACGCATTCGACGGGATTTCCGGCGGTTCTGTTCCCGCAAATGCGATCACAGACGCAATCGAACCGGCCAAGCCGTCAACGTATACTTTGACTTTGTTTTTCTCTCCGTGGCGTTTAATCATGTTGTAGATCGCCATTCCTGCGAACACTGATCCGCCGCCGGAATTTACATAGATATTCAGGTCTTTTCCTTCTGCCTGCGAAAGAAAATTCTTGATTGCGTCCGGGTACTGGTCTTCGTTCTGCCATGCTCCCCACCAGTCCGACACGATATCGCCGTAAAAGTAGAGATCCGCGGAAACGTCGGTCATGTTTTTGATTTCAAGCCCTTTTAATACGTCCGCCATTGTCTGCCCCCTTTCAGTTTTGCTTGTACATAAATAGCGTTCATAAGCATTTCAAGCGGTACTTTCGCCGCCTGCTGCTGTCCGTCGCCTTCCGGCGGTCCATTGCCGCCGCTTCCGTCCTGCTGCCCCGTCTGGTACAGTGATTGATCGTCCGCCTTCACGTAGTTGAGTGATACCATTCTTACGTCGCCGTCTTCGATCGGCTCATAGTAGAGAAGTTCGCGAAATTCGTTAATTGTGATAATTCCTCGGTCGTACAGAACCGATCCGATCGTGGATCGCGTCTGCAATGTCGCATACTGTAAACGGTTTGAAGAAAATATGATCTTGTTTCCGAATCCTCTTTCCCGCTCCGTCAGTAATTTGAATGTGAATTCAAGTGATAATTGCAGCGCGATCGGCTCGATCACGCTTTCGTAAAATGCGTTCCACTCTGATTCTGAAAATTTTGACATCAGGATATTTTCGTTTACGTTGTAATAGCGGTATACGTTATCGCGTAAAAACTGTGATTGCAGCGTCGGAATAGTCGGGGCTTTCTGGTTGATTTCGTGAAATTCCATTGTGTTATCCAGTCCGCCCAGTCCGCCTTCGTTGCTCGCGTCCATGTATGCTGACTGAAATTCTTTTACTTTCGTTTTCAGTTCTTCATCGTCCGCGAAGTTGTTATATTTCAGATAACCTTTCAGGTTGGCGGAATTTTTAACCAGATTCCGTAACGCCTGTCCGGTTGCGTCCAGTAATTCCAGTGTGTTTTTTAATGCCGGATCTGGTTCAGATCCTAGAAAACGCTTTCTGTCGAATCTTGCTTTCAGGTGGATCACGGATTGATACGGGACCGTGTAGATCTTCCCGTCGTAGTCCCACGTGAACCGGAATAACATTGCTCCGGTGTTTTCGTCTTCCCATACCCTGAACCCGCGCGTCGTGATCGGTACAATGCTTTTGACTTTGGAAAAATCGTCATTGTAGAAAATTACCGCGAACGCATTTGAATTCCTGACAAGCTGCGCTGCCATTTTGTACAGTGCGTCGTATACGGATAATTCCGGCGACCAACGCAAGGAAAGAAGTTTCGCCAGATAATCGTCGCGGATCATCATTCCGCGTGAATCCGTGCGGATTAGCTGCGGCGTCAGTTTTCCGACGTTCGTTGCAATGCAGTTCGTAATCGATCCGATAATGTCGCTCGCGTCCATGTCTGCCGACGCGTTGTATTCTCCCCGGATCGTGAAGATCGGACTAAACTTCATTTTGCGGAATGTCGCAAAATCTTTTAATATTCCCGTTTCGTTCTACCCCCTTTCGGCTTTATTCACAGTTCAGTTTATCTTTTAAGTGCGTTCATTTCTGACCTGTTTTTAGGTGCAAAAAAAGAGAGGGTGTGCCCTCTCTTATGCTGCGTTCTGTAATTGCCTGCCTATTTCCTTGTGGTATTTCATTTTTACAGCCAGTGCATCGAATATTGATACCGCGCCGTCGATATGCGCCCGCTTTTCGATCTTGACAGGCTTCATTCTGCTGTCGTCCGTCTGGATCTGGACGGCCACGTTTAACAGGTGGGATTTTAATAAATTGTTGTCGCCTATCAGATACGTTCCGTCTTTCAGATCTCCTTCGAATGTATTTAATACAGGCGTCAGGTTCGTTCCCTGATATACGTCGTCCATGTGGAAACCTGATTCTTTCATTTCTTCCACCAGATAACCCGCGCAATATCTGTCGTAGCCGACTTTCAACGGTCGGATCTTGTATTCTTTTATCAGGCGCACAAACCACGCGAACACGTCTTTGTAGTTTACCTGATGTTCTCCCGATATCGTGAGATAGCCCTGTTCTTTGAAAATGTTATACGGGACACCTTCTTCGTCGATCGCCACGTTGTAGCGTTCCTGTGGCATGAAAAATTGTGTGATGATATGATTCTTCCCGCCCTTTTCAATAACCAGTGAAACGGCTGTCAAGTCGGTTGTTCGTGAAAGGTCGATACCGGCCACGCAATAGCAACCCCGGAAGTCGTCCAGTGTATACGGTTGTCCTGCTGCCTTCGCTACCGTCTCATAGTCAAGCCATGCAATCGAAGAATTTTGCTTAATGTTGCAATACTTCGTCATAAATTCCGCTTTTTTTGATAACGACTGTAGCGCGATTGCGATCTGTTCTTCGAAGAATTCCCACTGAACCGATACGCCTAAATTTGGGTTAGCTTTTGCCAGTTCTTCTTTTGTGTTCCACTTTTCCAGATCGTCGATCATGTACAGGAACGGAAGCAAGCGTCTTTCTTTGCTTGATCCTTTCAAAAATGCGGTTGATCGCTTCATCAGTTCGTCGAAGATTCCGTCGTTGACATATCCGGCGGTTGATGTAGAAAGCGTGATCGGCTCTGTTCGTGCTCCTGTACCTGATACCATAACTTCGTACTGCTTCAAGCCCTGATCGCCCGGCCATGCTTCCATTTCGTCGTTTGTTGTCATGGTCGGGTTGAATCCGTCCGCCTTCTTTGCATTGAACGCAATCTTTTTGATTGTGGTGTTTAATTCCGCTATGTAGATATCAGATCGCCGCTTCTTCGTCACTTCTGCCAGTTCTTCTTCTGCTTGTGTGATCTTGTAAAAACTGTCGTACACGATATCGGCCTGATCCAGTTTCGGTGCAAGGCAATATAATTCGCTGCCGTATTCTCCGTCAATATATGCCACGTATGCCATAATTGCCGCCGCAAAAAGACTTTTTCCGTTTTTACGTCCGACCAGAAGAAAGATTTCCCGGAACTGCCGTCGGTGCGTCTTTTTATCCAGTATTCCGAAGATTGCCGAAACAATGGCTTTTTGCCATAGTTCCAACTTGAAAAGGTCGTTCCGTCCCTTTGAGTGGTGGCAGAAATTTTCGATAAACTGGATCGCTTTATTTGCTTTCTTTGCGTCAAAATCCCAGTCGCCGGATTTTATGCCGTCAACTAGGATTTTATAAATTTTCTTTATCCATTTTCCCGCTATGATCTGCCCGCGTTCGATCTTGTCGTGATACTCGACAATGTAATTCACATATACGTTATGCATTTCTGAACGCTGCCAACTTGCTTATTTTCTCCGTCTGTTGTGGCGGTAAATACTCAATCAGTTTGTCGATATTTGAGTTATACGCCCGCGAATATTTGTCAAAGGTTGCAACTGCCGGATTCTCTTTCATGTATCTTTGCGATCCGTTCACGACTTCGGTTTTTAGTCCTTCCGTCATGATTGAGTATTTCGCTTCCCGGATTGCCACGGCCTGAAAAGCTGTTTCTTTTACCTTGCGTTCGATCATTTTCTTTTTCCGGTCGTCGTCAATGTCTTTGAACAGTTCCATGAGTTTTTTTCGCTCTTTTTCGACCTCTGCTTCGGTCAAAATCTCGCCCGCTGCTTCTTTTTTCAGTCTCGATTTCAGGTTCTTTTTTCGTGCTTCCGGTAAATCTCTGAATATTTCCAGAAGTTCCAGTAACTCCGGTAAAACCTGATCTTCTTCGGGTTTTATCTCTCTATCTTTTTCTAAATCCATGCATTTACACCCCCTCTCACGTGCGCGCGCCTGCGGAG
>ERZ1034913.1352-NODE-1352-length-15081-cov-18.373819_pt1 | contig 15081 bp, 11 predicted proteins | sample MGYA00520697_ERZ1034913 | MGnify/ENA primary metagenome ERZ1034913 (study PRJEB33766, sample SAMN09781786) | gut metagenome | biome: gut microbiome | host: Homo sapiens | place: Madagascar | study: EMG produced TPA metagenomics assembly of the PRJNA485056 data...
CGGTAGAGCGTCCACGGCAGCACCGTCACCACATCGCCCCAGAACGCCGCGCCGTCCTGCTGATTGCCCAAGATGTTCGGCACGACCTGCGGCATACTGACATCGGGGCCCAGCTCGCTTGCCAGATCGCGCAGCCACTTGGTCATAAAGGGCATAATGTTCTCGTTGAATGCCGCCGTGGGGCAGAAGGCGGTCACGTCGCCGGTCCAGCCCAGACGCTCGCTGCGCTGCGGGCAGTCGGTGGGAATATCCAAAAAGTTATCCCGCTGGCTCCACTGGATGTTCTGCTGCAGGCGGTTCACCCGCTTGTCGGAGCAGGTAAAAATGCCCGTTTGCTGCAAATCCGTGGAAAGATGGCACGCCGTAAACTGCACGTTCTGCCCGTATTGCAGCCCCTCGACACTGAGGTAGCGGAACCCATGCCATGTAAAATGCGGGTGCAGAATCTGCTTGCCGCCGCTTAGAATATAGGTGTCCGTCGCCTTGGCCCAACTTAGGTTTTCGGTGTAGAAGTTGCCGTTTTCGTCCAGAGATTCTGCGTGGCGCAGGGTAAGCTTCTGCCCCGGCTCACCGTAGATCTCCACCTCGACCCAGCCCGTCAGGTTTTGTCCGAAGTCGTAAACTTTTTCGCCCTTGGGCGTCGTAAAATCCTTGACGACAGGCAGCTTTTGCAGGCAGCGGACAGGCTCGTTTTCCTGCCCGATGATCGTGTCAAAGCCGTAGTCAAACAGCCTGGCTGGCTGCAGTTCGGCGGGGGCGGCGGTGAAATCCTGCGTTTCGCCGTCGTAAATTTCCGAGAACTGCACCGCACCCGTCGTGCAGAGCCAGCTTTCGTCGGTGCCGAGCCATTCCTCGTGCCCGTCGGCGTAGGTAATGCAGAGCACGGCCAGCGCGGCGGTGGTGTCGCCATAGTTGTTGGGCTGCGGCATAAAGCCGAGCTTGCCCTTGTACCAGCCGTTCGCCAGCGTCAGCGCAAGACGGTTGACGCCCTCATGCAGGGTTACGGCGTAGGTCTGGTATTGCAGGCGCTTGCGGTAGTTTGTCCAGCCAGGGTGAAAATAGCTGTCGTCCACAGGCTCACCGTTGACTTGCGCCTCGTACATGCCCAAGGCGGTGGCGTAGAGCCGTGCTTTTTTGACATTGCCCTGCGCGACAAAGTCCTTGTACAGCACGGGGCTGACGGGGGAATCCTTGTCAAAGGCGCTTGTGATCCACTGCGCCTTGCCCTCAAACGCGCTGCCGCTCAAGAGACCCGTTTCAAACCGGCTTGCGGCTTCGGCGGTTTCACCGTGGTTGTCCCACACCGTAACTGTCCAGTCATACTCGGTGCGGGGGGTCAGGTTGGGTCCGAGGTATTCCAGCAAGACGCTCTGCGCATTTGCCACGCGCCCCGAATCCCAGACGGTTTTGCCGCCGCAGGATAGCTGCAGGCGGTAGGCGGTCTGCAGGGTGTTTTGGCTGTCACTTTCCAGCTTCCAGCCAAAGCGGGGCTGAACTTCATCTAAGCCCAGCGGTTCGTGTTTATATTCGATCGTAAGGTCGTAAAGTTTCAGCATATCAATACCTCCTATGCAAAATGCCCCGCCGTGCAAGGCGGCAGGGCAAAGGGCTGTTACTGGGCAGCCTTTTCTTTTTCGTTGCGCTCGGCGATGGCTTTCATCATATCGCCGTATTTGGCTTCCAAGTCAAACTTGGAAATCAGGATAAACAAGCCGATGAACATTGCCAGCGGAATATACAGGCTGAAGGTGTAGATGCCGTAGCGGACGGCGGGGGTGATGACCTCCATATTGCCGGTAAAGCCAACGACCGCCAGAATCCAGCCGACCAGAGAAGCACCGATGCCGCTGGACACCTTGCCGCCGAAGCTGGAGGCGGAGGCGGACATACCGATGATCTTGTTGTGGTATTTGTAGTCGTTATAGTCCATTGCCATGCTGTTCAGCGTACCGCCGAGGCACATCATGGGGATGGTGGCGAAGCTGCCCAGCAGACCCACGGTGATGCAGAGGATAAAGCTGTCCGGCTTGAAGCAGCGGATGACGTTGCCGATGATGCCCAGCGCAAAGGCGATTTTCAGGGTCTTGGTCAGGCCAAACTTCTTGGTCATGGGGCCGACCACGATAAAGCCGACAAAGGTCGGAATCAGGCCCACGGCACCCATAATGCCGATGAGGTTGTCGTTGCCCAGAATGTACTTGGCGTAGTAGGTGCCGGAGGAGGAGGACAGCGCATAAATAACATTGACCAGCAGGTTTGCCAGCAGAACGATGACCCAGTATTTGTTGTGGAACAGCTTGTTGATGGCATCGCCGAAGGCAAGACCGTCATCGGGCTTTTCCTCCTGTGCGGCAGTCTCCTTGCTGGTTTTGTAGAGGAGCAGCAGGAAAATCATGCTCAGCGCACCGATGACAACCGCAAATTTAATGTAAGCAGCCTGGTCTGCCACGCCATTGGGGCCAAGGGCGTTGGTCAGCGGCACCAGCGCAATGGCGATAACCATACCGATGACATAACCGGCTGCTGCGCGGAAGATGCCCATCTTGTTGCGCTCTTCAAGGCTCTTGGTGCGCATGACAAGAATGGCGCTGTAGGGGATCATGACCGCCGTGGAAACAATGGCCGTCAGGAACACGTTAGACAGGAACAGGTAGGCGACCTGCGCAAAGCCGGTCAGGCCCTTGGGTACGGTGAACAGTGCCACAATGGCGACAAATGCGGGAATGGCCATGCGCAGGAACCACGGGCGGCATTTACCTTTCGGGCTTTTGCCGTTGTCCATGATTTTGCCCATGATAAGGTCGGTGAAGGCGTCCACGATTTTTGCCGCCAACAATACATTGGCCGCCGTGGCCGCCGCTACACCGACTTTCTCGGTGTAGAAGTACAGCACTGCCGATACGAGACCGGTCATAGCATTCAGCGCAAACTGACCGCCGCAGTCTGCCAGATAGTCTGTTGTGCGCATGGTTTTCTGGATACCCATTTTGTCCACGCCAAGTGGTTTCTTTGCCATAATGATTCTCCTTCTCTTGTTTGCACCCGGTAGAGGCAGGTGCTGCTTTCCTTGATTGCAAATTTATTATACCGCTATAAGCTGCACCGATATATCGCATTTCGGATTTCCGTGTTCAAAATATGATACACTTTTAATTTTCGGTAAATTTCACCTCACGAATCAGCCCATTTTCATCAAATTCGATGGGCAGCATACAGGCTTTGCGCTTATATTTTCCTGTAGTGCTGACGTGGAAGAACACATACCATTGTCCATTGATTTCTTCAATACTGCCGTGGTTGTTCCAGCTTTCCGGGTTGAGATTGCTGTTGTCCACAATAATTCCTTGATAGGTGAACGGCCCCAGCGGCGATTTTGAAGTAGCATAACCAAGACAAGTCGGTTTGCCGCGTGAAATATCGGCAAACACATAATAGTAAATACCGTTGCGTTTGCGCATGGAACTTCCCTCATGGAAATGATGCTCCTGCTCGGTCAGCAGATTGTCCACAATGCTCCCCTCTTCGATGTGCATCATGTCGGGCGTAAGTCTTGCACCATGAGAATTGAACTGCCCCCAGTAGTAATATGCTGTGCCATCGTCATCTACAAAAACAGCCGGGTCAATGCCGGTTACAGGGAGTTGCGCAGCATTGACAAACGGTCCCTCTGGTTGGTCGGCCACCGCAACGCCCTCGGTATTGTCTGACATACAGAAGTACAGATAATACCTTCCATTTTTACAGATACAGTCCGGGGCAAACAACGCCAAGTTTTGCTGTGCATCCGCGTTCAACTGTTTTGCAATCTGATTTACCAAAAGCTTGATGGGTACCAGCCGCGCCGCTTTGGGCAGGAACATTCTGATATTCTCCGGCAGATCGTCAATCGACTTTACCTCATCCAGATGAAGTTGCCTGCGCATATCAGTTTTACCTGCCCAAGGCACATCCTTTACGGAAAAACACGGTTTGCTGACCTTCCACTCCTTCAGATTGCTGCTGGAAACAACCCGGTAAGAATCACTGCACCATCTGTCAGCAGCACAGTCAAGGCTACCGTATAAATATACTTTTCCGTCTGACATCACATGGGCTTCTGTATCAGGAATGCAAAAATCGATTGGCAGCATACAGTTTTTCATTTTGCAGCACCTCCACTTTCTTGACACCATTATAATGGGAATTTCTGCAGTCTTATATCAAATACTTGATTTATATATTGTAATTATGATATTCTCAATAATATAGTTGTGTAGGAGGCTGCCCGGTATGGACTTTTACAAAAATTGCACAGATCTGTATGAAATCTGCCACATTCCCATAACGATTGTCAATCGAGGAGGCAATCTTCTGCTGTCTCTGCCAAATCATGGCGACGAATTTGTACCGCATAAAGCCATCCAATACGTTTTGACGGATTTTCTCTTGCAAAAGAGAGATTTCCTACATCCGCTCATTACCTATCTGGAACCCGGTTATTTCCTTGGCGTGGTTGAACTGTCAGAAGAACAGTTTTGCATCGTCGGGCTTGTCAGTCCATTTCAACATACGCGCAGTGAAATCCTGCAAATTACATCACAGGCGATTGAATCTCAAAAGTTTCAGGAATTTTGTGATTTAATGATTCAGATGCCAATGGTGAATCTGTACCAGTTAAAATCATTGCTGTGCTTATTAGTGCGACTGGCACATGAAGCAGAGATTACCGCTGAAGATATCCTCTTTGTGGATAATACTGTATCCAATGCCGCAAATTTGAACGACGCTTTGTTTGAATTGCGAGAAGATGCAGAATTTCATGTGCCGATGGATTATGAAACAGGTGTTTGCAGTGCGATTGAAGCAGGTGATGCCGAGCTTTTGCAGCGGCGTATGCTGGCACCATCGCAGGGTAAAATCGGCCGCATGAGTTCCAGCGCCCTGCAACAGCAGAAATATGCGTTCATCAGCTTTGCCACGCTGCTGACCCGCGCGGCCATTCGCGGTGGACTTTCCGGTGAGACGGCATTCAATTTGAGCGACGTCTACTGCCAACGCATGGATGCCCAGACCGAAATACCCGCCGTGGAGCAATTGGCATTCACAATGGCGATGGACTTCTGCCGCCGCGTGGCCGATGCCAAAAACGGCGGTGCGCAAAGCACCGCCGTCAAAAACTGCATCGACTATATTTCTGCCCATCTGCACGATGATCTGCGATTGGACGAGCTTTCCCGCCACTGCGGGCTGTGCAGCCGCAGCCTGTCGATCAAGTTCAAAGCCGAGGTAGGCTGCGGCATTCCGGAGTACATCCATAAAGAGAAGCTGCGGGAGGCTAAGTATCTTTTAATCAATACTGACTACGCCTTAGCCGATATTGCAGGCTTTTTGAACTATCCGACCCAGAGCTATTTTACCCAGATCTTTAAAAGGTACGCAGGTATGACCCCGCAGCAGTACCGCGATAACCCGCACGGTGTGGTGCGTTAAGCTTTGCAGCGTCCCCCTGAGATTGACGCGTGCTATCCGGTTATCCCATAAGGATTTCTTCAACCGGGCCTTTGAGTGCGCTGTCGTGAAGCGGGAACAGCTTTGTAAGGTCTTTCATAAACGGATTGAAAACCGCCTGTTTATAAAGTGTCGGCAGCTGGTATTTTGAGAGAAGCGCACCGACTGCCTCTTTCCTGCCGGGATTTTTGCGGACCTCAAAGCCCCTGCATACGACCTCAATATCCGCGTCCGGCGAGACATCGGCTATGGTAATACTGGTTTTGCCGCGCTTATATTCGGGCAATACCGGTCTGTCGCTGCCACAGACCCTGACGGTGACTTCCTTGGCCGAGGATATGTCGTCAAAAACGAGCTTCCATTCACGCCGGGCAGGCAGAACCGAAAGGTCCCCCCTGGCCGCACCGATTGTAAACAGCAGTTCCTCCCCCGCTTCCCTGACAGAGAGTACGGTTTCCGCAAAGGCCCCGTTTTCAAAGTTCATTGTTTCCCCATCGTCCTCATAGAGGGTAAAGCTGTTTGTACCCCTGAAAATTCTGACCGTCAGCTTTTCCGGGTTTGACCAGTCGTTTGTCCTGTCGTTTTGGGAAAGCGGAACGATGGCACCCTCCTTTGCAAGCACAGGCAGCGCGTTCAAATCCCGGTACATGGTAACAAAGCGCTCGCCCTCATAGATTCTGCCGGTATACCAGTCTGTCCATCTGCCCTTTGGCAGCCACACTTTAGCGGGCGCAAGGAAGGTGCGCTTGTCGGCAGGCTTTGTGACGGGGGATACCATAAGCTCGCTGCCGAAGAAATACTGGTTCGGCACTTCATACGCGGCTTTTTCGTTCGGGTACGAATAATACATCGGTTCGCAAAGGGCGCGGCCCTCTGTGTGGGTGCGGCGGTTGATCGAGTATATGTACGGAATGAGCGCGTGGCGTTCTCTCAGCGCATTCACGGCTGCCGTCTCGGCGGCAAAGCTGTATTTCCACGGCTCCTTGCCCATGAATTCGTCCTTTGTGGAATGCAGCCGCATGATCGGGCTGAACTCGCCAAGCTGAACCCAGCGGACGTACAGCTCATCATTTCTTGCGCCGAGCTGGTGACCGCCGATGTCATGGCTCCACCATGTATACCCGACATTGGCGGCATTGGCGGTAAAGTACGGCTGAAAATCAAGGCTCTTCCAGCTGATTACGGTATCGCCGGAAAATCCGAGCGGATAGCGGTGCGAGCCGACCTCGGCAAAGCGGGAAAGAATGAGGGGTCTTTTGCCGGTGGAGGCAAGGTCGAGAGAATGATAGTGGTTGAGCGCCCAGAGCGGGTCAAGGCCCTTGATTTTTGTGTCCTTCTCCTGCTGCCAATCGATCCACCAGAAATCCACACCTTCTTTTTCGTAGGGACGGTGGAGAATGTTGAAGTAGGCGTCAATAAATTTCGGGTCGGTAATGTCAAACGGGATGCGCTTTTTGCTCTTTGGGTCAACCCCCATAAAGCGGGCAAAATCCTCGTACTGATCCTCAAACGCGCGTACACCCTGCGCCGGGTGCAGGTTGACGGTGACCTTGAAGTTGTTTTCATGCAGCCACGAAAGCAGCGCTTTGTGGTCCGGGAAAAGCTCTGTGTTCCAGCTGTAGCCGGTCCACCCCTGACTCTGAAATGCCTCTGCAAAATCTCTGTATGGCAGGATTCCATCGCGGCGGAAGAGCGCATTTTCTTTTCCGAAGCGCTCGATAACGTCTACCCAGTGCCAGTCCATGTCAATGGTTGCCACCGAGATGGGAATATCCCGCTCCAGGAATTCTTTCATCAGGTCGATGTATTCCTGCTGGCTGTAGGCCTTGTATCTGCTCCACCAGTTGCCAAGGCAGAACCGCGGGACGAGGGGGACTGCACCGCACAGCTTGAAAAAGTCCTGCAGGCAGCCACGGTAATCATTGCCAAAGGCAAAATAATACTCGTCCTTTTGAACATGCCTGCGCGCTTTCATGGTTCCGTCCGCGCAGATGATCACCGTTTTTGAATCGTCCACAACAGAAACGCCGTTGGTGCTCATCAGCCCGTCCCCGAGCTTTACAGCGCCGTTCGCCATATCGAGGGTGCGGTAGGTGCCCTTGAGGTTGCCGGTCTTGAAATCGGTGACGACCCTTCCGTCCTTGAGCGTGATGCTCTCTGTCTCCCCTTTTGCAAGGTCAAAGCAAAACGTGATGTCCTCCGTTTTTATCACAATTTTGCCGCCGCTCTGCAAAATGCTGAATTCAGGTCTGTCAAAGTCGCGGCAGATGACGGTCTGCGTCGCTTCATCGGTGAAAATATGCTTCTTGTCCTTCTCCACGCGGATAATTCTCGGTGAGAGAACCGAGAACCGATAGTCCTCGATCTGATAAACATACTCCTTGGGCGTTTTTGTTTTATAGCTGTGCGAAAATGCGTTGGTAAAATACTCGGAAAGCTCGTTCATACGGTTCTCCTCTCCCTAATTCTAACGGGTATATTGGCAAGCGATTCGTGCCTTAACTTCAAGGCAAGCCGGACTGCCCGGAGGTGTTTTCTGTCGGAGGAGCTGGTTTTTCTGTTGGCGTTTGTTTTGCCGCCCTTTACAGTTCCCCATTCGTCGCAATCACCTTTTTATAATAGTAGCCGGACGCTTTTATGGTTCTCTGCTGCGTTTTGAAATCCACATAGATCAAGCCAAAACGTGGGTCATACCCCTCTGCCCATTCAAAGTTATCCATCAAAGACCAGTACTGATACCCTATAACAGGGACGCCTTCTTCAACCGCGCGCTTTACGCCCCGCAGCACTTCCTGCAGGTAGGCAACGCGCACGCCGTCATTTACCGCCCCGTCAGAAAGCTGGGCATCGTGCAGGCACACGCCGTTTTCCGTAACCATAATGGGCATATTGTACCGCTCGCTGAAGAAACGCAGTACCCAATACAGTGTGCTTGGGCAAAGCTCCCAGCCCAAGGCATTGCGGGGAATGCCCGCCGCCGGAACCTGCCGATACTTTGCGCTGCAGGTATAATTCAGCGGTCTGTAAACATTGACCCCCACGAAATCCAGCTTGGGGCAGCCTTGCGCCAGCACCTTATTGCCTAACAGCCTTTCGGTCATCCTGTCATCGGTTCGCCCCTGCAGGATCAAATCAGCCCATATATTGCTGTCAAAGATTTTAAGACCGTTGGAAAAGGTGATTTTTCTGGCTTTCTCGATCTCATCGGGGGTTTCTTTTGGGGGAATGTATGCCGTTACGGCAAGCGCCACACCCACCTTGACCTCGCATTTTGCGTATTTCCGAATGGTTTCGACAGCCTTTGCATGGCAAAGCAGAATGTTCTTCATCAGCCGCGGAGCCTTATAAAAAGCTTTCTCGAACGGAGCGTGGTCACCGCTTCCATAGCCTGCGCTGAAAAACACAGACGGCTCATTTATGGTCATAAAATATCGAACTCTGTCCGAAAGTGCTTCCACCACAGTTCTGACATAGTCGGCAAAGTACTGCACTGTTTTTTCGCTCATAAATCCGCCTTGTTTGTATACCCAAAGCGGCATATCCCAATGGTACAGGGTGCAAAGCGGTTCGATGCCGTTTCTTTTCAGCTCATCCACCAGATCACTGTAGAATTGCAGACCTTTTTCGTTGACACAGTTCGATTCCGTCATAACGCGCGACCAGCTGACAGAAAAGCGATAGGACTTCAAACCCAGCTCCTTCATCAGCGCGATATCCTCTTTATATCTGTGAATATGGTCACAGGCGACAGAAGGATTCTCTCCGTATTTGATTTTCCGCGCCGGCGGGTTATCCCAAATGCTTGGGGTACGCCCATTTTCATTCCATGCGCCTTCGATCTGGGCGGCGGAAGTAGCCGCGCCCCACAAAAAGTTGTCGTCAAAGGTATGCTTCATCATTATCCCTCCCATTTTTTGTTGCGTGCCTTGATTTCTGCCTGCTCCTTGTCGATGACCTTTTCCACGTTCAGGAAAATCAGCAGTACCGCCAAAACCAGACCGGTAATGGATTCCAGCCCTACAAAGCCGAAGGTGATCACGTTTTTAACGGCGGCGGTCTGCTCAGTCGCTGCAAGAACGCCGTTCACAATTTCCGGTGCGATGTAACCGCTTTGGGCAAGCAGCCCGTTGAAAATGCCGGTGCAGATGCCGACCATCGCCACGGCGATGATGTTGTTGATTCCCATCGCAATGCCGTCGCAGCGGAAGCCCGTTTTCCACTCCATGTGGTCAAGAACGTCGGCAAACAGCGCCATAAAAACATAGGCGCAGGGCAGCCCGCCGATGTTCTTGATGAACTGCCCCACCAGCATAACGGTCATATTGGTGGGGTTCATCCAGCAAACGGCACTGCCAATGGCGTACAGCACAAAGCCCACCGCCGTGACATTGCGCTTACCGAATTTCTTTGCCAGCGGCCACACCGCAAAAATGCCGATCCCCATGGGAATACCGCCGATAACCGAGATCAGCGTCTGGGTAATGCCGTCGTTATAGGAACCCAGCACATAGTTGCAGAAGTAGACAAGGCTGATGTTTTTGATGGTGCCGCCGATCGTTTGGATCAGAAAATAGGCGTAGATTATAAGCATATATTTGTCGGTAAAGATTGCCTTGAGCTGCCTTGCAAGGGGAACGGCAGCGGCATTGCTTTCCCGGCTTTCCAGCGTGACGCGCTCTTTGGTAAAGTAGTATTCCAGCAGCGTCAGCGGCAAAGCCAGAATGGACAGTACGCTCATCAGCGCGATCCACTTGCCCTTGTCCACGCCGATTCTGGGCATAATGACCATGGGGAACACCAAGGCAACCAGAATGCCGCCCATCATAATCGAGGCGATCTGGTTAAATACGGACAAACCGCCCCGCTGGGTGGTATTTCGGGTGGACAGCGGCACCATAAGACCATGGCTCATATTAAAAATGGTATAGGCAAGGGAATAAAACAGGTTGTAGCTGATCATGACCCAGATTGCCTGCTCTGTCGTGGTGCCGTTCGGCACCGTAAACAGAAGAATGCCTGTAACCGTCAATAACGGAGCCGATAACAGCAGCCAAGGACGCGCTTTGCCTTCCGGCGTATGGGTGCGGTCAATGATATAGCCCATCACCACATTGGTGATGGCATCAATGATTTTGGAAATAATAGGAAAAACGACAAGGAACGCGCCGCCCCAAAGGGAAGTCAGCTTCAGGACATCCGTATAGTAGACATTCAGATAGGTAGCCAGCACAGCATTGAGCAGCAGCGCCCCCGCAGGTCCCAGGAGATAACCGAACCATTTTTCCGATGCGCTGACATCCTGTTTTTTGACCCTGCTCTTGAGCAGCGGGCTGTCAAACAACCGTGCGTTTTTCATTGCTGTTCTTCCTTTCCTGCTATGCCGTATTTTTGTTGAAAACGAGGCCGCTTTCCTGTTTGGCAGATAGTCACAGTTTTATCTTGTATTCTCCCTCGATTTGTATCTATTATAGCATGTGACACGACACATGCTTTACACCGTTGTATTGATTATGTTATAATGGTAATGTTTTGAGGTGAAAGCAATGCGCGAATACGATTTGCAATATATCTGCAGGGTGATCGGAGACCTTTCCGGCTTACCGATCCGCGGCTACCGGAACGGACGCCGTCTGCACTATCATTCCGTAGCAACGCTGCCTGTTGATCCTATCGTTGTATGCCGGGACAGCATTGAACGGATCTCCTCCCACGTGGGATACTATGTGACAGAGCAGTTTCATTACTATGGGGTCGTAAACAGCGGGGACATCAAAATCGTCATCGGTCCTTCCCAGCAGGTTTTGCAGACCGATCAGGAACTACGCAAGCTCGGCTTTCAGGCGGATGTTTCCCCGGAAGATATGGAAGATTTTGTGCGGGGCATGAAAAGCATTGTCTGTATGCCGTTGGACACCCTTTTGCAGATCCTCTGCACGATCAATTACTTTCTCAACGATGAAACGCTGGGCATCAAGGATATTGCAATATGCGAGGCGGAACAGACGGATCTACAGCGCCAGTGGGCACAAAAGCACAACGAGCAGCTTTTTTCCTCTGCTTTTGCAGGCGATACGCTTCCGGGGCGCGGGCACAACACCTACGATCAGGAGCAGCAGATCCTACGGTTGGTACGAAAAGGAGACCTGCCGTCTCTTACAAAGTGGATGGACGCTGCGCCCGCTATATGGGGCGGTGCTTTGGCCTCGGAGCAGCTCCGCCAAATCAAAAACACCTTTATTGTGACGGCGACGCTGGTTTCAAGGGCTGCCATTCAAGGCGGTCTCAGCACAGAGGAATCCTTTTCCCTCAGCGATGCTTATATACAGAAGTGTGAGCATCTGCAAACTATGGAGCAGATCAAAAATTTGCAGTATTATATGGTGCTGGAATTTACAGACCGGGTCAATCGCATCCGCCATGGTGCAGAACCAACAGAGCTTACCGTTGCCGTGTCCAACTATATCCAGCAGCACCTTTCCGAGCCTATCCGCGTTGATGCGATTGCAAAGGCGCTTTTTATGAGCCGCCCGCATCTTTCCGCAAAATTCAGACAGGAAGCCGGAGAAACACTGACAGATTTTATATGGAAACAAAAAACGGAGGAGGCAAAACGCCTTCTCCGCTACTCGGACAAATCCTTCAGTTCTATCGGTGCCTATCTCGGCTTTTCCTCTTCCGGCCACTTTTCTCAGGTATTCAAAAAATATACCGGGAAAACGCCCTCGGAATATAGAGACAGATTCAAGTAGTTGCAGAACAAAACATGTTAAAAAGGAGCCTCCTTTTCTCCGCAGGAAGGAGATTTTTATGAGCAAGAAGGTATTGATTTTGTCCGGCAGCCCCCGGAAGGGCGGCAACTCGGATATTCTGCGCGGTACGCCTGCCATGGCACAGGCTTACGAGATGGGGAGGAATGTATAATGGCAGTGAAACAGACAGCAGGGCGGGATGCTCTGGGCGAATTTGCGCCGAAGTTTGCAGAACTGAACGATGATGTGCTGTTCGGGCAGGTGTGGAGCCGGGAGGACAAGCTATCCCTCCGGGACCGCAGCCTTGTGACGGTGGTGGCGCTGATGGCGCAGGGGCTGACGGACTCCTCGTTCCGGTATCACCTGACGGCAGCAAAAAGCAACGGCATTACCCGGAGTGAGATCGCAGAGATTCTGACCCACGCGGCGTTTTATGCAGGCTGGCCCAAGGCGTGGGCAGCTTTCCGCATGGCGAAGGAGGTCTGGGCAGAGGATGCTGCGGAGGATGCCAGAGCGCAGCATCAAAACGAGATGGTGTTCCCCATCGGCACACCCAACGACGGTTTTGCACAATATTTCAGCGGAAAAAGCTATCTGGCACCCCTGTCCAACGCACAGGTGGGCATTTTCAATGTCACCTTTGAGCCAGGCTGCCGGAACGACTGGCATATCCACCATGCCGCAAAGGGCGGCGGGCAGATCCTTGTCTGCGTGGCAGGCAAGGGCTACTATCAGGAATGGGGCAAAGCCCCACAGGAGCTGCATCCGGGCGATGTGGTAAACATTCCCCCGGAGGTCAAGCACTGGCACGGTGCTGCACCCGATTGCTGGTTCTCTCATCTGGCAGTGGAAGTGCCCGGTGAGGGTACCTTCAACGAATGGTGCGAGCCGGTGGCAGAGGATGCCTACGGCGCACTGCGGTAACATCTACGAAATGCGCTGACCACCGCAAGGACGCGGCAGAAGTTGTGGTGCAACAGAAGCGTTTTGAAGGCTTCGCCGGAATATAAGGTGTGAGGGCACCGCTTTGTACAAAAACAGGGTTCAACGGGTGGTTTTTGATTTAGCCTGCTTTCTTGTTCTTTTTGCGTTGCCCTTTCGCAAATGCAATGTGGCTGGGGGATGCTGCCATCGGTCAAGCCTGCTAGTACGGCATCGCAGCCGGGCATTGTCATATCGACCTGCGTGTGAAGGGCAGCGGCAGGGTCGTATTTTGTGCCCCGGTCGGTCATAACAAGATCCTTGTAGCCCCACTCACAGCGCAAAATATCGGTGACAAGGTCGCGGCTGCAGCCCGTGTAGACACCGTTGAGCTGATTGTAACTCGTCATCAGGGCAAGCGGGTTGCTATCTTTTAGGGCAATTTCGAAGCTTCGCAGGTGGATTTCCCGCAGGGCGCACTCCGAGAATAACGATTTCCGTAGTGCTGCCTGTTTCCTATTCCGCCAAGTTTGTATTGCAGTCCGACATACAATGTGGTATAACATATGCAAAAAAGGTAGTGCCAACATATGGCTATCAAAAGTTCTAATGTTACCGCAAGAGTCGAGCCAGAAGTCAAGGAACAGGCCGAGGCGATTCTCTCCAGCCTTGGAATTCCGACTTCCACTGCAATCAATATGTTTTATCGCCAAATCGTTCTTTGGAATGGGCTGCCGTTTCGTCCCTCTGTTCCTATAACACGCCCTAAATCCCGCACTGAAATGGACGATGCGGAATTTAATGCCCGCATGACTGCCGGATATGAACAGGCTAAAGCCAGCCAATCCACGCCCTCCGATGAGGTGTTTGATCGTCTGATCGGAGAGATTGAAAATGGAAAAGCTGTATGAAGTAAAGATTACTCCGCATGCCGAGCAATCTATGCAGGAAATCGCAAGCTATATTGCAGTCGATTTGATGGAGCCGCAGACCGCTGTAAAACTGCTGCGCGCATTGAAGAAAGCCATTGATTCCTTGGATATATTCCCCGGACGCATCCACCCTACCCCGGAGGAACCATGGCATAGCCTTGGTATCCACCGCATGGCAATGAAGAATTAGTATGTCTATTTCTGAATCGATGATCCCCATCTTTTTGTCCATGTCACCGATGTGATTTACACGGGGTAAAATCAGACCTCGCAGTTGGCCGACATGCCCCTCGATAGCTGACCACCATTTGACCACTACTGTGCAGCGACACCACAAAACGCCCAAAAAGCCTGTTGTGACAACCAACAATAGGCTTTTTCCTGTTTTGGGAGCCGCTGTGCAGAACCAACAAAATTAACGGTTTATCGTTGGTCTATACTGCCATGTCGTAGTTCTCCGACAACTGCGACAGGGCAGATTTTGGACTTGTTTTTGTTCGATACAGCGTGATTTACGCTTGCAAAAAACGCGGTGGTCAACGGTAGTCAGACCACGAATTGACCACTATTGGAAATTGACTACTTTACAAGATTGAAATACGCTGTAACGGCGTTTTTCATACATAAGCGATCGTAGCTCAGCTGGATAGAGCGTTCGGCTCCGACCCGGAAGGCCAGAGGTTCGAATCCTCCCGGTCGCACCAAGAGCAGCACCTTATGGGGTGCTGCTCTTTTTGTTTTGCATGGATTTTATAGAGTAGTAAAAGAAGGGATTCGAACAGCCCGTGCCCCGCGCTTTGCGTCCCGCGGGGCAGAAACGCCCCAGTGGGGCGTTTCTAGGGCACGGCTTGGCGAATCCCTTCGGGCACGCCAAAAATCACCTTGCAATGTACTTTACGCAGTAAAGCGGTGATGGTAGGACTTATATTTAACACACGGCAAGAAACAATTTCCGTTTCGCACATTGTAATGTTCGCAGAAAAAACTTATAA
>ERZ1034913.1354-NODE-1354-length-15061-cov-5.186259_pt1 | contig 15061 bp, 3 predicted proteins | sample MGYA00520697_ERZ1034913 | MGnify/ENA primary metagenome ERZ1034913 (study PRJEB33766, sample SAMN09781786) | gut metagenome | biome: gut microbiome | host: Homo sapiens | place: Madagascar | study: EMG produced TPA metagenomics assembly of the PRJNA485056 data...
AAAATAAAGATTTTATCACAATGAAAGGATAGGTAATTTACTATGAAAAAGTGGGTATGTCCGGTATGCGGTTACGTTCATGAGGGAGATACACCTCCCGAGTTCTGCCCCCAGTGCAAGGTTCCCGGCAGCAAGTTCATAGAGCTTAAGGAAAGCGAAAAGCTTGTATTTGCAGACGAGCACAAGGTAGGCGTTGCAAAGGCAGTTGAAGATGAAGAGATCATCGCAGGCTTAAAGGCTAACTTCGAGGGCGAATGCACAGAGGTAGGTATGTATCTCGCTATGGCAAGAGCCGCTCACAGAGAAGGTTACCCCGAGGTAGGCCTTTACTACGAAAAGGCAGCTTGGGAAGAGGCTGAACACGCAGCAAAGTTCGCAGAGCTTTTAGGCGATGTTGTAAGCGCATCGACTAAGGAAAACCTTGAAAAGAGAGTTGCCGCAGAGCACGGCGCTACACAGGGCAAGCTTGACCTCGCAAAGAGAGCAAAGCAGTTGAATCTTGACGCTATCCACGACACAGTTCACGAAATGGCTAAGGACGAAGCCCGTCACGGTAAGGCTTTCGAGGGTCTGCTGAACAGATACTTCAAGTAAGCGGGCGGCAATGTGCCGCACCAAATTCGCCGTTCCGGCTGTTTCAGCTTGGCTAAGGTTGCGTTACCGGCGGATATTAACGTTATAAATATGCAATTAAGGGTACTGCCATATTCTTCGCAGTATCCTTTTTGCGGCTGTGAGCCTCACCGGATTCGCCTTTTTCAAAATTCTGCTTACCGCAGGACAGCAAAACGGCGTATCATAAAAAGCAATAAACAAACCAAGCCGTAAGCGCTCTTGCTTACGGCTCAGTTTGTTCTTATAGTAAAAACGCATCTGATGCACAAAAAAGAACACCGGTCGCCCGGTGTTCTCTTTTTTTACTGTCAGCTTATTTGGCTGTATTCACATTCGCATAAGTATAAGCGCTTGTATTTGCACCCTTATAAGACGCAATCCTTACCTTATACACGCTTCCGGCTTTAAGTCCGCCAATAGTGACAGTAGCATTCGTGCTGCCCTTTAACGTCTTTTTGACCCACTTGCCGCCTTTGTAAATTTCAACCTTATATCCGTCTGCACTGGCGTTTTTACCCCACTTAACGGTTATCGAGTTGCTTTTTGCCGATACAACCTTGATATCGGTTACCGGTGAAAGCACTGCAGTAACCGTAGTATAGCTGTAATCGCCGTACAGATTGCCCTTATACGCTCTTACCCTTACTTTATATGTGCTGTAAGGTGTAAGTCCGTCAAGTTCAGCCATTGCTGTCTTATTATCGGTTATGGTCTTTTCGAGCCACTTACCGCCGATATAATATCCTACGTTATATCCGTCAGCGTTTGTATCCGCATTCCATATAACTACCGCCTTTGAGTCAACTGCGCTCTTTACCTTAAGACCGCTGACCTTTGTCGGAGCGGTAGTGACATAAATATCGTCGAATGCACTCTGAAGCTCACCCTTATAAGCCTTTATTCTGACCTTGTAGGTTTTGTAGCCCTTAAGCGAGCCTATTGTAACGGTAGTTTTGTCATTGCCGTTCAGCGACTTTTCGTTCCACTTACCGTCTGCATAGTACTGAACAGTATAACCGTCCGCACTTTCATTCTTATCCCATGTAAGCGTAAACGAAGAAGATGTTACTGTCTGCGTAATACCCGTAACTTTTGACGGGAGCGTATCGATATAGCCGTATGTATACGGGCTGTAAAGGTCGCCCTTATATGCGCTTACCCTTACTTTATATCGTGTTCCTGCACAAAGTCCGTCTATAACCGCCGCTATATTATTGTTGCCGGTAACAGTCTTTACAGACCACTGATTGTCAATGTACCACTCTACCTTGTAGCCGTCCGCTCTGGTGTTTCTGTTCCAGCTTATTCTTACCGTTTCATCGGTAGCCTTCACCGTATTTATATTCCATACGGGAGAAGGAACGGTATCAACATAGAAATATCTGAACTTGCCGGTGAATCTTCCTGCATAAGCCGCTATCCTTACCTTATATTTAAGGCCTGCAGAAAGACCGCTCAGCTTTGCCGTTGCACTGTCGCCGTCCGTGCTGAAGCTAAACTTCGTCCACTGATTGCCGACATAGCCTTCGACATAATATCCGTCAACGCCGCTTATATTCTTCCAGCTTATATTGACTTCATCGTATGTCATCTTTTCAACCGCTATTTCTTCCACATCGGGAATAGGCTTTACGGGAACAAAGTTTCCGTTATACTTATGCTTACATCTTGTACATTCAAATACAGTATAGCCTTTGCTTGTATAAGTCGGAGCAACAACCGTTTCAATGTACTCGTGACCGAGAGGTTCGCCATACTCCGCACCGCATATTTCACACTTTGCCTTTTCGGTGCAGGTAGCCTCTCCTCCGGAATGCTCACATTCGGTTATCGTAGCCGTTACAACGTCCGACGCCATCGAAACTCCCGCCGTTGTAGCATTGCTGTAGGTAAGACGGCAGTAGTACCTGCCCGTTGTGAGATTTTCGAGCGACAGCTTTCTGTCTGTAGCGCCCTCTATCACTGTTTCGTAGCCGTTTTCATCAATGCCGATCCACTGATAAGCAATATTTGCGTCGACCTCGTTTGAATACCACGGCTCTGCACTTATTTGAAGTGACGGTATACCGTCGGGATAATAACCGTTGGTGTAATATACAGTATCAATCGGCTTGATTATCTGCATCGGACACAAACGTACCGAAAGGACGTTTGTCGATGATGCCGTTGCCTTATTAAGACTGTATATATCTATCCACTCTTTTGTTCCTCTGTCCTGTACCCAGAAGCCGTGATCGATATAATCGGCTATCACCTTATCACTGACCGTAGTTACGATTTCGGCAAACCCACCTGACGAAATGGATACATCACCGCCATATATAGTAAGGCGATTTATATTGTTGCCGGCCATTGTAACATTTCCGCCGTTTATGGTCACATTGCTGCCTGTTGCAAGCCCGTCAAATGTGACATCACCGCCCCGCACTATGAATGCGTCTTGATTCTCAAACGCTGTCACCGCACAACGTCCCGTAACCTTAAGCTTTGCCTTGCCGTTTATGATGATCGGACGTGAGAACGCTGTACGAACTGCGTACTTGAGCGTGAAGTTACCTTCGGTTATGACTAACTGACCGCCGTATCCGTTCTTGTTATAAAGCGGATATAAGGTACAGCCCTCGTTTTCGCTCTTCTGAGCGTCTTTCGCAGCCTCGTCAAGATCGTTATAATACTTGACATCGTCGCCCTTTGTTATCTTTGCATTGAACTTGCTCTCGCATATCTCGCAATATGTCGGCGTAGTAATATTACCTGCGGTTTCCTTGTCCGCTGTAGGATCGACCACCTGAGAATGATCACAGTCAACAAGGTCTATGCTTACAGTGTTCGACTTTATTTCATAGCCGTCACCGGTAGTAACTACGAAGTATATCTTGGCAACATCGCTGTCGCCTGCCTTATCAATTATTTCGTCTGCCGACAATTTAGCGTCCTTTACAAGTGCGCTTAAGCTGCTATAAACTATATCTCCGCTTACACAGGAGTTTATACCGTATCTCTTACTTACATACGAGTCGTTCAGGTTCGAGCCGTGAGCAAGAGCAAGGTTGAACTTCAGCGTGGGGTTTGCGTTGCTGTTGCGATACAGCTTGTTTATTTCTGTGCTAAGCGTTGCGCTCTTTATCGGTGCTTCTTCTACAGTCACCGGTATATTATCGTTATCCGAGCTGTAATATTCTTTCTCAGCACGTTCTGCAATTGATAGCCATGCACCGCCGTTCTTTTTATAAGCATAACCGTCAGCCAGATAAGATTCAATCGTACTGTTAGTATAAATAGACGAGAATAAACCGCCGCTGATTTTTGCTTTATCGTAAATGTTCAGAGTTGTCACGGTGCCGCCGCTGATTTCTGCACTGCCGTCTTTATAAATTATAACCGTATCAAAATCACCGCTGTTAACGATTAATTTTGAGTTCGCTTTAACGTCAACAGACCGCCATATTTTGCCGTTGCCGTTTACTGTAAGCTTACCGCCGTCGGTTACCTGTATACACGCTGTGCCATAAACACCGCCCAAGCTTTTACCGTTCAGTGCAAGCGTTACATCACCCGTAACGTTAACGTCCCGTGTAAATTCGCTTCCTGTAATATTCTTATACAGCGTTATTGTAGCCGTACCTATCTCATTAGCCCTTTCAAAAGCGTCATAAATATCGCTGAACAGGTCTGTCATTTCGCCGCCGTCAGCCGTATAGCTTACAGTTGCGGCGATTTCCTCATTGCAGTAAGGACAAAGGTTTCCGTCAAGCGCATAACTGTCGTTTTCGTCCTTATGGTCGCACTTTATAACATTAAGATAATTGGCTTGGGTCATGCTCTGAATTTCAGCATATTTGAAACCTGAACCGACAATCGCATTTAAGCCTATAACTCTGCTTCCGCTCGCAATTGCCCTGCCTAAAGTATAATTGCTTTCATTTTTGCAAGTGAAGTTGTTGAACGCGCCGCTTACGATAGATATATTACCGGACCCATTGCCTTCCATGCTTAAAGAATCGGCTTTAACACTATTGATGACCGTGTCTCCGCCATTTATTGTTATTGTGCCGATATTAGCGCCATCGACAGTAACCTTTCCGGAATTTACAACTAAAGAATTCAACGTGGCTTTGCTGTCAATTAAAACATTGGCATTCTCGCCCGATACCGTTACACAGGTAAATGAACTTGAGGCTGCTTGCGATGCCGTAAACGTTATATCTCCGCCCTTGACATCAAACGCAAATGCTGTGTTGCCGTCATTTTTATTAAAATCAATGGTAAATCTACCCTTGCTTATGTCAAATATTTCACCAAATTTAACCCAACCGTAGCTTAACAGCTTTAATGTACAGCCTTCGCTTTCCTCGGCAGCGCCGATAGCGTCATTCCAGCTATTGTAATACGATAACGTGCCGTCAGACAGCTCTACCGAAGCCAGTAGTGCTCTGTTGCATATACCGCATACACAACCGTTATCATCACATTTTACGCTTTCAACGGGGTGCTGACAGGTAGCTACTGTAAGCGTTACCGCATTCGACTTATATTCATATCCGTCACAGGTAAATATGCAGTAATATTGGATTTCTCCGTCTTCTGCCACCACTTTATCAACTTGAGCGCCAAATAAAAGACAGTAACCGTTTAATAATTCTGTTTTTTCGCTTATTACCGTTCCGTCAATTAAGCATCCGGTAACATAGATGGTTTTATCTCCCGAATATGTCACATCGGCCGCAAAAGATGTAGCCTTTCTACCGTTACGGTATATTATCGGTGACTCGTCCTCAGCGGTAATTGTTGCACTCTTTATCGGCGCTTCCTTTACTTCTACATTAGTTATATCCTGCTTTTCACGCTCTGCAATAGTAGACCAGATGCCGGAATCGATAAAACTCCAATAGGCATAGCCGTCCGCAAGAAGCTGTCTTACGTTTCTGCCTTCGCCTGAAACCTGTAAGCTGTAGAATTGACCGCCTTTAATTACAGCGTTACCGCCGTCTTTAATTATGAAGTCAGAGAAAGTACCACCGTTGATTTCCGCATTGCTGCCGTTGCGAACGGAAACACGTTTTATTAAGCCACTGCCGTTAACGGTCAGCTTACCGCTCGTTACTTCTATGGAATACCATACATCAGTACCGGGTTGTGAGAGCCTTTTACCGTTAAGTTCAAGCGTAACATTGCCTGTAACAGCTATCGTATCTGTAATATCGTCCGTGATGTTCTTCTGCAGCGTTACAGTAGCCGTACCTACCTTATTAGCCTTGTCAAAAGCGTCATAAATATCGGTGAACAGATCCGTCTCTTCGCCGCCGTTTGCCGTATAGCTTACAGTTGCAACGATTTCCTCTTTGCAGTAAGGACAGGGATTACCGTCAAGCTCATAACTGCCGCTTCCGTCCTTATGGACGCACTTTTCAACATAAATTCTATCGGTTTTGGTCATGGTCTGAATAGCATCGTATGTGTAAATAGTAAAGCCATTTATATCATTGGCACAAACTACACTTCCACTCGCAATTGCCATACCTAAGCCTGTTTCGAAAGTGGTGCTGCCGAACTCGCCGGTTACGATAGAGATGCTACCGGACCCGTTGATATTCACGCTTAATGAATCAGCTTCAACACAATTGATGACCGTGTCTCCGCCGTTAGCTTTCAGCGCACCGATTCTTGCATCGTCTATAACAGCATTTCCGCCATTTATTGACAGTTCTTTAATATAACCATCGGTACTGTTTATTTTAAGCGCACCGCTTGTTAATGTTACACTTCCCAGCTTGATTTTACCGTCAATTGTAACCTCGGCGTCAGTTCCGTTAACTGTGATTCCGCTTATCAGAGTTTCTACATCGGCTTGTTTTACCGAAGAAGTGAAAGTCACGTCACCGCCGTTGACAGCGAACTGATAAAATACCTCCTTACCGTTAAAGTCAACAGTAAACCTGCCGCCTGTCACAGTAATGAACTCAGTAGCAGAAGATACTCCTTCCGACATCAGCTTTACAGTGCTGCCCTCGTTCTCCTGTGCCAGCTTTATGGCACTCTCTATATCCGCATAGCCTAACGACTTGCCGTCAGCATCTACTACCTCGGCTTCTATCAATGCATCACATATACCGCAGATTACCAAACCGTTGTTTTCGTATGAAAAGCTATCCTTCGGGTGCGAGCAGGTCGCAAGTGTAAGCTTAAGCACATTCGACTTATATTCGTATCCGTTGCACTTAAGTACAGTGTAATATTCAACCTCGCCGTCTTTAGCCGCAAGCTTACCGATTTCATAACAGTGTACCATATATTTAGTGTACAAATTATAATCTTTAATGCGATTATTGCCGTTTACATAGTCCGAATAGGTTGCACCCCTTGAACCGACCGCCAATTCGTATGTAATATTGACGTATAAATATTTCTCTCCGTTACGGTATATAACAGGCGCTTCTTCGCCTACCCACGCAATACTTGCGCTCTTTATCGGCGCTTCTTCTACGGATAACGCTCCATTAGAACCGCCCAAATAGCTATCTTTTTCACGCTCATCAATCGAAAGCCAAGTGCCGTCAGCATTTTTATACGCATAACCGTCTGCCAGTACAGATTCGATTGCCTTGCCGTTGTACATAAACAAATACTTGAATTTACCGCCGCTGACCTCTGCTTTACCCGTACCATAAACGGATAAGCAGTCTATTATACCATCCAGGATTACCACTTCACTGTCTGAAAGGGCATACACATCGTAGTATTCGCCGTTTGTAATGGTTAATTTCGAGTCCTGCTTAGCTTCAATTGCGCTCCATACTTTACCGTTTCCATTCACGGTAAGCGTGCTGCCACAAATATTTATTTTATTTGCTTTATCCGTAGCACCCAATGTTTTGCCGTTCAGTGCAAGCGTTACATTGCCCGTAACATTTATTTCATGTGCAATTTCACTGTCTGCAATATCCCTGCACAGCGTTACAGTAGCCGTACCTGCCTCATTAGCCTTGTCAAAAGCGTCACAAATATCACCGAACAGCTCTGTCTTTTCGCCGTCATCTGTCGTATAGCTTACGCTTGCGGCAAACTCAGAGTTACAGTATTTGCATATACCGCCGTCATTAAAGGCATAACTGCCGTCCTCATTCTTATGCTCGCACTTGGTAAACAGATAATAGCTTATAGTTTGGTTTTCGGAGTCAAAATTATTTTTTTCGGCTATATCGCTGTATAATAAAGCCGTTGCTGTTTTCTCCGCAGTCGGATCTGTCGGATTGTCGTAGCTTATCACACGCGCACCACTTGCAAGCACGTCCTTTAATTTAAGCTGTCCGAGATTGATATTGCTGTAAGTACCTCCGCCTATAGTAAGCTTTGCGTCAGTTGCGTCTTCGCTTACAAATAAATTATCAGCACCCGCATTATTGTCAACATTGACGCCTTCGCTGACAGTTACGGTACCGCCTGATATAGCAATACTATCAAATCCGGTGCTTGAGCCCTCAGGTAATGTAAGAGATCCGCTCTTCACATTAACCTTGCACCTGATGAACATATAACCTTCAGCAATAACATCTGCACCGTCAATAGTTATTGTCTGGTTGTAATCATAGATAGTACCGTAATTATTTGCGGCAATCGTAAACTGACCGTTTGACAGCGTAACCCCACTATTGATCTTACCGCTTGTTACAAGAGTGAAAACACAGCCCTTGTTTTCAGCCTTATCTGCATACCGTAAGCCCTCGGTTATGTCGTCGAAATACTTTACCTTTCCGTCGGCAGTAGTTACCTTTGCGTAAATTTTCGCACCGCACTCACTGCACACCTTGTTGGCGCTGTCTTCATCTACCTGACCCTCGCCGTCATGCAGACACTTATATCCGCAAGCGCAGTTGCCGTGATCATCGTATGTATGCTTCGGGTGAGCCGTAACAAACATATTATTGCCTGCTTTGTATATTTGTTGTACGCTTGCATTCAGTATTTCTCCGCTTTCACTTGCAAGCGCCTTACCGCTACCCAGTATTTCAATTACACTTCTTCCTTGAACATAAATGCTCTTGAATACTCCGGCATTGATCAAAGCGTCGCCGTCTTCAAATGTTGCAAAAGTATCGAATTCAATATCTCCGTTTACAGTTACCATTCCATAGGAATAAACGCCGGTGGTGTTTATAACTGCACGGCTGCTTCCGCTGTTTTCAAAGGTTACATTTCCGTAAACCGCTACTGCGCTTATTTCCTCGGTACCGACCGAAACATTCAGCGTATGACCGTTCATGTCGATCGTTTTATTGCCGTTTATTATTATGCCCTTAACAATACAATCTACATCGCCTGTCAGCTTTAATACGCCGTCTGCCTCATTTTCCGCTATATTTTTAAACTGTGTTGTGCTTTCAATAAATGTATAAGTTTCAGAGCTTTGTGTTGTCTCGGTAAATATAGCAAGTGCACAAACGCCGCACGGACACTTGCCCGTTTCCACGTTGTATCTATGCTCATGCTTTACAACTGCGACATTTTCAAGACCCGGATTCAGTGTTGTCGCACTGCCGTCAACTATACTTTCGGGGAGATGTGTGACACTGTTTAAGGTCGCAAATGCATAGCCCTTTGCAAGCAGAGTGTTTACGGGTGTGCTGTCGTCTGCCATACCGCCGATGGTGTTGTACTTTCCGCCGTATAAAGCTACACCGCTTGCGCTTAAAATGTTAACACTATCAAATACGCCGCCGTATATTTCGGCACGCTTAGCGTTGTAAATGATTATAGCTTGTGCATCTGCGGCTGAACTGCTGCCGTCCGCAGTACCGTTTATAAACGTACCGTCGTATACACAAATAGGTGCGTCTATGCATCCGCTGTTGGTGCTTTTCCTGCTGTCCTTAAGGTACAGCGCACCACCGCTTTTTACACTTATCTCTTCCACTCCGTCGAGTGAATATCCGTTCACATCGACAGTAACCGTTGCATTGGTGATTGTTACGCTATTCGAAAGCGTGCAGTTCTTATACAACGTCAGCGTACAGCCGCTGTTTTCCTCCGATAATGCCGCAGTAAAAGCGTCGTCTATATTATCGAAATACTTCGCTGTTCCCACGCCCGAAATGCCCGCAGTAAGCTGATATTTGCAGGTAGGGCATACACCCGTTTTGCTGTCAACATCCGTATGACCGCACCGCTTACCGCAAATCGTGCACTTGCCCGTTGTGCTGTCATAACCGTGATCTTCATGTGGTATTACAAGAACAGTTGTTGCAAAACCGTCTTTCAACAGTGTTTTTGAGCCGTCTATCGGATCATTGGAACGCGTCATAAACATACGGTTCTCAGCCAACAAAGTCAGTATTTCTGCGTTTGCTCTGTCCCCGCCGCCGTTATAGCGTATTTTTATGAAATATCCGCCGTGAAGAATTACGTCACTGCTTGCATCGTTTATATTGAGTGTTGTGCCGAGTGAACGATAGCAGTCAAATGTACCTGCACCTACCGACACAGTTCCCATAGCGCCGCAGTTTTCGTCAAATGTCAGCTTACCGCCGTCCGCTACATTGAAATTGCCGTAAATACTATTATTATTTCCCGATCCCGTAACGGTTATATCTCCCGAAACAGTTAACGTACCTACATTGGCTTTCTCAGCGATCCACAGCGTGAACTTACCGCTGAGTGTTGTATAGCTGCCTGTATAATTCTTGTATACTCTTAATGTACAGCCGGTGTTTGTGTCACTGTCAGCCGCTTCAAAAGCCGCTCCCATCTCAGTTTCCTTATAAACGGAAGCTACAGCCCCGTCCTTTACGATAACAGCCGCATACTGATATTCACACTCTGTACACTTGCCCGTTTCGCTGTCAACATCGCTGTGAGGGCATACATATCCGCAGTCGCACTTGCCGTCAACATAGGTATGGCTGTGGTCTTTGACTGTCAGCGTTTCACTGCTTGATATTTCCTTAACACTTGCATTGAAAAGAGTTCCGTCAGTCTTGAAGAAAGCCTTACCCTCGCCGAGCATATCATATAATGTCTTGCTGTCCCTTGCGTAAAGTCCGGCAGGATATGTACCGTCTTTCAGTATAACCGTACTCGAATCATATACATAGATCGAAGTGTCTAAAACTACATCGCCGTCTATTATAAGCGTACCGCCGGCGTATGAAGCGTCGCTTGTCGGATATATATTACAACCGAGCATAACCGGATTGCCGCTGTTTTTGATCGTAAGCTTTCCGTTTTTGCAAGGAGTAATACTCCGGATATTAAATTGGCGTCCGTTTAAGTCAATTGTAAGTTCTCCGTATAAGTCATACTGAGCGCTTGGTTTAGAATAATCCTTAAACAGCTTTATCGTGCCGCTTCCGTTGTATTCATTCAGTAAAGAGTGAAGCTCATCGGCATCTACATACTTCGAGATTCCGTTTGCATCTGTATAGATTGCGACAGACACAATCGCACCGCAGATTGAACAGATGCCGTTGTCCGTGTTTATATCACCGTCATGCTCGCAGGGCTTTCCGCACTTCTCGCACTTGCCTGTTCCGGTGCTGTATTTGTGGTCAGCGTCAGTATGCTCTACAACAGTAAGCGCATAGGGTAAACTCTGACTTACAAATTCTTTATAAAGATCAATATACTCGCCGCTTTCGTCATATTGCAGTGCCTGCCGGGTAACATCAAGAAGATCACCTAATTTCAGAGCTCCGGAATTGTTTTGGCGAAGATATGTCAGCTCACCTATCTTCGTTCCCGTAGCAAGCTTTACAGATGTCGCTGTAGTTCCGTCATCATTCACGGACGCCTTCACAGTCAAAGACCCTACCGTTACTTTTGCACCTTCGCTTACAGTAAGTCGTGCATTATCCTCAACAAAAATTGTTTCAAATCCTGCATTTGCATCGCTATCAATTACGAAAGATCCGCCATTGCGAACATACACCTGCGTAACATAACTGCCCTCTGTGCCGGTTAATGCAAGCTTGACGTCTTTGTTGACCCCAAGCTTGATATTGTTCAGCTTGTGACCGTTAAGGTCGATCATAACATTGTGTTTTACATCTATAGTATCTAAAGTTGCCGTTGCATCACCGATATCCTGATAGATCTTAACATAGTTTCCGCTATCGGCAGTAATGCTGTCAAGGCAGTCTGCGAGCGTGTCATAGCCTGTCGGCGCACTGCCGTCTGTGCTGATTGTAGCAACAAACTGATGCGCACACTTGTTACACTTACCCGTGCCAATGTCAATATTGCTGTGATCACATAACGCTCCGCAGTTTGTGCATTTACCGTCGGAATAACCGTTTTCATGTGCACATTCTTTATATGTAAATGTAAATTTTTCTGTAACAGTTTCTGTGCTGTCACCGTCTGAATAGGTTATATCGCAATACAGAACATAATTTCCGGCAGGAATATTATCCGCAAGCTTGAATTCGCCGTTACTTCCGGATACTGCCGCACCGAGCTCATCTGCACTGTATGCACTGTTCGTACTGTACCAGTTATAGCTTATGCTTTCACTGTCAACCGTATAGGTGCTTACAAGCTTGTAATTGTCCTTCTCTTCCTGCGAAGTGTTTGTATAGAAAACCGTTCTGTTTGTGTTGTCACCCTGTGTAACCTTGTTGAAACGGTTTGCATTCGACTTTACCTGAACGGTATTGGATACAATATCTCCGCACTTTATTGTAAGAGTATTATCAGTGTCGTATGTAACCGAAAACTTGGTATCGCAGACCATGCACACCCAGCCGTAATCGGTCTTGATTATGCTTGCTGATAAATCGGGTTCATCGCCGCCGAAATAGCCTCTTGCGTCTGCAAACTCTTCATCGCTCATATTCTTCAGAGTAATATCAAAGTAAACCGTACCCTTGAGCTTGGTATCAGTCATGTCCATGTCTTCAATTATTTCATACTCTTCCGTCTTGAATATTCCTGTCTGCTTTCCGAGTATTATACGGGGAGAAGTATCAGGCTTTATAACTACAGTCTTAGCGTCCGCTCCGCCAATCTCATAATAGCCGCTGTTAAACTCGGCATTGGCTGTCACTGAGCTTTCCTCAGCCTTGAACTCAGTCGAACCCTTTACTACAAATTCGTCCTCGTCTATTGTCGGTACAGTTTGACCGATACCGTATGTACCGCCCGTAGCGTAAACCGAGCCTGTACCGCTCATTATAAGGTTTACTTTGTAAATGCCGCACTTAGTACCGTAAGCAGTGACCTTACCGCCGCTTATTTCGGCATCTATGCTGGTGTTTCCTTCGTAATATATTCCGATTTTTGCTGCATTGCCTTCAGGCACAGTAATACTGCCGTTTCCGCTGACGGAAATTTTGTCGCCGAAATTACTGTTAAGCAATATTGCACCGTTATTGGCATATTCATTTTCTACAGCACCGCCAACGGCAGTAAGACTGCCGTTGCCGTCAACAGTAATGCCACGCTCGACACCGACAGCCGCACCGTCATTAGATACAGCTGACGCATTTGCGTTCAGTGCGCCGTCATTATGTATCTCAAGCGACTTTGCAACTACTTTACCTGTTGCGTTTACAGTACCGCCGTTCAGGATTATTGTTCCGCCGAGAGAGCGTGCCATACTGTCTGTAGAGCGGTTCTCTGCATTCAGCACACCTTCGCCGCTGATCGTCATTGTACCGTCACAGTTAATATCATTCGTATTTACGGCACTGAGAACATATGTATAGCTTTCGCCGGTATCGGTCTGTACGATAGTGTTTTCACCGTTCAGCACTATTTCCGTACCGTCGGGGACTGTTACGACGCTCATACTGTCGGTTGTCGCCTGAATGTTCACTCCGTCAAGCGTCAGCGTCTTTGTGTCATAATCCCAGCTCCAGCCGACACCGTTTTCGTCCGCCGTCTTTTCTCTGAAATCAAGCGGTGTCGTGATGACATTGCTCTCGCCGTCATGCGTATGCGCCTCGCCCTCGGCAAATGCCGATAACGGTACAGCCGTCAACGTCATTGCCGCAGACAGCACCGCACTTATGAGCCGTACAAATTTTTTCTTCATGTTTTTCCTCCTGTAGATTAACCCGTGCTTATGCCATGCACCTGCACTTATGCAGTGCCTCCTTCAGCTTTTCAAGCGGTATCGGCTTTTTGTGGAAATAGGTACAGCCAAGCCTGTATGACTGCGCCCCGAATCCCTCATCGTCCGACAGCCATATTACAGGCGTGTCCCTGTCGGCATTCTTCGCCGCAATAACACCCTCCATACCGTCCGCTCCGTCGGCAAGCACGATTATAAGGTCAGCCGTCTTACACTCCGTCACAAAGCTCTCATACCTCTGACATACCCTGTAGGCAATTCTTCGATATGCCGCCGTTGCGATCTGTGTTATTTTCGCTTTCAGTATCTCCGCCTCGTTTGCGGTATCGTAAACGCAGATGAGCATACTTCTCCCCCTTATAATTTTATAATTATATCATAACTCATTTGCTTTGCGATTTCAACTTTTTGGCACGAACGGTTGTTATAACGGCGCAAACGGTCATAAATGCGGCTCATAATACAAAAAACTGCACCCTACACCCACCGTTCAAGTGAAATATATTGCCAAGCACTGCCTAAAACATTTTCCGCACCGACAAGGAGTTAATATTTTCGTGACCTTATCTGTACAACTGTACTGACACCAACCCTTCCAAAACCGCACTATCCCTCGCCTTGCGCCACATTCTTGGCTCCCTTGAGTAAAGGGAGCTGGATTGCGACAAGGCTATTTTTCCTCATAAATTGTAACATTCTGCGATTTCATCAACGTTAATATCCTCTCTGCCCTATCTGTCGCAAGACTGAGGGATCGTCACACCAACCCTTGCCCCGCACCATGTCCTTGCCTCCCTCGTCAAAGGCGAACTTCTGTCGCCCAAAAAATTCGTGCGACTACCGGATGGATTGCTTTACACCCACCGAGCCTCTCAATCCCCACAACCTTCTCAAAAGCACATCAACCGTTTCGCCCCACACCATGCCCTTGCCTCCCTTGTCAAAGGTGAGGTGCTGTCGCCCGAAAAAATTCGGGCGACTACCGGAGGGATTGCTCCCCATCCGCACCATCAATTAGATTTTCCGCACTATCCCTCTCGCTTTTCGTAGGACGAGCGTCTGTGTGTGCTTGTACGGCTTCGTATTTGCACTATCCCTCTCGCTTTTCGTAGGGGAGGAGCTCGCTCCTCCCGTTGCACCCAATACTTCCATTCCCACAACCATTGCAAAATCACAACCGCCCCTCGCTCAGCACCACGTCCTTGCCTCCCCTCGAAAAAGGGGAGGTGGCACGGCTGTAGAGGTTTTTCGGCTTGCTGTACAGTATTCAGATAGTCCTGCTTTTACGATTCTGAAACTATTCCGAGCCGTGACGGTGGGGATTGCTCCCCATCCGCACCATCAATGAGATTTTCCGCACTATCCCTCTCGCTTTTCGTA
>ERZ1034913.1355-NODE-1355-length-15054-cov-5.323022_pt1 | contig 15054 bp, 9 predicted proteins | sample MGYA00520697_ERZ1034913 | MGnify/ENA primary metagenome ERZ1034913 (study PRJEB33766, sample SAMN09781786) | gut metagenome | biome: gut microbiome | host: Homo sapiens | place: Madagascar | study: EMG produced TPA metagenomics assembly of the PRJNA485056 data...
AAGCAGGTACATCCTTTAGCTTTGTTACAAAACGCTTGCGCAACCGTGATGGCGGTTTAAACCCTAATATAGCCCTTTGGAATGCGTACGTAGGCTACCACTTCAACAAGGATGCAACCATTCGTCTCGATGCGCGCAACTTGTTAGACCGCCATAATGTTATCACCAATGGGGATTATGAATATTGGGGTGACCCATTCACATATGAATTAAGTTATACACAAAAATTCTAATATTTATTTGGTCCATGTCCCTTATAAATCCAGTACTGATAGGGGGTATGGGTTTTGTGCAGTCCTTTTAAATGTGTAATAATACAATTATGTAATATTTATGAATAATTAGTGTGTGTTACGAGGGATTTATTATGACTAATCTTAAGAAACGAAGAACTTCTGTACTTATAGGATTGGCACTGATGGGGTTATCTGTGAATGCATATGCAGCAGATGTAACGGCTACGACAGATACTCCTGCTACCGCAACATCTGCTGACGTAAATGGTGCATCTGAAAGTCATGTTATTAATGTAACGGCCAATCGGATGGCTCTGTTGAACCTAGATACGCCGGCAGCGATGGATGTCATTACAGATAAAGACATCATGAATAGCGGAGCTAAAAATGCCTTTGATGCGGTAAATATGGTGCCCGGTATTACGTCCTTCTCCTATGGTGCTTCGGGCCTTGAATATGGTGCAATGGATAGCCGTGTCAATATTCGTGGCTTAGAACGGGGCTCTCTCATTCTTGTAAATGGGGTGCCGATGAATCTAAATGGGAAGGGTGGCCTTAGCTCGATTCCAACGGGTTCTATCGCACGTATCGAAGTATTGAAAGGTGCTGCATCAGCTCTATATGGTTCTGATGCCATGAGTGGTGTAGTAAATGTCATTACAAAAACACCATCTAAAGAAGGTGGCTCTGCTACTATAGGCGTAGGTAATATGGGCAGCCAAACTTATAAAATCAACTATGGTACACCTCGCTTCTTGATTGGCATAGAACGAGGATTCTTTGGTAAACAAGATCCGTCTACACCTATTCGTACAGATTCGGTGAGTCATCCTCGTGGTTATGAATACTATACCGCACGGGATAAAGGCAATTCCTTAGGTATATTCATGAGTGGCAAATTGAGCGATAAGGTGACATTGAACTTTAGCCGCTTCGAAGGTAAGTCTGCTTATGCTCAGTTGAGTACTGAAAGTAATATGACGAATCGCAATCGCCATTCTACAACATATGCATACGATGACTCTAAGAACAACGCATCTTTGATTTATAAAGAGGGAACTACGACAGGTACACTCTTTTATAATGACCGAGATTTGAAGGGAAAAAACCGTAAACATAGTCTTCCATCCTATACATCTAACGATAGTAACTATATTGCCCGTCAATATGGGGTTGATGTACAACATGAATGGGATTTTAGAGGTGGCAAGGATTATCTAATTGCCGGTGTACTTGGTAAGCGTGAAACATATCGAACTACATCAGGCCCAGTCTATGCGAGTCCTCATCGCCACAGTTTAGCTCTTTATGGTAGCTATTCCTATCAAATCAATCCTACATGGAATACCGTTGTAGGATTGCGCTATACAGATATCAAGGATCCTGTAAAGAATCAACATGTGTTGACGCCACAGTTCCAATTGAATCACCGGATTAATAAAGAATCTTCGGTGTACATGAATGTAGGCAAAGCTTTCACCATGCCTAATCTAAGCGACACCTTTAAAACGGTAAATCGACAATATCAATCTGTTAGTGGGCGCAATTTGAAACCTGAAGAAGGTTGGAACTATGAATTGGGCTACAAGCACATTACCAACAAAGATAGTTGGAAGGTAGCTGCATTCTACATGGATTTCAAGAATTTCTTCTCGTGGAAACCAGATAGCAATGGCCGCAATACGATTCGTGTCAACGGTGGTCGCTATAGAAATGTGGGCATCGAAGCCGAATATGGTCGTAAGTTGACAGACCGATTAAAAATGTCGGTTGGTGCATCGTATTCGAATCCAAAACAAATGGAAATCGATACAAACTACTGGAAACAAGCTAATCCAAAATTACAATTTACAGGGGGCATTCATTACAATAGTTCCACGTGGACAGCTGGATCTAGCATCAACTTTGTAACAAAACGGATGAAGAACCGCGATGGCGGCATCAATCCAAATCTGGTAGCGTGGAATGCGTATGTCGGGTATCAGTTCAATGAAAATGCGTCTGTACGACTCGATGCGCGTAATTTGTTGAATCGTCACAATGTTATTTCCAACGGTGATTGGGAATATTGGGATGAGCCATTCAACTATCAACTTAGCTACACTCAAAAATTCTAGATTACTATAATTCTGTATTAGAACTATACAAGGAGTATCATCATGAACAAGAACATTGTGTATCTTATATGTTTGATGGTACTCCTTTTTGTAGGTATAACCGGATGTGGTCCACAAGATGAAACGCAGGCCTTGCCATACACTCGGTATGTTGAAAGTTATGATGGGGTTCGCGTAGCCGTGCCTGATCATCCGAAACGTATTTTGGCGTTGTCCTCGGCATCGGATACGATCTTATTAGGCTTGGTAGAACCAGATCGCTTGGTAGGTATCAATAAGCTATCGACCTATGAGGAGTATTCTTTAGAGGCAAAGCGTGCTAAGTTGGTAAAGCCTGTGATGAGCTCCTATCCGCTAGAGAAAATCATCGCCTTGCATCCAGATCTTGTGATTGCGCCGGATTATACGACGTCTGATGTTACTGAAGGTTTGCGTCATATGGGCATACCCACTGTTGTAGTGCCAACAGGTACTACAGTGGAATCGGTCATTAAGAATGTAACGGACATTGCGAATATTGTAGGAGAAGATGAAAAGGGGCAGTTTTATGAACAGAAAATTCGCCGTGAATTAGCTGAGATGAAACGCCTTGGCGCATCGATTTCACCAGAGGAGCGCAAAAGTGTGCTCTTTGTATCATCCATGGATGGGTACACGGGCACCGGTAGCCTTTTTGATGATATGTGTAAATACATGAGTATTTACAATGCACCAGACCTTCTCGGATTACCACCGCGAACACCATTTGGGGATGAGCGTGTATTAGCCATGGATCCAGATTATATCTTTATTCCATCCTATAAGGGCATGGATAAGAGCTTATCTAGTCGTTATCTAGACAATCCGGCCTTTCAAAATCTGCGTGCCATACGAGAAGACCGTGTGAAAGCCTTGCCGGCGGCGTACTTATATACCATGAATCAGCATATTGGTGAAGCGATGCTAGCTATTATGCATACTGTGTATCCTCAGTTAGAAAGGAATTCTCATGACTAAACAGAAACAAAAAATCATGGCAATTGCCATAATTGGGGGATTGCTATGTATTGTAAGCTTATTGGCGCTCCATGTAGGGACGATTATGATTCCTATCGGTGGCGGCGTACAAAGCATTTTAAATGGTATGGGCATACCTGTACACTTTACTGAGCCGATTACGGCTGAACAAGAGGCGGTATTGTGGTTTATCCGCATGCCACGACTTATCATTGGCCTCCTCGTAGGCGGTGCTTTGGCCTTGGCTGGTGCCGTTATGCAAGGTGTTTTCTCCAATCCATTGGCTGATCCAGGCATCATGGGCGTATCGGCAGGGGCTTCCCTTGGTGCCGTTATCGCCATCGCTCTTGGCATTACATCTCTTGGCATGTTTTATATGCCTGCCTTTGCTTTTATTGGTGCTTTTATATCCGTTGGTATTACCATTCTGTTGACCTTGCGCAATAATAAGCTGGATACAACCACCTTATTGTTGGCTGGCGTAGCTGTAAGTATGTTGCTCGGTGCCTTTACTTCCGGTATTTTGACGATGATTAACGAATACCGGTTGAGGGAGTTCTTATTCTGGATGGTAGGCGGTCTTGATTTCCGTCGTTGGGATCATGTGGCGCTAGCCGTAGGGCCCATCATGACAGGTAGCGTTATTTTGATGATGCTCGGTCGTCATCTGAATGTACTCGTTCTCGGGGACACCGAGGCACGTGCATTGGGTTTACCTGTTATGGTGTACCGTATGCTATTCCTATTCCTTGCATCTATCGTTACAGCTACCGCGGTATGTGTCAGTGGTTCTATCGGCTTTGTAGGCCTAGTGGTACCTCATATTGTACGCCTTTTGGTAGGACCGGATCATCGAATACTATTGCCTATGTCGGCCGTTGGTGGAGCGCTGTTCCTCGTATTCTGTGATACCTTGGGGCGCGTTATCGCACAACCTATAGAAATTCGCGTTGGTATTATGACCGCTCTCTTGGGGGCACCATATTTCTTATATTTACTACATCGCTTGCGTAGCAAAGGAGGGGCCTAATGAAACTAGATGTTCAATCCCTATTTGTCACATTAGGGGAAACTACAATTCTAAAGGATGCGTCCTTCTCTATTAATAGCGGTGAATTCGTCGGTATTATAGGCCCTAATGGGTCTGGTAAAACGACGCTGTTAAAAACCTTGCGCGGCCTCTATCCTACGTCTGGTGGACAGGTTTTATGGGATGGTAAAAGCATCGCAGCCATGAGCGATAAGGAAATTGCCCATCATGTGGCGTATATGCAACAGTCTGTGAATGTTTCCTTTGATTATGAAGCCATCGATATTGTGATGACGGCGCGTTACCCCTATTTGAAATGGTGGCAACAAGAAGGGCCAGATGATAAGGCTATCGTAGAAAAGGCGATGAAGGAGGTAGGCGTATATCACTTGCGACATCGCTCTGTACAAAATCTTAGTGGCGGTGAACGACAACGGGTATTTCTAGCTAAGGCATTAGCACAACAAACCGAGGTGTTATTACTAGATGAACCGACGGCAGCCCTTGATTTGGTGTACGCTGATGATATCTTTCACGAAGGCCGTAGATTATGTGACGAAGGCAAGACGATTTTAATCGTCGTTCATGACTTAGAATTGGCTGCAAAATATTGCACCAAGCTCGTCTTGGTAAGCGATGGTCACATTGTCGATGTAGGTACACCGCGGGACGTATTGACTGCTGAAAATTTACGGAACGCATTCCGTTTGTCAGCAGCGGTCTACGATGATCCGTACTTTAAACAACAACGAATATTTGTATTCCCTAAGGGGACTACGAATATTGATGACTTTAAACAAACAGGTGGTAGTACAGATATATCTATCGATCCTGAGTTGAAATAGAATTTTCTATCCTTAATGAGGTTAGGCTTATGTTATATCCATTTACGGCTATTGTTGGCCAAGAGGAAATGAAATTAGCCCTTTTACTCAATGCTATCAATCCATCCATCGGTGGCGTGCTAATTGAAGGTGAAAAGGGCACTGCTAAATCTACAGCGGTCCGTGCGCTAGCGAATCTATTACCGCCTATGGAACTAGGGGCCGACGCAATGACCGTTGTAGAATTGCCTATCAATGCTACAGAAGATCGTGTCATTGGATCCATAAATTTAGAAAAGGCTTTGCAAGAGGGTGTGAAAGCCTTTGAACCAGGCATTCTTTACGCAGCGCATCAAAATATTCTCTATGTAGATGAGGTCAATCTATTAGATGACCATATTGTAGATATTTTACTAGATGTAGCTGCTATGGGGGTGAATACGGTGGAACGTGAAGGGGTGAGCCATTCCCATCCGTCTCGTTTTATCCTCGTAGGCACGATGAACCCAGAAGAGGGTGACCTTAGACCTCAACTATTAGATCGCTTTGGTCTATCCGTCATGGTCTATGGTGAGCATGATCCAGCACAACGCATGGAAGTTATCAAGCGTCGTCTCACCTTTGGTGATAATCCAGATGATTTTATTGCATCATATGTAGATGCGGAACATGATTTGCGTGAACGTTTATTACAAGCGTGTCAGTTGTTACCAAGTATCATTCCAACCGATGAGGTGTTGCTAAAGATTGCAAGCATCAGCATTGGGTTAGGGGTTGATGGTCATCGCCCAGATATTACGATGATGCACACTGCTCGTGCCCATGCAGCTTTTTCTGGTCGGAAACAAATTATAGACGATGATCTCAAGGTAGCAGCTCATTTGGCATTGAAACATCGCTTGCGGCGTCTCCCATTTGAAGAGCAGGGGCACGACGAAGACCGCATTGATACAGTGGTTTCAGCGGTGCTTGAGGGCTAGCTATGGGTACATCTGTACAAGAGGCTCTTAAAATTGGCCTCGTAAACAATCAGATTCATACCCTTGTTATTTCTGGGGGCACTGGTATTGGTAAAAGCTTTATGGTACGCCAGTGTTTAAAGGCCTGGCAAATTCCATATCGCGTAGTACCTGTGTATATAGATATTTCAGAGCTGCAAGAATCCATCGATTTTGAAGCCTCCCTTGAACAGGGGAAGATGATCATGGCCTCTAGTTTATTAGATGACGATAGTACACGTTGTTGGCTTATTGACGATGGTCATGTGCTAGCGCCAGAGGTTCGCCATGCACTACTGGTGGAGGCAAGACGCCGTCATATCTTGCTGATTATGACCATCAACCATGAGCATCAAACCTTAGATGATGCGGAGTGGGAACTCGTAGATGTGCATGTATCGATGGATACGCCTTCATTAGAAACTCGAATAGCCGTTTTGCAGCAAAATCGAGAAGAATTTAAATGTACTGATACACCTACGATGGAGCCATTTGATGTTAACTGTGTGCAGGATATTGCTGTTCCTGATGCGATGCTTTCACTAGCTATATCCTATGCACTACAGGCTCATACTGTAGGGCATGATGCAGAGTATGTATTGTTACAAGTCATGAAGTCCTTGGTGGCCCTCGATGGCAGTTCGTATTGTAAACCCATTCATGCAGAGCGTGCCGCACTCTACGTATTGCCACATCGTATGAAGCGAGACGAAATATGTGAATCGCAGCCGTCAAAAGGCGATAGCACTACAGATGATAACAATCAAGAACAGAATCGTCCTAATGATGCAACAGAAGCAGCTGATTCGGATGGCTCTATGGATACTAATGCTAGCGATTTCTCTGATGATACATCGAATCCTAATGACTCTGATGGTGTATCACAGTCAGCGGAGAATTCTAAGAATTCTACTGAATCTGATGGTATATCGCAGGCATCAGACAACCCTATAGATACCGATTGTAATCAGGCTGATGGGATATCCTCTATATCCTTACCGGATACGGTTGCTCACATTGCAAATAAGATGTTTCAGTGGAAATTGGAGTCCTCTAAGACGGTAGACCGGCAGTATCGCAAGGGTTCTGGTCGTCGTCTTATGACTAAGACAAAGGATACTCGGGGGCGCATGATTCGAGCCTATCAGGATGAACATGCACTTGAGGACTTGGCCTTGGTTGATACATTACGAGCAGCGGCACCCTATCAACGATTGCGGACCGCTGCTAAGGAACAACAGCTACAACAATCTGTTCAGCCGAAACAGGAGGAACAGCCAGGCGATAAGTGCTTATCCATTATAGTGAAGCCACAGGATTACCGTCGAAAGGCTCGTGAGAAACGCATTGGTGGATACCAACTTTTCGTGGTGGATGCTAGTGGTTCTATGGCGGCACGGCATCGCATGGAGGCCACAAAGGCTGCTATCTTGAGTCTTTTGCGAGATTCCTATATTCATCGAGATTCGGTGGGGCTCATTGCATTTCGCAAGGAGTCGGCAGAGGTACTCTTGCCCTTTACTCGCAGTGTAGAGCGGGCTGAGAGATTACTTTCAACATTGCCTACGGGCGGTAAAACACCGTTGTCGCAAGGTTTGCGTACGGCCTACACCATGTGCGATAGACTTTTACGCAGACATGCGGCGGAGCGGATTCAAATCATTTGTATTACCGATGGTCGTGCTACATCTGGTGATACAGAGGACCCTGTAGCAGAGGCTAAACAATGGGCGCGTATTCTGGGAACCTTGCCGGTAGACCGTATTGTTATTGATACAGAATCGGGGTACATCAAGCTAGGCTTAGCTAAGGAATTATGCAAATTGATGAATGGTAATTATTATGCCATGGATACTATTACGGCAGATCGTATTTTGCGGGTATCGCGGAGGTAAATCATGAGCCGTCTCATGTATATTTCTAATTTAGGAAAACAAATCCAATATATAGAAAAGGCTGTCGCTACCTATCCCGAATTGTTACAGGGTGAGGTGGACATTTGTAATATGAAACAATCTCCTCTTTGGGATGGAGATTTTGAAAGCCGCCTTCGTGCTGCTGATGTGATTCTCGTAACTAATATGGGGGTTGGCTTAGATTCACCGTTCTTAGAACGTCTAGAGCGCTGGTTATATGCGCATCATCCTAAATACTGGATTGATGTGGTTGAGCCGAAGAAAACAGATATTCTATACCGTAATATGGACGAGGATAAACGAATTCTTCTTGAAAGCTACCGCCGCACTAGTGGTGTTATGAATTATGTGCGCCTTATCAATGGTGCTTTAAGTACAGAACCTGCCTCAGAATGGGAACAGCCTGATCCTATCCCTTGGCAAGCCATTATGGGGCGAGCAGGCAATATCTACGAAACCTATGATGAGTTTATGGATGCCGAAGGACATCGCGATTGGCCGTCCATTGCGGTTTACTTTTACCGAGACGAGTGGATTATGGGGGATATTGCGTATCAACAGGCCTTATTCGAAGAGATTTATAAACATCAGTATAATCCGATTATTTTTTATGGTCAGTATGGATCGAATCCTCGCGTCGGTATTCCGAATATGAAACTGTCCATGAATCATCTCTTTGGACAGGATGTTTTCCCCTTTGATGTGCTCATAAATACTTGTAAATTTTCATTCCAATCCTTAGGGGCTCAAACCTTGGCGGAGTTAAAATTACAGGATGTTCCTATTGTTCAGGGTTATACCATATACATGGATGAAAAATCGTGGGCCGAGAATCCGCAAGGGGTAACACCGTTAGATGTAAATTTATCCATATCTCAGCCTGAACTAGATGGGGTTATCCACGGCGGTGTTGTGGCTTGTCAGACATTTGATGAGCAGGGTCATTATATGTATTTGCCTGTGAAAGAACGTATCAGTGCTATCGTGCAGCGAGCCATTAAATGGTCCAAGTTGCGCCATATTCCAGTGTCGGAGCGAAAAGTAGCCATTATTTTGCATAACTATCCGCCTAAAAACTCTAATATTGGCTCCGCCGCAGGTCTAGATACACCTGAATCGGTACTTCGATTATTGTGGCAAATGCAAGCTGAAGGATATTCAATCGATAGTGTACCGGAAACCAGTGCAGACTTGATGGAACTAGTTACATCGCATATGACGAATGATCGATTCATGCTAACCGATGAGTTACTAGCCTCTGCCGAAGGCTGTATGAGTAGTGCTGATTACAAAGCATACTTTGCTACATTGCCAGAAGATACACAGGTGGCAATGGTCAAATCCTGGGGAGAGGCCCCAGGGGATGTATTCGTTTACGATGATGACGTCATTATCCCTGGATTTTCTAATGGCAATTTGTGGATTACCGTGCAGCCACCGAGAGGCTTTGGTGAGAATGTATCTGCCATTTATCACGACCCATGCTTGCCACCGCCCCATCAATATTTAGCCTTTTATCACTGGGTACGGACCGTATTTGAAGCCGATGCGGTTGTTCATGTAGGCACCCATGGTTCCTTAGAATGGCTACCAGGTAAGGGGGCCGGTCTCAGTGCTAGTTGTTATCCTGAAATCGGTATTTCCAGTTTGCCTAATATTTACCCGTATTGGACCACCATAATTGGTGAAGGTATACAAGCCAAGCGGCGTAGCTCGGCTTGCCTAGTTGGACATCTATCACCACCGATGACGACGGCGGGCCTCTATGATGAGTTTGAAGAACTGGAAGCCTTGCTTGATGAGCATAGTCATTTTGAGCAAGAACATCCTGAGAGTGTATCAGATATAGAGAATGTGATTAGAGAGAAAGCCGTCGCATGTCATCTCATTGATGAAGAAGACGGCTCTACGATGGAGCTATCTGCTATTATTACAGAGGTCCATGAAAAGCTAAGTGATTTGAAACATATGCAGATGCGCAATGGCTTACATGTTTTAGGCCAAGGGCCTAAGGGGGTAGATTTAGAAGAATTTATTACCGCCATTATGCGTACCCCTCAAGGTGATATGGCATCGGGCCTTGCTACTATAGCTGAAGAGCTCGGTTACGATTGGCCCTATATAGAACAACATGCGGGTGAAACCGATGCAGATGGTACACGCTATAGTGTCATTATCGACCGCATTTGGGATGAGTTTCGTAGCTTTGTAAGCTATGTAGTTAATACGCCAGATTATACAGTATCTAAGCGGTTAGAACCGCTAGCTAAGGCTATTATTCAAGACTATATTCCTAAATTAGGGGCCACTAAGAATGAACTCCTCTCTGTTTCTAGAGCCTTACAAGGCCGGTATGTTGAGCCTGGCCCTGGGGGAGCACCCTCGAGTGGACAAGTCGATGTATTACCTACGGGACGTAATTTTTATGGCTTAGATGAAAGGGCCTTGCCTACAAAGATAGCCTATCAGCTAGGTGTAGAACTAGCGAATCAGATCATCGCTGATTATATTTTAAATGAGCAGCGGTATCCTGAGACGATAGGTATTATCCTGTGGGCTACAAGCAATTCTAGAAGTCATGGTCAGTGTTTAGGCGAGTTTCTCTACCTGTTAGGGGTTCGTCCAAAATGGCAATCGGGTGGTCGTATATCAGGGCTAGAGGTGATTCCTTTAGAGGAACTACAGCGCCCTCGTATCGATGTGATGGGCCGCATTAGTGGTCTTATTCGAGATATGATGCCTACTGCTATTAGCTGGCTCGACAAGGCTGTGGAGATGGTAGCAGAACTAGACGAATCCCCAGAAGACAATTACGTGAAAAAGCATATTCACGATGATGTAGATTGGCTTGTTGAGCAAGGTGAAGATCCTCTACTCGCCACTAAAAAGGCGAGACTTCGTATCTTTGGTGATCCGCCACAGGCTTATGGCACGGGCGTGGGAGCATTGATTGAAGGTAAAAACTGGGAATCTGTACAAGATATTGCACAAGTCTACAGTAAGTGGAGTAGCTTTCACCTGCACAAGGACATTCCTCAAGATATGAGGTTGTTCCAGCGTCGACTAACCACGATGGATGTGACCATTAAGAACGAAGACAATCGAGAAACACATATTATGAGCGCCGACGATTATTATAGCTATCACGGCGGCCTCATTGCAGCTGTGCGGACAGCAAAGGGCAGTGCGCCACGCGCCTATGTAGGGGATAGTTCAGACCGTAGCCGCGTTGTGATGCGATCTTTAGGCGATGAAATCCGTCGTGTTGTACAAGGGGAGACGCAGAATCCTAAATTTATTCAAGCCATGATGAAACATGGGTATAAAGGGGCCTCGGATATGTCGAATGTAGTGTCTCATACCTTTGGATGGGATGCCACTAGTGATATCGTGCCAGATTGGGTCTACGAAGGGTATGCGAATAAGTATACCTTAGACAAAAACGTGCAAGACTGGATGCGCCAGGTAAACCCGTGGGCCTTACAGCGCATTACAGAGATTTTGCTAGAGGCTGCTCAGCGTGGTTATTGGGATGCATCACAAGATATGCTAGAAGATTTGCAGTCGTTATATATTTCCATAGAAGGTGTTATAGAAGGTCGTTAATATGAAACAAAGAATATCCATTATATGCGCCATATTGATGATGGTGTTTTTGGTGGTCGGCTGTGGTCCTACGCAGACTGGTACTACGGGGGCTACACATCAAGTGACAGATGGCACCGGCACAGTTGTTACGGTACCTAGCGAGCCAAAGCGCATCGTTCCTATTGCAGCGAGTACAGAGGATATAGTCCTATCCTTGGTTGATCCAAGCCGCGTAGCCGCTGTTGGTACGGTGCCTAATAATGTGCCCGACGCGTCGGCTAAGGTAGAGAAACATGTGAAAGCATCTGCTGAGTCCATGCTTTCTGTACAGCCAGATTTAGTATTAGTACCAAATTGGATGTCCCCAGACGCGATTGGGGAAATGCGGAACATGCAGATTCCTGTTTATGTATATAAAACGCCTACTACGGTAGAAGAAGCAAAAGCTACGATTCATGAGATTGCCGGACTATTACATGCCTCTGATGAATCCATGATAGCTAGCATGGATTCAGATTTAAAAACTGTAGAAGATCTGGCGAATAAGTATAGCGGTGAACGCCCTTTAGTGGCATTTTATTCACAATTTGGCTTAACAGGCGGCAAGGGGTCTACCTTTGATGATATGTGTGACTATTTGAAGGTAAACAATGCGGCCGCTCAAATAGGTTTAGGCCCTTTTGATAATGGGACGAGGGAGGATTTAATAAAATCTAACCCAGATATCATTTTTATTCCTTCTGTGGCCTATACATCAGATGGCACTACGCCAGCAATGGCAGAACAACTTTACTCTGATCCTGCTTTGCAAGGCGTTAAGGCCATCGCCAATCGTCGTGTGTATCTCGTAGATTCCTCGCAGGCCATGAGATATTCCCAATTTATGCCCCGTGCAATGGTATCTATGGCACAAAATATTTATAGCATGTAATTATAGTTTGATGTGTGTGGAGGTTTTTATGAAAGTATCAAAGAAACAACGTTTATCTCTGTATGTGGGATTAGCTCTTGTATTTGGTAGCGCAGTTAGCGCACCTAGCGTATTAGCTGCTGATGCACAAGATTCCCATACCATTGTCGTTACTGCAACGCGTAGTGAACAACAGCTTTCACAAGTACCAGCTAGCGTAGGCGTAGTCACAGGCGATGATATCCGCGAACGTCACGCAACTAACATGAATGAAGCGATGCGTATTGTACCAGGTGTAGATATCAATACGTATGGTGGTGGCGTAGGTTACACGAATTCTAATGCATTCCGTATCAATGGTTCCGATCAAGTGCTATATTTGGTGGACGGTATCAATATGGGCGCGGCTGGCGTGAATCCGCCGATGACAATTTTGAAAGATATGTCTAGCATTGACCGCGTAGAAGTTCAACGTGGCGCAGGTTCTACATTATACGGTTCTGGTGCCATCGGTGGTGTGGTCAACGTAATCACAGCGAAACCTGAAGAAGGTGTTCAAACTAAGCTTCGTGTTATGGGTGGTAGCAATAATCTTGAGCAATACGCGATTACCAATGAAGGTAGCAAAAACGATTGGTACTGGCGCGTAGGCTTACAAAAGGACATCATTGGTTCTTACAAGGATGGTCATGGGGTGCGCATTCCACAACATGCTAATAGCCATAATGGGTCCTTCATGGTAGGCAATAAGATTAATGATAAAAATGATGTGAAGGTATTCTATGATACATATCGTGGCGACGTGATGTATTCTGACCACTTGGGTGCTCTCAATCACATTCGCTATGGTACAGAAGCAAGTGATTCCTTACGTGCTATTTGGAATAACAAGATTAGCAATCGTTGGAGCCATCAATTATACTTGATGAACAATCACTATAAAACAGTATACGATCATTATCCAATCGACGTGAAAACACGGGGTATCGGTGATCAAGTAACGTATAAAGCCAAAGACCATACCGTAGTTGGCGGTTTTGATTGGCGCCAAGATAAGGTCGTTAACATGGGCGGTATCAAGCTTACGAATACGTCTTATTTCCTTCAAGATGAGTGGAAAGTGGCTCCAAAATGGACGGTAACACCAGGTGTTCGTGTTGACCATCATTCTGCATTTGGTACCCATACATCGCCATCCATTAGCGTTGGCTATGATGTGAACAAGAAAACAAATGTATATGCTGCGTACAAAGAGTATTTCTTAGCTCCTACACCTTACCAACTCTTTGATGGCACAAATGGCAACCGTAATTTAAAACCTGAAACCGGTCGTGAATTTGACCTTGGTGTACATCACAAATTCGGTAAAACTTGGAACAGTAACCTCAGCTTCTTCAGTCGTCATACAAAAGATAGAATTGGTTGGGTTATGACAAATCCTGCAACGTTCGCGGGCCAATATCATAATTTCGATACTGAAAAAGCATATGGCATTAATGCTGATGTGCGTAAACAATTGACAAAACATTTGGCTGCGCGCCTTGGTTACACATATACTCATATCGATGCAACGCCTACGCGCAAAGCTAATCGCGATGGGTATGTGCCTAAACATGCCGTTAATGCAGGATTTGATTACAATGATGCTAAATGGGATGCTCATTTGGATATCCGTGGTGTCATCGATCGTCCTGGTCAATCTGCTAATGTATTCCCACGTAAAACATACTGGTTGGCTGACATCAGTGCGAACTATCGGGTACGTGAAAACGTGACTGTATTTGGTCGTATTAATAATATCTTTGATACGTACTATGCGGAACAATCTAGCGTTAATTGGGGACACCCTGGTGACTGGTGGCCAGGCCAAGGTCGCAACTTCCGCTTAGGTGTTGAAGTTACTATCTAACTCACTGGTTAAGAATAGAAATTGATAAGGCTGTAAGCTACTGTGATAAAACTATAGATTTTCTCTTGTAAAAGCACTATAATAGAATGTATCTATATATATCAATGTATGCGTATTACAGCCTTATTTTGTGTAAGGCGTTTGTTTAGAGGAGTTGGATTCTGTATGGAACTACCGGTTTTATCCCCGTACATGATGGCACGTAAGCCGTCGGGGATCCGCATGGGACAAATTAAATTTTTAGAGCGAAAGAACCCACCTATTTTGGTTAATGGTTCTATTGGTAATGTTATGCGTCCTATGCATCCCGCCATGCAGCGCCGACTATTCACGCTAGGAGGACCTAATAGTCCTTTCAGTACAGGCATCGTACCTTATGTGCCAACAACGGGTACCGATGAATGTCGCGAAGCATTCTTGCATATTTTGCGTAGCCAAGGTTTTGATACAACAGGCCTTAATGTACTCGTTACGGATGGCGCATCCATGGCGATGGAAATCATCATGCTTGGCGTTTGTGGCGGTGCAGG
>ERZ1034913.1361-NODE-1361-length-15012-cov-5.477770_pt1 | contig 15012 bp, 11 predicted proteins | sample MGYA00520697_ERZ1034913 | MGnify/ENA primary metagenome ERZ1034913 (study PRJEB33766, sample SAMN09781786) | gut metagenome | biome: gut microbiome | host: Homo sapiens | place: Madagascar | study: EMG produced TPA metagenomics assembly of the PRJNA485056 data...
GAATAAAGCGGATCGTAGCCAAGACAGTCAACGTCTGATCTCCTACGCCATCGGTTGCATGATGGGCCGCTACAGCTTGGACGAACCGGGCCTCATCTACGCCCACGAAGGCAATATCGGCTTTGATGCGAGTCGCTACAAAACCTTCCCCGCAGATGCCGATGGCATCCTGCCAGTGACCGATGAACACTGGTTTGCTGACGATGCACCTGAGCGCGTGAAAGAGTTTCTGCAAGCTGTATGGGGCTCCGAAACACTCGATGAAAACATGGCTTGGTTGGCAGAGAGTTTCGGTACCAAGGGCAGCGAAACACCGGCTGAAACCATCCGCCGCTACATTGCTGACAAGTTCTACAAAGACCACCTGCAGACGTATAAAAAGCGCCCTATCTACTGGCTGTTTAGCAGTGGCAAGCAAGGTGCTTTCCAAGCCTTGGTGTACTTGCACCGCTATAACGAAAGCACGCTGGCACGCATGCGTGCCGAATACGTGGTGCCCCTGACCGGCAAAATGCAGGCGCGCATTCACATGCTGCAAAAAGACGCATTGGCCGCCAGCAGCACCGCAGCGCGTAACAAGATCAACAAAGAAATTGAAAAACTCACCAAAAAGCACGCCGAGTTATTGGCCTATGACGAGAAGCTGCGTCACTACGCCGACATGCGTATCAAACTAGATCTGGACGATGGCGTGAAGGTGAACTACGGCAAGTTTGGTGATTTGCTAGACAGCGTGAAGGTGATCACAGGAGGCAGTGGTGATGACTGAACGCCGCCTAGTCATCGTCGGCGGCCCCAATGGCAGTGGCAAATCCACGTTTGCAGAGGAGTATGTTCAGCGCTTTGGCTTGGAGTACCTCGGCGCAGATGCCATTGCAGCAGAGCTGGCACCACAGGACCCTTTTAGCGTACGTGTGGAAGCCGGCAAACAGTTTGTACGCCGCTTGACTGCGGCCATCAAAGCAGGTCATTCACGGGTGGTGGAGTCCACCCTGTCTGGCAAGGGATTGGAGCGACACATCCAAGCAGCACACGCCCAAGGCTACGAGGTCATCATGGTGTTTGTAACGCTGGACAGCCCTGAGCTATGCATTGCCCGCATCCGTGAACGCGTGGCACAAGGTGGGCACTTTGTACCTGATGATGATGTGCGCCGCCGCTTTTACCGTGCCCGTCAGCTTTTTTGGACACATTACCGGCCACTGGCAGACAACTGGCAACTGTTCTCTAATACCGGTGAAGGCTTCGATCTGCTGGCAGCAGGTAGTGGAGAAGCTATCTTTGAAATTGCCCCCGACGAACTGGCTGCTTTTGTGTCATCTCTGGAGAATGTATGAAACCCGCTCGCACCCGTGTCTGGACACACGCTGAAATTGCCCAGCAAGCCTTTGAGATGTTGGCGATTGGCAATGTGGCCACTAAAAAGGCTCAGCAGCGCAACCGTGCCAAAGGCATTGCCAACTACTACTCAATTGCAGGGCGCATTGTCTCGGATGATGGTGGCCAAGCACATTTGGTAGAAGCCAAAAGCAATAGCAGACTGTGCTTATCAAACAAGGGCTAGGCCCTTTTTTCTCAAAAATTTTCCTGCCGCATCCTTGAGCCTCATGAGTCACCAACGTATTGCCGAAAGCTTGGCCAACCTGTTTACCACTCACCCTGTCGTGTTCTGGCACGACGTAGATGCAGAGTTTGCTTCGGTAGTGGATAGTTTTCAGCTCACTGACGTTCAACTGGTGCACTTGGACCAAACACCTGCGCTGCAAATCAAGATCAACATTGAGCACAACCCACAAAAGCACTGGCTGCTGTACAGCACACAGCAAGAGCCCGAGCCCGCTAAAGACTGGCTGCTGGATGTGCGCCTGCGCAGCAAGTCTTTCCGTGCAGACACCTCATCCATCCTGCTGGAAGAGCTGGGGCTGACCACCCAGACGCTGCGTTTTCACCTCAAAGAACGCGCCAAGTTCTTGCGCGCCAAAGAGCGTGTGGAACGCCTCAAGCGCTTGGTGTCTGCAGACGATGGCGTGTTTGACCTAGACCGCAAAATGCTTCAGGTCCTGACGCGTGCTGATCAAGACCATTTATTCAACATCTTGCTGCGCTTGTTTGCTGCCATGGATGTGGATGGCCAAGTGGATCTGGATGCCGTACCCAAAGCTTGGGTGGACATCGAAAACAATGATTTAGCCCCTGCATTCTGGTCATTGGTGCGCTCGCAACTGGGCTACCAAGCCACTGTGCCAAGCCTGCGCGATTTGCTGATGCACATTTTGGTGACCGATCTGTGCCGCGGCATCGATGGCGAGCCTCCACGCCAGTTGGCACACTTTGTCTTGAGTGACCGTGCGTTGGCTGCCAACGCATCTGTGTTTGCAGCACGCTGGCGTTCAGACCTGTCTTCTTTCCGCAGCTACAACGTGCTGGCGTGTGCGGTGGCCAAGGAGCTGAACCTGTCTACGCTATTGGCGGGCTACGCCGCCGAGCAATTGGCAGAGTGCATGACTTTTGAGGAGGTGGAGCTGCGCGTGGTGCAAAACCTCAAGCAGCGCATTTTGGCTGGGGCTGGTGCCAACATGGATGCCGTGCACGAGCTGATTGCACGCCGCCGTGATGGCCATTGGGCCAATGCATTGTTAGGCCATGCCAGCGACAACACCCGCGCCCTGGCTGCGTGCTATGACGCACTGACCGCTGCCGCAGAGTTCTTGCACCTCAAAGCCAACTACGCTGATGGCTTTAGCTTTGTGGATGCAGCCACCGGATTTCACCAATACCGCACCGACCTATACCGCTTTGACCAGTTGTACCGGCACTTTCACACTGCGGCAGATGCCGTGGAACCCGCGGGCTGGGCTGTATTGCACGAGCTGCGAGACACGATTGAGAACATGTACTCCGGCTGGTTTGTGCCGCAACTGGCTGCCGCATGGGGCAAGGTAGTGGATGGTGACAAGGGCTTGCTCAGCCACTGGAGCCTGCCCGATGTGACGCCGCAGCAGCAGTTTTACGAGCGAGAAGTACAACTGATGTACAGCGGCGGTGCCAAGCGGGTATTTGTGGTGATCTCCGATGCTTTGCGCTATGAAGTGGCCCAAGAGCTGGTGCAATCTCTCAACAGCAAAAACCGCTTTAAGGCGATTTTGGACAGCATGCTGGGGGTACTGCCCAGCTACACCGCATTGGGCATGGCAGCGCTGCTGCCCCACAAAACCTTGGCATACAAGGAAAGCAGCAACCTAGATGTTTTGGTGGATGGCCAGCTTGCAGCCACGCTGGAGCAGCGCAATGAGCACCTGAAAGCTTTTGGTGGCATGGCCATCAAAGCTGAGGATCTGCTTGCTCTAGGCAAAGAAAAAGGCCGCGCCCTGGTGCGTGACTACGAGGTGATATACGTCTACCACGACCGCATCGACATGACGGGTGATAAACAAGCTTCAGAGTCCAAAACCTTTGAAGCCGCAGCGGCCACGGTGAAGGAACTTTCTAACTTGTTGGGTTTCATCATCAACTCACTCAATGGCTCCAACGTGCTGGTAACGGCAGACCACGGTTTTATCTACCAAGAATCGCCATTGGAAACTGCGGACAAGGCAGCCTTGGAAGAAAAGCCAGCGGGCACACTCAAAGCCAAAAAGCGCTATCTGCTGGGCCGCGACTTGAGCCAAAACAGTATGGTATGGGCTGGCAACACAGCGGTGACTGCAGGAACTTCGCCAGAAAGCAGCTTGGATTTTTGGGTACCCAAGGGTGCCAGCCGCTTTCACTTTGCCGGTGGTGCACGCTTTGTGCACGGCAGTGCTATGCCGCAAGAGGTGGTGATCCCCGTAATCAAAGTGCGTGTGAGCGATGCCGAAAGCGCTAAGACCCAACAAGTTGGCGTGAGTTTGCTGGGTAACGTCACCAAGATGGTGAACAGCTCGCAACGCTTTGAGTTCATCCAGACCGAAGCTGTGACTGAGCGCATGCTGGCTCGCACCGTGGTGGTGGCCATTCGTGATGGTGACAAGCCCATCAGCGATGAGCAGACGATCACCTTTGACAGCACCGCGCAAATGCTGGATGAACGTAAAAAATCCATTTTCTTGACCGTGCATACCGGTGCACACGATCCGCACCGCAGTTATGACGTTGTGGTGCGAGATGTAAGCACCAAGGTAGAGCTGATACGCTCACCCATCAAAATTGATCTTGCCTTTGGCAATGACTTCTAAGTTGACACCTGTTGACACATAAACAGACAGCAATGAGCACAGAATTGAACAGCCCCATCCCTAGCCTAGACAGCAGCCTGCCTGAAGAAGGCGCTGGCACGGCCAGTTTGGATGAACTGCTGAACCAACACTTTGCCGGCAAGGTGGTCCGCAAAGACCTCACCAAACTGATCAAAGAAGGGGCCAACGTCCCTGTCTATGTGCTGGAGTATCTGCTGGGGATGTACTGCTCCAGCAATGACGAGGCCACCATTCAAAACGGCCTGAAGATGGTCAAGCGCGTTCTGGCCGAGAACTACGTGCGTGCGGACGAGGCAGAGAAAGTCAAGTCCAAGGTGCGTGAAAGCGGCACGTACAAGGTCATCGACAAGATCACCGTCAAACTGAACGAAAAGCGCGACGTTTACGAAGCTCTGCTGTCCAACCTTGGCGTCAAAAATGCTGAGATTTCAGACACCTATGTGCGCCAGTTTGAAAAACTGTTGGTAGGCGGCATTTGGTGCATTGTCACGCTCAAGTACCAGTTTGAAGAAGACCAACGCGGCTCGCCTTTTGCAGTGACTGAGCTCAAGCCCATCCAGATGCCCAATATGGACATGCAGGCACTGTTTGAAGGGCGCAAAGCTTTCACAGATAACGAGTGGATCGATGTATTGCTGCGCTCTACGGGGATGGAGCCCAGCCACTTCAAAGAGCGTGAGCGCTGGCACCTGCTCACCCGCATGATTCCGCTGGTCGAGAACAACTACAACCTGTGCGAGTTGGGGCCACGTGGCACGGGCAAAAGCCATATTTACAAAGAAATCAGCCCCAACAGTATTTTGGTCTCTGGTGGCCAAACCACCGTTGCCAACCTGTTCTACAACATGAGCGCCCGCAAGGTGGGCTTGGTGGGCCTGTGGGATGTGGTGGCCTTTGACGAGGTAGCTGGGATCAACTTTAAAGACCACGATGGCGTGCAGATCATGAAAGATTACATGGCCTCAGGCTCTTTCAGCCGTGGCCGTGAGTCCGTCAATGCCAGCGCGGCTATGGTCTTTGTGGGCAACATCAATCAAAGCGTTGAATCGCTGGTCAAGACCTCGCACCTGCTGGCCCCCTTTCCTGAGGCCATGATTGACTCGGCATTTTTTGACCGCTTCCATGCCTACATTCCGGGTTGGGAAATCCCCAAAATGCGCCCGCAGTATTTCACCAACCAGTACGGCATGATTGTTGACTATCTGGCTGAGTACCTGCGTGAGATGCGCAAGCACAGCTTTGCCGATGCCATCGACAAATGGTTCAAGCTAGGCAACAACCTCAACCAGCGCGACACCATCGCGGTGCGCCGCACGACCTCCGGTTTACTCAAGCTGATTTGCCCGCACGGTGAGTACAGCAAAGACATCGTGCGCCAATGTTTGGAGTACGCGCTGGAGGCCCGCCGCCGTGTCAAAGAGCAGCTTAAAAAAATCGGAGGCATGGAGTTCTATGACGTTCACTTCAGCTACATCGATGTGGAAGATGGCGTAGAACGCTTTGTGACCGTGCCGGAACAATCTGGCGGAGCGTTGGTACCTGAAGGCCGCTTGCAGCCGGGCACACTGCATACCATCAGCATGGGCGCTGCAGAAATGCCTGGTATTTACCGCTTGGAGATCCAATCCATCCCTGGCAGTGGCAAAGTCAATGTATCTGGAGTGGCTCCACGTGAAGCAGTCAAAGTCGCGTTTGACTTCTTTAAAGCCAACTCCTCGCGTGTGAGCGCCTCGATCAAACCGGGCGAGCGTGACTTTCACACTCACTTGGTTGAACTACAAAACAGCGGTGCGCCACAAGCGCTAACGCTGGCGAGTTTTATCGCCTTGTGCTCAGCTGCACTGGGCAAGCCTGTGCAGCCCCAATTGGCTGTGCTGGGTGACATGACACTTGGCGGCACCATCGTTCAGGTGCGCAACTTGGCCGAGAGTATGCAAGTTGCTTTTGATGCTGGGGCCAAGCGAATCTTACTGCCCATGTCGAGCGTGACAGACATACCTTCCGTACCTGGAGAGCTGTTCGCAAAGTTCCAGACAAGCTTCTATTCAGATGCAGTGGACGCGGCTTTTAAAGCACTTGGTGTTGAATAATGAAACAAGGGGCACGAAGCCCCTTCAGTATTTATCAAACCGCACATTCAAATCTGACGCATAAGGATCTTGGTGTTTCCTACCAATTTATGGTACAGCAACTGCTAGGCGCTGCCCTGGTGGGCACTCTGAACCAACAGCCCCCACTTTTCCTCGTAGGTTTTAAAGCCAAGGCCACGCTCAAACAGCTGGCGAATAGTCGTGAATGCAGCCGCTTGCAGCTCCGGGCTCCGAGTCAGCTCAATGTCCAAGCCTGTTGCCGCTTTGACCTTCTTGCGGGCATCACGATAGGCATCCTTGGAAACACCACGGCTAAAGGCTAGAACATCACCCAAAAGCCAAAGCCGAAGCTTGTTTTGCATGACTGGGGAGAGCCGATTGATGCCGTTGACGTCAGGCAGCACACCCTCAGCTTGCTTCAACTTGAACAGCCAAGGCAACATCTGCTTTTTGGCTACGTCTTCGTTCCACGCCAATGGTGACGTCAAACCGAGGCGTGCCAATTCTTTGCCACGCAGCGTCAGTTCAAAGCGCACCAAACGATCAGCAACTTCCGTCAGGTACTCACAGCCATGAACATGAGCAGGGATTGCACGCCCCTTCTTCTTCAACTCGATACCCTTGCGGTACCACTTGAAGGTACGGCGTTTCGAGCCCTGCCCAATGTAGCCCGTCTCCAAGCCATACAAGCTCACATCACCAGCGTTGCTGACGATGTATTCACGCAGGGCAATCATCAAGGCTTGGGCATGCTCCGATGATCCGCAATCAACATGTACCGCCACATCAACACGCGTGAGGGCGTAGTCACCGCGACCAATAGCTGCACGCTCCTCCGGTGATGGAAGAAAGCCCAAAAGCTTGAATGCCTTTTTGATAGCAGCAAGAACTCCCGCATGCAGGTTCAAGTGACCTACGATGTTTTGCCCTGTTAGAAATTTTGGCACGCTGAACTCCAGCAACAACGCCTGGCAGTTTTCTTGGCTGAACATTTGAACGCACGCACCAGTAAGTGGGCATTTGATAAGGAACTTGTAGCCATCCTGCTTGACGTTGGCATTGTTCAGCGCAAGTTCTTGCAAGGGTGGGTGCTTCACCCGCACTTTGACCTTGACCGTATCAATCAACAATGAGTAAAACGGCTTCCACACCTTGGTTTTAGCTTGGGCTTTGCTTTCAGCTTTGGCTTTAGAGGCCAAGTCCAAGGCTAAAACTACGTTGGGGTCTGAATTCAGGTTGACATCTACTCCCACCAGGCTTGGAACACGCTTGAACTCGGGAAGTGAAGCACTACAAATATTTGCCAGCAAACGTTCACGCAAAGTCAACTTTGTTGTGCTGCGTGCTAAGTTATTGAAATTCATTAGGAATATCCAGGGGCTTGAGCAGGCTGATGTCATGTATTACAGCCCGTCATGAATTGAGTGATGCTTGCTGCCACACTGTCATGCTTAGTGCTTGTGACGTTGTGACGTTGTGACAACGTGACAGCAGGAACTAGCTATCCAGCGCAATCAGGTGAAACGAATTCGACCGAGCACTGCATAAAAACGCTTGCGTTCTGATTCGCCGTTCATGCTTGGAACGCGCTTCTGATGCTGATAGCCAGCAACCTTGGTGCATTTCAGAAACCCCGCAGCCAAAAGTGCGCGTGCAGCGGCTTCTGTGCCAAATTTCTGGCCAACAAGCTGTTCAAAAACTGAAGGAAGGAACAAATATTCCGCATCCTCGCCCTGACCTACGCGATACCCATAGATGCGTGAATGATCAGGTGAATGGAACTGTGCGAGAGAAGGAAACTTGCTCGCGTTCTGGTCAATACAGGCACGTACAGTTGCCACGACTTGCTCGGCAACGCTGTGGCTGCCATGAACGTTGCGCTTCAAATGCTCTTCCAGCACCAGGCGAACGGAAGCAACGAGGGTTTTGCGATCAATGTCCAGCAGATTGAACTTTTTAGCCAGCATCCCTGCACAACACCAAGCAGCCATGCCCTGCACCAGACGAGCCGTGACAGGGTTGTTGACAGGCAACCCTTCCAACAACTCCTTCTCAAACAGAGCAAGATTTTTGTCAAGCCCATTGCGGATATAGGATGCATTTTTAGCCACGCTATGCACCCATGTGTCCCAAACTGCACCATACACACGAGACGTAGCAAGCTTCATGTGCTCAGCGAACTGCTTGGCAGTCATGTTGTCAGGCAAAACATGGAAGGTGCCGTGTGGTGCTTGAATGTGCACTTCAAGCAAGCGTGCGGCAAGACCTTCGTTGACCTTGATCCCCCGCGCACCCGACGTAATTTCGGCCACTGTGCTTTCGTTGGCAGCCACCAGCGTGACTCGAATGGCACCCCGCTGAACGACCTTCTGCGCACCTGAACTGACTTTGCGATTTGCTCCGTTCTCAATGTCAAAAACCAGCTTGATCAAATCGGAAGGCGCATCGGCCTGTCGAAGTTCATCCATGAACGCAGGTGCGTCCGAATGTTCGCGTAACTTCAGTTCAATGCCTTTAGTGGTTCCTGCAAAGGTTTCAATATTCTTGCCAGAGTTGATAAGCGACTGCCCCACACGCAGCAGTGTTGTTTTGCCTTGGCTGCTGGGGCCGACAAACATCAGCACCAATTTCGGCAACGCGAATGCTTGGTTCAGTAAGGGAGTCAAGCCAGCCAGTACGGCAGTCAGCATGTATGGGTTACGAACAACGTACACCCCAACTTCTGACTTCCACTGTTCTACAGTTCCAGATGCAGGTGGATAAGTCGCAACACCCAGCAAAATGCGCAGCGCGATGGGCGAAGGCTCATCACCAAACATATGGATCTTGTCGCGCCACACAAAAAACTCGATGACATGACCGTCATAGTCCACCCGATGATAGCCATCATGCTCAGCGATGTAAGCAGGCTGATGGTATGGGGGCTGGCGGATCAGCGCTGCAAGCTCATTGGCACCTTTTCGAGATTGGAAGGGAAACAAGTCTGAGTCGACAGCGAGCGCAGCCACCTCTTCCAAGTTTCCATTGCTCATCTTCTTCAGGTCAATTTGACTCAGCACTGTTTCACCGGCTTCGTTCACCGACTCGACAGCAATGTGACCAGTTCGCTTACCGTGTGCATCGACAACACGAAAGACAGCTTTGATGGCCTTAGGCAAAGGGGAGAGAACATTTTCCTCGTCGAGGCTGGGTTGTTCTTTGGTTCGTTTATCCTTCTTTGGTGAAGAAGGAGTGTCCTGCTGTGGGCTTTGCGTTGTGGGAGCGGTTTGCAGCGCGGGGCTGCTATGATCCTTCTTGCGCTTCATGCTGCCCCACCGATCTGCTCGTCACGCTCAGAGATACGCGCTTTGATATATGCTTCAACCTCGCTCAGGGGCCAAGCGACCATGCGGCTGCCGACCTTGACGCCAGGCTTAAAATCCTTGCTCGCGATACGGGCGTAGAGGGTGGAGTTGGACCATCCGGTCATCTCCAGAACTTTGCGCTTGCGAATCAGCGCTTCTTGAAATTGTTGTGCCATATAAGCCTCCTTGAAAGAACTATTGAAGTTGGTTCAATGAGTCCCGTCGAACCCATCAGCATCCGGATGAGTTCAATTTTGGAGGCGTGGCAGTCCGGAATTTCTAGTCCATGATGAGTCCATCAGGACTGATGATGGAATCCATCATGGATTTCGCTTTAGCTCTGAGTAGCTCTTGAAGCATTTCTCTATGAGAGATTGCACACCAGTGCGACCGAAACCTTCCCGCCCTTTAAGCCCAGCTTCGTCAATTGAAGCAAGCCAATCGTCTATCAGTGTCGCAGGCGGAAGCTCACTATCTTGCTTACAGCTGAAAAGCTCGCGTGAAAAAACATAGGTCAGCGCCTGCAGCCGTTTAAGCTCTTTGGTGGCGTTCGCCAGCTTTTGATTACGATGTGAAGGCCCCTTAATTGCACCCGAATTTTCAGCAGAGGCTATGGGATCACTTATTAGGTCTTGGGAAGACTGGTTGACCGTACCAGCGGTCAATGTGCTTAATTGCTGGTGGATTAAATTAAGCCCCTCGGGGAAGACATTTTTTCCGAATCTATGCCAAAGAAATTCAATAGCACTTACGACGTCCACTCTTACCTGCCTGAATTTTTTGGGGTTATCTATGAGAGTTGCATTTCCTCCCAGCTGCGGTTCATAATACACATGAACAGGCAATTGACTACGTGTAGGCAGTAGTGCAGTTTTCATTGCTCTAACACGTTTTTCATATTCAACCTTCCACTCCGAGTCAGCCTTCTTTCTTTCATTGACTTTCTCAAGCTTAGGCTCAACATCACCAGCAATTGCGGCGATCTCCCACAACGCCCTATTTGGCACGCGAGCCTCGCTTCCCCAATCTGGGGAAGAGATGAGATTGTCTTTTTCTGCTTTGGTTGAAATATTAGATGTCGCCATTTAATAACCTTTTTTACTTCCTCAACGATAAAAATCCAAGCGGGCCAGATAATTCTTCCATCAACTACAGGCATGCCGCTGATCGCCAAACACTCCAATCAGTGCGGCAATTTTTAATCAGAACCTGACGAAATAAAGCCGCAGCGCGGCAATAATTAAGTACAGTTTTTGTGCGCCACCCGTGATCGCAAGGTCTACTCACCCAAACCGTCCTTGAAAGGATTTTCACCCTACCCTCATCCGCTTTCAGATGACCGATGACTTTGTTGCATAAACAAATTTTCTTTCACTGCGAGTGACATTTGAGCAAGTTTTTTGCCAACTTAATCAAAAAATATCTTTTCTTCACCACAACCTTCCGCGACAGAAAATTGTTTAATGCAACAACGAATAATGAAACTATGCCTTTTTATCTTATTTACGAATTTATTAGTTTAGACAAAAAATCAACCCATAAATCGTAGGCAAGACGCCGCTCTTCATAATACCCATATTGATCATATACACCTTCCACCCCAGGCAACTTGTGATTCAAGCACATCTCTGAAATATCACGACTCACACCGAGAGCACGCATATGAGACTTCATGGTTGAACGCAAATCATGAGGAGTAAAACGTCTTACAGGAGGCTTGTAATATTCCAGCCAATAATCTATTGACTGTCTAATTGAATCCTTGTTGATATGCGCATCACCACCATTTCGCTCAGCTCGGCTCAATGTTCTGGTTGGCAGAACAAAAACAGATTCATGGCTAAATGTAATCAACTCGCTGAACCATTCAACAACAAGAGCAGGCAATGGAATATCCATGCCAACCCCTGTTTTACTTGCAGGAATATTCCAGCGCGCTTCGTCAAGAAGCACACTTTCCTTCCTAGCCTGAAAAAGCTCTGATGCTCGAACACCTGTTGCAAGCAAGATACGCAGAGTCAAAAGGTTAGTCCTACTCATCTGAGCATTCATCAGCGCAGCTAACTCATCGCGCGTCAGCATAAGCCGTTGACGAACCCTGGGACGAGGCCCAATAACCGCTGATAGCTCAACACCCACTACTGGGTTGACATTGATGAGCCGCTTTCCAGCTGCTCTACGAAAGATCGCCTTCTGCACGATGAGCAAGGTGTTCGCCTCCACCCAGCCCAAGTCGAACCGCTCGATCAAACCAACCACATCAGCAGCTTCAACCTCTGCGACTTTCGCCGCACCCAAGCCAGTCTCTATGCGCTTCAGATTGCGGCCATAACTGACCTGCGTGCTCTTTGCCAAGGTTGGAAGCACCATTTCGCGATAGTCAGCAACCAACTCTCGAACCGTCCAATCTCTACGGGACTTGGCCCTGCGCTTCTCAGCCGCCGGATCACGCCCCTGCTGGACCTCCACCCTTTTTTCGGCAGCCAGTTTTCTGGCGGCCGCAAGCGTGACATCGGGGTAGCGCCCCAACGTGAGCTCCACCTGGCGGCCTTCTGACCTATAGCGCAATACCCACGAAGCAGTACCAGCTGCCGACATAGTGAAGGTCAACCCACCTCCGTCAGACTTTGCCAAAGCTCGCTTGTCTTTCAACCACCTGCGCAGATCAACATCTGCCAAGACATTCATACGTGTTGCAGCCATCTATCCCTCTTATTCAGCTACTCACCTAGCTACACATGCAGCTACACATTTTGGGCTTGATGGTAGTGCATCAAAATGCACGACATTGGATGAAGTAATTTACAAGTGATTGATTTTAAATATGTTTTTTGAAAAAAATAGAACGCCATTGCACGTTAAAAAACTCAAAGCAGCACAATGTCGTATTGCTCTTGCGAAAGAGCACCTTCTGCCTGCAAAGAGATGGGCTTGCCAATGAAGTCACTCAGGCCCGCCAGATGCTGGCTTTCTTCGTCGAGCAGCAGATCAATCACATCCGGATTCGCCACCACACGGAATTCCTTGGGGTTGAACTGGCGTGCTTCACGCAGAATTTCACGCAGGATTTCATAGGCCACGCTGCGCACGGTCTTTACCGAGCCCTTGCCCTGGCAGACGGGGCATGGCTCACACAGCATGTGCGCCAGCGACTCGCGCGTGCGCTTGCGCGTCATCTCCACCAGCCCCAGCTGCGAGAAGGTGCCTGCCATCGTCTTGACGCGGTCGCGTGTGAGCTGCTTGCGCAGTTCATCGAGCACCTGCTCACGATGCTCTTCGTGGGCCATGTCAATAAAGTCCACGATGATGATGCCCCCCAGATTGCGCAGCCGCAGCTGGCGCGCAATGGCCTGCGCCGCTTCCAGATTGGTTTTGAAGATGGTGTCATCAAAATTGCGTGCACCGACAAAGCCGCCGGTGTTCACGTCAATCGTCGTCAGCGCCTCGGTCTGATCAATGATCAGATAGCCGCCAGACTTCAGATCCACCCGCTTGCCCAGTGCCTTGGCGATTTCTTCGTCCACTGCGTACAGGTCAAAAATCGGCCGTTCGCCCTTGTACAGCTGCAGCTTGGTGGCAGCGCTGGGCATGAACTCCTTGCCAAAGGCCATGAGCTTGTCGAACTGCTCGCGCGAGTCAATGCGGATGCTCTGCGTCTGCTCGCCCACCAGATCGCGCAACACGCGCTGCAGCAGGTTCAGATCCTGGTGCAGCAAGGTCATGGGTGGCAGCGTGATGGCCGCGTTCTTCACACGTGCCCAGGTCTTGCGCAGGTAGGCAATGTCTTCTGCCAGCTCTTCATCGCTCGCGTCTTCCCCGTTGGTGCGCAGAATAAAACCGCCGCCGCCCCCGTTTTCGCGCAGGCCCACCAGCTTTTGCAGGCGTGCGCGCAGTGCATCGCGTTCTTCCGCAGGAATTTTCTGCGACACGCCAATGTGCTCATCCTGCGGCAGGTGCACCAGCAGGCGACCTGCAATGCTGATCTGCGTGGACAGACGTGCGCCCTTGGTGCCGATGGGGTCCTTGATGACCTGCACCACAATGGACTGGCCTTCAAACACCTGGTGTTCAATCGGCTTGAGCGGCTCGTTCTTGCGCGCGATCATGGGCGCGTCGCCGCTTTCATGGCGCTGCCACACATCGGCCACATGCAGGAAGGCGGCACGCTCCAGGCCAATGTCGATAAAGGCCGACTGCATGCCCGGCAGCACACGCGAGACTTTGCCCAGATAGATATTGCCCACCAAGCCACGCTCCAGCGTGCGTTCGATGTGCAGTTCCTGCACAGCGCCCTGCTCTATCACAGCCACACGCGTTTCCTGCGGTGACCAGTTAACCAAAATATCTTGCTGCATGTCTTGTCTGTTTTTTGAGGGGTTGTGTGCTGCCGATACCGTGGCTTACAGCTTCCAGCCAATTTGACGCAGCAATTGCGCCGTTTCAAACACGGGCAAACCCATGATGCCTGAATAACTGCCGTCCATGTGCTCGATCATGGCTGCAGCCAGACCCTGTACGCCGTAGGAACCGGCCTTGCCAAAAGGCTCGCCCGAAGCGACATAGGCATCGATCTGTGCCTCAGTCATGGGCATGAAGCGTACTTTGGATACAGACAGTGTCTGCAGGCGCTGCGCCCCATGCTGTACCGCTACGGCCGTCAGCACTTCATGCGTCTGCCCGGAGAGCTTGCGCAGCATGGCTTTGGCATCCTGCGCATCTGCGGGCTTGCCCAGAATTTCTGTGCCCAGTGCCACCGTGGTGTCTGAGGTCAGCACCGGTGCCACAGGCAGGCCACGGCGCTGCAGGCGTGCCACAGCGGCGTCCAGCTTCAGGCCTGTGACGCGCTGCACATAGTCGCGCGGCGCTTCGCCCGGCAGTACCACCTCAATGGCTTCGGCATCTTCCTGGATGTCACCATCGGTATTGGCTACCAGAATTTCATGGCGCACACCAATTTGCTGCAGCAGCTGGCTGCGACGGGGGCTCTGAGAAGCGAGATAGAGAAATTCAGGCATAGAGAAATATCAAGAAAATTGGCTTGTAGCGCCCATCCATCAAGCGCAAGAAGCTATTAAAAAAATAGTATCAGTTGCGCATGCAGACTGCAATCCGCAAGCACCTTATGTGCCTGGCGCTGCACCAAAACAAAGGCCCGGCTGGTCAGCACGGGCCTTGGAGATGCAAGTAGCAGCAGCAGCGATTACTCGCGGTGATAAGGGTGTCCGGCATTCACGGACCACGCACGGTACAGCTGCTCAATCAGGAGCACACGCACCATGGCATGTGGCAGCGTCATGTCAGACAGACGAATCTTTTCATGCGCGGCCTGCTTGAAAGCAGGAT
>ERZ1034913.1365-NODE-1365-length-14983-cov-10.817189_pt1 | contig 14983 bp, 6 predicted proteins | sample MGYA00520697_ERZ1034913 | MGnify/ENA primary metagenome ERZ1034913 (study PRJEB33766, sample SAMN09781786) | gut metagenome | biome: gut microbiome | host: Homo sapiens | place: Madagascar | study: EMG produced TPA metagenomics assembly of the PRJNA485056 data...
TCCTTTCTGAAATGAAATAGAATATCATTGTTCTTACGCCGTTCTCTCTGCATGGTGTTCCTGCCCCTTTCCAGCGGCGTTTTCCGGCTCGCTCTTGCGAGATCATCGCCGGGTATTCCATGCAGACGGTCATGTGGTTTTCAAGGTTCGATGAAGACTCCGAAATTAGAATGACACATTCATAGAAGATTTTTTAGGAGGTCGTACCTCCGGTTTTTGATTATAAAAAAGCGGAAGTAGTGCTTCCGGTTTTCTGCTGCAAACTATTGAAAAAATTGTATCACATCGTAAATTTTATTTTTAGGAACTGGTAGTTCCGATTTTTAAAAAATACGAAGTGAATTTCAAGGCAAAATCGGAACTATTGGTTCTGGTTTTGCGTATCAACGTAATTTCAAATTTTGGGTGCCGTTCTCTCTGCACGGACTTCCTACCCCCTTCCAGCGGCGTTTTCCGGCTCTTCCACTTGGGGGTCATCGCCGGGTATCCCATGCAGACGGTTATTCGGATCTCAAGGTTCGATGAAGGTTTGTAGAAAGCATATCATAACCAAGAAGAAATTTTTAGGAAGCATTCCTTCCGGCTTTCAGTGGATTTCAGGAGGCTTCCAGGGAGAAACCGGAAGGAATGCTTCCGCTTCTTGGAAAATGCTCTGGATAGAGCATACTATAAAGTCACTCGATTTTTTAGGACCTATTAGTTCCGCTTTTTACTTTTAAAACCGGAAGTAATAGGTCCGGTTTGATGTAATATTGGATGAATCAACGCTGATTTTTTGAAACGAATTTTTCTCGAAAAATTTGCTTTTTCAGAGACCGTTAAGGTGCGAAACTAGCGCATTCTTGTGCTAATACCTGCTTGCTGTGGATGCAAACGCAAAAACCTCCTGAGCAGAAAAATAACCGTCCGCTTCAAGTTGACCTTGAAAACGGACGGTCTGATTTGCAAAATGATTTTCAAATTTGGAAAGTACGTTGAGAGGTTTCATAGCATCCGCAAGCAGGGCAGACGTATATACAACGTCTGCATCTGCAAGCAATGTTTTCGTCTATACAAAAACACTTTTTGCGTTGCAAAACGCTTGTTGGGGAGCACCCAAACCCTTGAACTGCATCGTGCCGATGCAGGCTGTGCGATTGCATCGCTGAATAGTAGCGTCGCTATACAGGATAGGAGTACCTTGTCAATAACGCCGCTGTCGTTATTCATCTACGCCAAAATCTTTTACCTTCAGCGTTTTACAGTTCTCCATCACGGTGCGCACAATGGGAGTGGACAGACCGTCCGGTGCATCGGCGGTAACATCCAGCGTTACCGAAACTTTGCAGCCATCTGCGCTGAGCAGGTGGGTGATGACTTCCTCCACCAGCCGCTGCACATCACGGTTGATGCGGGTGGTGTCCAACTCGGCAGTCATGTAGAACCGGGTGTTTTTGGGCGGAGCGGGAACAGCGGCAGGCTGCGCTGTCGGCGGCTGATGCAAGGTTACAGTGGGGTCAATGGGAGCATCCGGGGGAAGGTTGAAAAGGGTGGGCTGTTCGCCGCCCTGAGCAGTTTGCGTAGGCTGCACAACTACTGCGGGAGCACTTTTTTCAGCCAAAAGCTGCTTGCAGGCAGGGTCCAGCTTGACCAAAAGATCGGAGGTGTTGATGCAGTCCACAAACTGGTTATACCGCAGTTCAACATAGCGGTCGCCCGTGTAACCGGCCGCAAGGGCAAAATATTCCTGCGAGTTCAGACCGGTACGGATGGCATCTTCCAGCACACTGTACTTGGCAAGGCGGGGCAGATAGCAGTAGGTGCACAGATACTCCCACAGCTTCTTAATCTGGATGCAGTCGGTGTCCCTCCACAGCACATTGTTCAGCTCCATCAGCAACAGAGCAGGTGCCCATTTGGTGATAAGGGTCTCGCTTTGCTGCATTTTGCGGGAAGCCTTTGCTACGATGCTGTCGGTGCCGCCGGAAATGCGGCTGGCGTCCCACTGGATGGTTTTCATATCCACAAAACAATCGATCTCCGGGGTCAGCAGCCAGCAGTAGGTCTCCTTGATGCGGGCCTCTACGGTATCATTGCAGCGGTGAAGGTTTGCGTCCACCTCTTTGTTCTGGGCGGCATCGAGATTCAATGTTTCCTTGTCATCCTGAATGGAGCGCCATGCACGGAAGTCCCGGACGGCCTGCCGGAGAGAGAGCATTGCCTCCTGATCCGGTGCCACAAAAGCCAGCATATTGCGGTAGGTGCGGGGCTTTGAACCGTGGTTGTTCAGGATGTTTTCAGCAGCAGTGATGGCGGCACTCGCTCCTGGGTTGGCACGGTGGGTGTCCTCGGTGCGCAGAATGACCAGCCGGGCCGCTTGCTCATCCGGTACATCCAGCGAGGAAGCGGGGCAGACGTGCAGACCTGCAAACGGTTCCTCCCGGCGCAGCTTTTTCAGCCGGGATTCGATCTCCTCGATCACATCGGCTTCGGCTACCTGCGTTGCACGGTCCTGCGCAGTTTTGCGCAGGGTAGGGCGGGTGTCGAACCAGTAACGATCTCCGTTGGTGTTGGTGTAAAGGTATGCCAGCGAGCCCCGCAGGGTGTTCAGGGCATCGTTGAAATCGGCGATGTTTTCGCCGGGCTGGACCACACCCAGCCGGATGCGGGAGGCCTCGATGCCGCGCACTGCCTGCGAGCGCACGGTTGGAGCGCTGCCCAGCATGATGGTGCGTGCCACCCGGCGGGATGCCATAATGCGCCCATACCGCTGGTTGCTCCGGTCCTTCTGGTAGGGGACAGAGTTCTTGCCGTCGATCTCGGTGTTGACGATGGAGTTCCAGCCCTCCGGCAGATAGCGGATCAGTTCATCCCGGACGTTGGGAACATCCAGCGAAAGAGAACCCGGCATAATCATGGCGCTGGCATCGCTGCCCATCCACAGCTCATGGATGACCGCAGCCATCAGCCGCAGCACGCCGCGGGTGCGCTGGAACCGCTCCAGTGTGGACCAGTCATCGTATAGGCGGTCAAAGATCTCCGGGTGGATGGGGTAGCAGGAGATCATCCGGTCGCGGTACTCCACCTCTTTGACCTCCGGCGGAAAATCGCCGGGGTTGGTCTGGTACAACTGACTAAACTGGGTGCAGACCCGGTCACGGGCCTCTGGGTCCTTGCAGTCAAGGAACAAGCGGCGGCGCACCACCTCAAAGCCTTCGTTGGCGGCAACGGGCTTCCAGATGGATTCCATCCGCCCGAAGGTATGCTCGATGGTCTCCAGTGCGGTCTTTCCCGCTTCGCCGCCGATCTCAATATCAGATTCCGGGATGGAAGCCACCACAAGGCTGTTCCGGCTGGCGCGGGCGGCTTCGGTGATCTCCTGAATAAAGGAGATGAAGTTGTCGAAAGAACCAGCGGGCAGACCCTTGACACCGTAGATGCGCTTTGCGTATGCCACCAGCTCGTCCATCAGCACCAGACAGGGGCCGCAGGCATCGAACAGATTTTTCAGCACTTCGCTGCCGGGAGAAACGCCCTTTTTGTCGGCCTCCTTCACAAAATCATACAGTTCCGGCCGCCCGGCGGATTCTGCCAACTGTGCTGCCATCTCGCCCCACAGGGTATTGATGGTGATACCAGGGAAGTTGATGGGCCGCTTAGTGCGGGTGGGGCCCAGTGCGGTGCCCACCAGTACCGCCACATTTGCCTTGGGCAGGGCAGATACCCCTGCCTGCGCCAGTACAGGCTTGATGTTGGGAATGCGGTCTGCCGATACCTTGCCCCGCATCATGTGGTAAAGCGCCAGCATACTGTGGGTCTTGCCGCCGCCAAAGGCGGTTTTCAGCTGGATGACCGGCTCGCCATCCTTTCCGCTGACCCGCTTGAGTGCTTGCACCAGCAGACCGGTCATGCCCTCGGTGACGTAGGTGCGGGCAAAAAATTCCACCGGGTCACGGTATTCAAAGGCTCCCTCACCCCTCGCTACCTGCGCCAGATCGGCGGCAAACTCTGCGTTTTTGTAGCGTCCCTGTGCCACATCCGGGTGGGGTTCCATCACGTCCCGCCAGCTGGGCAGACCGGACAGGGTCTTGCTCATAATACCGGTGTGGGCAGCCTTGGGCTTCGTCGGCGCGGCAACCTCCACCACGTTGGTGGAGCCTTCGGCGCTGCCGTAGCGGAGCTGGCGCAGGATCTTGCGGATCTCCTCAGCAGCTTCATCGTCAAAGGCTTCGCACAGGCGGGCCATGGTGTCCAGCGTACGCCATGTGTCGTCCTCTGAAAAATCTGTGCCGCCGATGTGCGCCAATTTGTTGCGCACACCCATCAGTTCTTTTGCCCATGTGCGGTAGTCGATGGACAGCTTCCGCTTGAACAGGTCGTTCCACTTGCGGTCAAACAGACGCAGGCAGTTTGCCATATCCAGCGAGTCCATCAGGGCGGCGTAATCGCCGTTGTCGTCCGGCAGATCCCGCACCTGATCGGAAAGGGTCATCAGCACCTCCTGCCACCAGTTGTCCTGATATTCCCGGTGCATTTCCTGACAGATATAGCCTGCCAGCAGCGGGTGCAGCACCCGGAATGCCTGCTGTACTTTGGTGTAATTCTCGCTCATTATTTCGTTCCTCCCGGCATTGCATCAAAAGAAAGAGGTCTGCTCCGGCGTTGCCTGCTGCAGCTCTGCGGCACGGGACTGGATCTCCCGCCATGCCACCACAAGGGCGTTGTAGGCGTAGCCCTCCTGCGTCCAGCCTTTGCGCTCGGCAAGGGTGTACAGCCGGTAGGCGAGGTCCTTGGCACGCTCAGCGTTGGAGCCAAGCATGGGTGCCACGATTTGAGCACACGCCTCCACGCCGCCGGTCTCCATGGCACGGGTGAGCTGCTGGCAGAGCAGCCAGATGCTCTTCTCCCGCGGGTCCACATTTTCCGGCAATTCCTCGCGGGTCAGCAGGCGGACGATGCCCTTTTCGGCACTCAGCACACCCTTTGCCGCCAGTGCCGCCACCGAGGTATTCTTGGCGCGTGCCAGCGTATCGGCATCGCCAAATTTAAGGTTGTTGAAGGCGTTCTGGGTGTACAGGTCTACGCAGAAGCGGCTGTTGGCGTCCAGCTCGCCGTCCTGCTCGTTAAAGTACACATCCAGTTCCTGATTGATGATCTGCAGCGCACTGCGCACGGTCATGGCGCTGCCGTCGGCTTCCAGCACCTGGCCATAGCGGGAGTACACCCCCATGCCGGGGCCAATGGCGGACTGCGCCAGATCTACAGGTGCAATGTTGCTGCGCTGGAGTTTTTGCAGCGCCGGGCGCAGCTCCCGCTTCAGCTCTGCAATAAAGCCCCGGCGGGTGGTCTGGGGAGCATCTGCCGGGCGCTTGCGGCACACCAGCACAATGGAGGAGGCAAGGGCATTGGTGCCGGATGCAATGGAACGATTTGCCATTTCGGTACGCATCGGCCATGTGCCGGTAATGGCAAAGCCTGCCCGGATAATGGCGCTGAGCATGGTCTCCCAACCAGTGGAGGCTGTTTTGGAGTCTTCGTCCGTGTCGCTCTGCTTGTAGGCGTAGTAGATGGTTACTGGAATGTCCTCCCGGGCGTACTGGTAAATTTGCTGGCAGGTGTGCAGCATTCCGTCCTCAAAGAAATCCCGTGCCTTTTCAGTGCTGCCCTCAAAGCGGTAGGGGGTCGCCACAAGTTCTTCCGCCTTGGGCACCAGCATGGTGCGGAACAGCTTGGGGTAGGTGTCTTTCAGGGACTGGCGCATCCAGACATAGAAGAAATCGGACAAGTCTGCATAGCCGATATTGTCATAATAGGGAGGGTCAGAGGAGACCATGATATTCCGCAAACCGCAGTCGCTTTGTGCATCAAATTGACTGACTTCTGCATTCCCTTGTGCTGGAAGTTGTTCTATGCAGCGAACGACCCAGTCCAGCATATTATCGTAACTTCCAGACGAAGAACAAAACGGATTTGCTTCGGCATAATCCCAGACCATAGGAATTGCTTGCCGACCAAACGTATTGCGCATCTTTTCACCAGAGTTATGCCAAGAACAAATGGAGGAGTTATAATCTGTCATCTTGTCGATGACAAATGCTAAGTATACCCCCACCGCTTCACCGTATGCTCTTGCGCCGGAACCGCCTGCGCTCAGGGAAATGTGGTCGTTGACAACGCCTGCGGCAACGGCATCCGCCTCCGCTTTTGCCTGTGCTTCTGCTACCAGCGAGCTAAAGGTGGTAAGGGCGGTCAGCTGGCGGTTGGTGAATAATTTATCAAATTCATCTAATCCGTAGGGAACACAGGAACCGCCTGTAAAGTGGGAAGAAAGAGTACCCGTGGGGTAATTATCTGGCTTGCAAACTTGTGCGGCGAGACGCTGTTCCTCATCAGGCGTTATGTAAATTCTTCCTTTCTTTCCTTCGCCGACAACAGCCATTAGCTTTGCGAACATACGACCTGATTTACTCTCGTTTCGAAGAAAAGCAAAGTCAACAGGTGCGCCACAATGCGCACAAACGACACCTTTGCGACTTACAGTTCCATCTATAATTGGTTTTCCAGCGCGATGAACCTCAAAATTCAGACCGACTTCATCGTATACTGGTTTTACCCAAGCCGATTTGCCTTTTTTCTTTGATAGTTCAAAAGATTTGACCAGCGGCATCTCACAGCCGCAGGCAGGGTTGGGGCACTTGACGGTGCGTGCCCAGATCCATGCAATGACGGTGGCTTCGCCGCCGCCAAGTTCATGGGGCACTTTTACCTTGGGGTACAGGTGACCGATGCGGCGGAACGTCTCCCGCTTCATCCACTCGCCGTAATACTGCACATCAGTGGCAAGCCCCTGCGCTCCCTGCCAGCCGGTTGTGCCATCCAGCCGGGTGCGGCTGTCCGGGTTGACCGGTGCCTGCCCGGCAAACCGGGGCGGAATCTCGATCATGGCCTTGTTGATCATCACCGCCACGGGGTTCAGGTCGTGAGCGTGGGCTTCCAGCCCCAGTCGCTGGGCTTCCAGCGGAATAGCACCGCCGCCGGCAAAGGGGTCCAGCAGGGCAGGCGGGTTATTGTTGGTGGAGCGCAGGATCTCTGCCTTGGCAGCCGCTAGCACCTCCGGGTCGTTGGAGTTTTCCCACTTGACCAGCTTTTCCAGAATGCCGAACAGCCGCTGCCGCTCGGCGTTCTGGGCTTCCTCGGTGGGGTACAGCTCCGGATGGGCAGAGGGGTCGTCCAACAAGGCTGGACCAGATCACGGCTCTTGCTGCCGCCAGCGGACGCCGTGCCCACCACAGATGCAAGGTGGACGGATGCCCGTGCCGGATGGATTTTTCCCGCGCTGCCTCCGCATTGATCGCTTCCAGCGGAAGGGCAACTTCGATCAGCTTTTTATTCATAGATTATTCACTCCGACCATTTTAAAAAGAATGCGAAAAAAGGATCTGTAATTGTTAAAATGTCGTCATCTTTCTGCCAGTCGATTACTGGTGTTGAAGATGAATCGGTATAAGAAATATCTGCTATTTGTTCAAGGACGCGGCTAATTTCGTGACGCTGAGGAAGGTCTTCATCGATGATTTCTCGAATACTTGTACGAAGGGTGTCGTAACTTATCGTTTCCACACCGGGTTTCATATTTTTAAGCGCTTCCATAACGAGTCCGTAAATGTCCATAGAGGAACCATTTTTGAGATGCCGCTGCTTTCGATCGGTTCTTGTACGAGGACCGCGTTTTAACTTGTCGAACATAGAGCGCCCGCTATTGATTGCGATTCCTTTATAAATCTCAGAAAAATTGAATGGGCAAATATATACCTGGGGTGTCTTGCTTTGTTCTGAGATATTTAACTTTCTGCAAACTGCATGGCAAAATTCCTGCATTAAGAAGGGACTTCCAAAAGCATCTGTAGCTAGTTGATGAATGCTTTCTTCTGGTATAGAGCAATTTAATGTTGCAAAGCCGTCAGAGGCAATAGTTTCCAATTCGGATACATCCCAGTTGGGAAGCTCGATGGATTCCATTCGTCCAGTAAGTTCTCGTTCAACATCGATAACATCAAATTTTCTATTTGGAATCGCAATGCAAATAACAGGAACACCGTACATAATAGGAGCCTTTAATGCCCGGACAATTTTCTTTTGAATAGACTTTTCAATATAATGAAAATCGTCAATGACTACCGGAACTTTTTCGTTTTGCAAAAGAGTGATAGCTTTGCTTTTGTTTGTCATATGAGAGGTTTTGATGACGGTCGATTTGTCTGTTCTGCTGACCGCTCCTGTTAATTCGGCTTTTGCAATGGCAACATTTGCACCAAACTGCCCATCGAGAGTGCATTGCAGTTCTCGCCCTTGTTCTAGCTGTTCTTCAGTATATCCGCCAAGTTCAGAAACTACTTGTTCCCAAAAATTATCTTCGGACGTTATGCTACCACCATCTATCCAAAGGGCTTCTCCTCTTGGAAAAATCTTATTTACGAGAACGGTTTTCCCGGATTTCGTGGGACCGGTTACAACAATCAACTTGAAGCTAGTGACAGAATCCTCCAACTTATCTTCGATGTTTTTACTCTTTCTGGGGTTGTATGTATATGTTGGGATTCCACCAGGGACAAATACTTCAGAAGATTTAATTATATGAGTTGTCATGTGACCTCCACAAGATTTAATTACTAAAAGAAACCTCAGCGTTCTGCACAAGGTCGCGGATATCAAAATTTACACTGGTGGCGGTAAAGTCCGGCGGGGTGCGGAAGGGGCGTTTCAGGTAGACCGTGTGGGTGTGGGCACCGTCTACCTCCACAATAGCCAGAAGAAACTCCTCTGGCTTGTTCAGCCCCGTCAGGATCTCGTTTTTGGAGACGGTGACGGTCTGGGCACCCTTGGCGCGTCCCTTCACCTCGATAAACCGCAGACAGGCTTCGCCGTTGCGCAGCCGCGGCGGAATGGTGGATTCCACATCGTAGCCCACCTTCTGGGCACTCACATCCCGGGGCAGGTAACCGAACGCCTGCTCCAACTGCATCACCGCATTCATGGCGGCAAGCTCGATGGCACGCTTGTCACATTGGCTGAACAGTGTGGGCTGTGGAGTGCCCATCAGCTGCCGGAGCAGCCCACCGGGCAACACCAGCGCACCGCCCACCACCACCGGCGGAGCGGGGGAGATGAGCTTTTCCGTTTCCAGCTCTGCAAGCCGCTTCTGCATCCGGGAGGCAAGCTCTTCTGCCCGGCGGGCCGCCATCTGGGAGTTGAGCCGGGCGTTGGGCTTGCCTGCGGCTTCCTTCTGCTTCAGGTCTGCCGCCCGGTAGTCCCAGTATTGAATTTCTGCGGTCAGGCGTTCCTTTACGGCTTTGGCGGTCTTGTCCAGCAGCTTTTGCTTCCGGGCTTTCACCTCGGCAAAATGCTGGGGCAATAGCTGCGCGATGGCATAGCCCCGGGCACGGTTCTCTACATCGTGTTTCAGCCAGTCCTGTGCTTGAATGTAGGGCAGGGCGGTAATACGCTCTGTCTCGGTGGGGGCACGGTAATCCAGATAGGGCGCGTAACCGGCGCTGCTGGCGGTGCCATCCTCCTTCAGCTCCACAAAGTGGACGTGCTGGGAGATAATCCGCTTGGTGCCGCCCGGCAGCAGAACGCCGTCCTGAATGGCATCCTCGATGTAAAACAGCAGCCGGGGGTCGGTGCCGTCGTCGCTGTCATCCACGAAAATCGTGCCCTGCTTGAGTACCTCAGCGTTGCGCTCCCGCACAAGATCAATGACGGCTTCCAGCAGAGGGTGTCCGGGGCAAAGCAACTCGGCTGGGATCATGCCCTGCACATTGCAGCGCTCTTTTTCAAAGCAGACCCGCTCATATCGCTGCAACACCGGCTCTCCAAAGCCAATCTGCATATCCCGGCTGCGCACCGCCGCAGGCACAAAGGTGATCTCATAGCGTCCGGTCTCGCGAGGGCGTATCTTGCCGCCCACAGAGCGGAAGGCTTCCAGAAAGAATGCCTCGATAAAGTGGGGCTGCAGCTTGTGTGCCTCCATCCGCTCCATCTCTTCCCGGATGGCAGAAACCTTCTGTACGTCCATGGTGTCGTCCGTCAGGGCATGCTCATCCAACAGCTCCCGGAGCTTTTGCTGGTCCAGCGAGTTGTCCACCACCTGTTGCAACCGGGCACGGACGGCAGGGTCGTTGCCGTAGCGGACCGCCTCGATCAGCAGCTCCCGCAGGGGTTTGTTGTCAAAGGTCATCTTGCCCAGAATATCAAACACCTTGCCGCCCAGTGCGCCCCGTTCTTCTTCCAGCTTTTGGAACAGCCGCTGGAACACCATGCCCTCACGGGTCTGCGCCGAAACCAGATTCCACAGGTGGCACACCTCGGTTTGCCCGATGCGGTGAATGCGGCCGAAACGCTGCTCCAGACGGTTTGGATTCCACGGCAAGTCGTAGTTTATCATCAGGTGCGCTCTTTGTAGGTTGATGCCTTCACCGGCAGCATCGGTGGCAATGAGGATGCGCACTTCCGGGTCCTGCTTGAACAGTTCCTCCACCTTGCGCCGCTCGTCCCGCACCATGCCGCCGTGGATGGTCACCACGGCATCGTCGTGCCCGAACAGGGTGCGGATCTTGTCGGTCAGATAGCGCAGGGTGTCCCTGTGCTCCGTAAAGATAATGAGTTTTTCCCGCTGACCATCGGCGGCAAACATTTTGCTGTCGTCCTGCAGCAGCTTGGAAAGCTCGTCCCACTTGCGGTCTACGCCGCTGACCCGCACAGCATTGGCCATCTGCTCCAGCCTTTTCAGCGTGGAAATTTCTGCCTCCATCTCCCGGATGGTGCTGGCAGCGGATGCACGGTCGGTGACGTTTTCCTCGGTCTGTTCCAGCTCATCTGCGCTGAAATCGTCCTCATCAAAATCATCTTCGATGGTAAACTGTGTGCCAGTGTCCGGCTTGCCCAGCTTTTCCTCCGCCAGAATGCGCTCCAACCGTTCCCGCCTGCGGTGTAGGGATTGGTAGATGGCTTCCGGCGAGGAGGCGAGCCGCCGCTGCAGGATGGTCAGCGCAAAGCCAACGGTTGCCTTGCGATCGTTGTTCAGGTTCTCTGCCCGGTTGAACTCCTCCTGCACATAGCTGGTGACCTCGGAATAAAGCTGCCCCTCGGCAGGGGAGAGGTCATAGTTGACGGTATAAGCACGCCGCTCCGGGAACAGTGGTGTGCCGTCGAATTTGAGCAACTCTTCTTTCACAAGCCGCCGCATTACATCCGAAACATCGATGCTCTGGTTGGAAGAACGAGCTGCACCTTCAAAACGGTCGGGGTCCACCAGCGATAAAAATAGCTGGAAGTCCTCATTTTTGCCGTTGTGCGGGGTGGCTGTCAGCAACAGAAAGTTGCGGGTGATTTCCGACAGCAGCCGTCCCAGATTAAACCGCTTGGTGTATTTGATCTCACCGCCCCAGACGGTGGCAGACATTTTGTGCGCCTCATCGCAAACGATTAGATCCCAGTCGGTGATGCGGAGCTTTTCCTGCAAAGCTTCGCTGCGTGACAGCTTATCCAGCCGTGCAATACAGAAATGCATCTCGGTGAAGATGTTGCCGCTGACGGCGGATTCAATGCGGTCGTTTGTCAATACCTCAAACCGCAGATGAAATTTGCGAAAAAGCTCGTCCTGCCACTGTTCCGCCAGATTGCCCGGCGTCACGATCAGACAACGCTTCAAATCACCGCGAGCAATCAACTCCTTGATGAACAGACCGGTCATGATGGTTTTACCGGCACCGGGGTCGTCCGCAAGGATGTAACGCAGCGGCAGGCGCGGCAGCATCTCCTGATATACCGCCGTGATCTGGTGGGGCAGGGGCTGGATGGCCGAGGTGTGTACTGCCAGATAAGGGTCAAACAGGTGTGCCAGATGGATGCGGTACGCTTCGGATACAAGGCGCATCTTATCGGCATCTGCGCCGAAACTCCACGGCAGACTGTCACCCAGCACATCCACGGTCGCCTCATCTCCACGATAGAGGATCTGACTGCCAAGCTGCCCTCGGCTGTTCTTGAATGTAACTTCCAGTGCTGCATTGCCATACCACTGCACCGCAATAACTGTCACAGTTTCCCTTGCCGCAATGCCGTTCAGCTGGCAGCCGACCGTGATCTCCTCCAGATGTGCCATGGAAGCTCCTTTCCGATTTGCCCACCGAGAATCTGTACTTTTTCGGATTCTCAGGGCTTTTTACATATAGTAACAGTATACCGCGAAACCCCAGCAAACGCAACAATTTCCGGCAAGAGTTCAGCCAAATCCCATTCATCTTCCACAAAAGGCGCCATGTATTCTAACCAATTTGAAAAAGTACGCTTTTCCGAATTCTCAGGGTCTTTTATTAAGTGGTATTCTCGAATTTCAAAGACTTGCTGTAAAAGGTTCCAACGGGGAGGTCACAGACTTGCGCAGCCTGCTTTAGGCTCAGCCGTTTGGCACGCCATGCCTTGTGGACGTCATAAAAGTTATCCGGCAAGGGCGAGGCGGCCTGCCGAATTTCACGTCCCGGGCTTTAGCGGCGGCAATACCTTCTGCCTGCCGCTGCCGGATATTGGTGCGCTCGTTCTCCGCCACAAAGGAAAGTACTTGCAACACGATGTCGCTTAGAAAAGTGCCCATCAGATCTTTGCCACGCCGGGTGTCCAGCAACGGCATATCCAGCACTACGATGTCGATACCCTTTGTCTGGGTGAGCAGCCGCCATTGCTCTAAAATTTCCGCATAGTTGCGTCCAAGACGGTTGATGCTCTTGATATAGAGCAGATCGTCTTTTTTCAGTTTCCGCAGCAGCCGCTTGTATTGCGGGCGGTTGAAGTCTTTGCCGGACTGCTTATCCATGAAGATGTTTTTCTCCGGAATATTCAGATCGCGTAGTGCAATCAGCTGCCGGTCCTCGTTCTGGTCGCGGGTGCTGACACGAATATAACCATAGATATTAGCCAAATGTTACTCCTTTGGTTTGCGGCATTTCTGCCATGTGATTGGTGAATCATCAATCTAACACCTCCTTGTGGCAAAATAAAAGCCTGCACAATGGCAGGCAGGCTGTATGTATGAAAAAAGCCAAGAACTGTAAAAATACATTTCTTGGCCTCGAAATCGAATAGCGAATAATAGATTAGTCGTATCTTCTCAAAGGAATATTGGAATGGTAGATCTTTACATTGTCAAGGTCGTTCATGGTCAGAAGCTCTTGAATGCCCAATTCCATCATGGAGCTGTCTTCACAATTATAAGGGTTCATGACAATTTGACTGATAGAAGATTTTTTGAATTTATAATCAACATAGGGAACCAAAGCTTTTCCGCGACGGAAGAAAGATACATCGGCGATATTCGGATTGGATTTTGGAAAACGTAAAGTTTCTTCTGGAATTTTTAGAACAATACGGTATTCTTGTTCCCCGTCAAAGTGGCTGTTTTTGAAAAAGCAGCGCATATTGTTGATTGGTTCCTTAAAAGACTGAACCAGTAAAGCACGATACTTGTCTAGTAAATTTAACTGAAGAAGGTTGGAATAAACATTGAATAGATGATCTAAAAATTTGATGACGCACTTTTCTTTGTCGAAATAATTATAAATTACCAATCCACGGGAAAGCCAGATATCACCTGACAATCTTTTTCCTGTGTTAGTTTTGTATGAGTTGCTACCTTCAAACATATTCCATGCAAAGTCAAAACCAATATTGACGCCTGCCGATGAAGCTGCATAATAGTTCCACATATTAAGAGAATCACAGTTTTTAGAGAGCGAACAAGTATAAGTGCGGTAAGGCATATCTTTGTATGTTTGATCAACATTAGATATGGCAGAATATGATTGACGATAACTTTTCAAATCTTCTATTATAGATGACTGTAAAAAGAACTGTTTGAATGAGCTCGAGTAATTGCCATTGGTAAGCACATGCTCTATCAATGGGATGATTTCGAGAAATTCAGTAGAGTCGTTCAGAAATCTCACATCAGTAAAACGAAGGCATTGGTTTTCAATTATGGATAAAAGCGTGTCAATAGTGCAGTAATGACACACGTTTGAGGCACCACTGTTAAGCTCATCAGAAAAAGGGTCACCTTCATATGGCGTATCCAAGAAGTGGCAATGCGAGAGTGCTAAACAAGATGCAAATACCTCGGCTTCTGTCATCTTTATCAGTTGTCAAAACCCTAAAATAAATTAAATCATCTTAAAATATTTCAGCGCATCCCTTATGGCCGCTTCCTTCTCCGGTGGGCACTGGGGCTGCTTCGTATTTTCGGACTTCGCCTTGTGGTGGTTCTCCCGTACCTCCAGACCGCATTTCTGCTTGACCTGCGAGATATACAGGGAAGAAACCTTCAGCCCAGTCTGTTCCAACACACGGGCCTTGATTTCAGGATAGGTCGCACCCTTTTGCAATCCTGAAGTGTCCATGCCCTCCAAAGAGAACTCTACACGGACTTTTTTGGAGTCGATCTCACCTTTGGAAAGTGCGATTACACATTCGGTATGACTTTCATTGTCCAAACACAGATCAATATCGCTTTCAACGATAGGCAGTCGGAATTTGATGGATTTGAGCCACTGACTGTTGGGCTGACGCTCCGGGTAGATCTGAATTTCGGAAATCAGATGTTCCATCAGCTTTTTGCGTTCAAGGGGATTCATAACATTGTAAAGCTTTTCAAAGCAGACGAGAACCCTGTAAATGTTATCGCCTGTGATTTTATCCGCTTCGATAGCCTGCTTCTTTGCACGGGCATCCATCAGGTTGTTTTCTGCTTCCTCGATTTTATCGTACATCTTGTAAAGCCGCTCGTCAAGGTCGGATTTGCGGATGATATAGTGGCGCTCATCCGGGTCAAGTGTGTCGATCTCCTCCATAATTTTGGACTTGATGGAATAATACTGCCGCAACTGCTTTTCAGCGGCAGCAATTTCCTGTTCAATGGCGGTGGTGTCTACTTTGCTGTTGATCTTTTCCTGCA
>ERZ1034913.1367-NODE-1367-length-14981-cov-22.135669_pt1 | contig 14981 bp, 11 predicted proteins | sample MGYA00520697_ERZ1034913 | MGnify/ENA primary metagenome ERZ1034913 (study PRJEB33766, sample SAMN09781786) | gut metagenome | biome: gut microbiome | host: Homo sapiens | place: Madagascar | study: EMG produced TPA metagenomics assembly of the PRJNA485056 data...
TGGCCTTCCAACGCAACCCTGTTTTGTTTGATTTTCCCTCAACGCTGTGCAAGCCGCAGCCGGTCTGCGGCGTTAAAGATTCCCGGTTCTGAAGCGGGTTGGCGTCAAAGGACGAAACTCAAGGCATTTTTGCCGGGAAAACCGCTGTTTTGCTGTTTTGAAGCCGCGCCTTTTCCATTAAAATGGAAAAATTACGCCGCGCAAAAGGCGCTGCAGTCCTTTTGCCGGAAACAACACGCAATCATGACCATGACCGATACGGAAAAGAAAACCGAAGGTGCCGAAGGCGCCGTGAAAACGACCAATTTCCTGCGCAACATCATCGAGGCCGATCTTGCCGAGGGCAACAATCTGCCGCGTTTCTGGTGCGGACATCCCGCGCCCTACACGGAGCAACAGGAAAAGGGGGCGCCTGACGTTGCAAAAATCCGCACGCGTTTCCCGCCGGAACCCAACGGCTACCTCCACATCGGTCACGCCAAGAGTATCTGCCTGAACTTTGGGCTGGCGCGTGACTACGGCGGCTACTGCCACATGCGCTTTGACGACACCAATCCGGTGAAGGAAGACCAGGAGTATGTTGACGCGATCAAGGAAAGCGTCAACTGGCTCGGCTTTGACTGGAAGCACGGCAAAGAGGTCGACCTCTACTACGCATCCAACTACTTTGACTGGATGTATGAGTTTGCCGAGCACCTCATTAAGACCGGCTACGCCTACGTTGACGAACAAAGCGCCGACGAGATGCGCGAAAACCGCGGCACGCTCACCGAGCCCGGCAAGAATTCACCCTTCCGTGATAGAACGCCCGAGGAAAACCTCAGAATCTTCCGCGAAATGCGCGACGGCAAGCACGCCGAAGGCTCCATGGTTCTGAGAGCCAAGATTGATATGGCTTCGCCCAACATCAATCTGCGCGATCCCGCGATCTACCGTATCCGCTTTGCCGAACACCAGGCAACCGGCAACAAGTGGTGCATCTACCCGATGTACACCTTTGCGCATCCGATTGAAGATACGCTTGAAAACATCACGCACTCGATCTGCACGCTCGAATTTGAAGACCAGCGCGCCTTCTATGACTGGGCGCTGGAGCGTGTGGTGCCGGCACTGCGCGCACCGCAGTTTGCTGAAGCAAAGAAAATTTTGGCTGACATGGAAGCCGGGCGCGACGAGCGGGCGCTTGCCTTTGCGCGAGCTGCCTTTAATGCCCGCGAAAAGCTCGGGCAGAGTGCACCGGAAGCCGCTATGGCCGAACTCTTTGACCACTGGAGCGCGACGGGCGGCCCGGAGACTCTTACAAGCACCGAAGGAAAGACCTTCTTTGCGCTTTTGACGCAGCACGCGGAAAACTTCACGCCGCTCTTACAAGCCGCGCTCTCGGTGGTCCGGAAGAACTTCTTCCTTTTGTCGCATCAGTACGAATTTAACCGCCTCAACCTCACCTATGTCGTTTTGAGCAAACGTAAGCTCATCCGCATGGTCACCGAAAAGCTCGTGGACGGCTGGGATGATCCCCGCATGCCCACGATCGTCGGCCTGCGCCGCCGCGGCTATACGCCGCAGGCACTGCAGAACTTTGCGGAAAAGTGCGGTGTGAGCCGTGCCGCGGGCGGCTGGATTGATTACAGCGTGCTTGAGCAGAGCCTCAGAGAAGATCTTGAAGCCACGGCCGTGCGCCGCATCGGTGTGGTAAATCCCCTCAAACTTGTGATCGACAACTATCCGGACGATCTCACCGAGGAACTTGAAGCCCCGAACCATCCGCAAAAGCCCGAGATGGGAAGCCGCAAGCTCACGATGAGCAAGACCCTCTGGATTGAGGCCGATGACTTTGCGGAAGTGCCGCCGAAGGGCTATCGGCGTCTGACGATTCCCGCGGACGGTACGCCCGCCAAGCCCGTGCGCCTGCGCTACGGCTATGTGATCGTGCCCGTGTCCTTTGAAAAGGATGAAAACGGCAAGGTCACCTGCGTGCATGCCAACTATCTTCCGGAAACGAAGACCGGGACAGCGGGCGCCGATTCGGTGAAGACGAAGGCTGCCATTCACTGGCTTGACGCCAAGACCGCGCGTGCCGCTGAAATCCGGCTCTATGACCGGCTCTTTACCGAAGCTCATCCCGATTCCGCGGACGACTTCACGACCGTCATGAACCGCGACAGCAAGCGTACCGTCACGGGCTATGTGGAACCGGCGGTTGCAGAGGCTGCCAAGGACGAGCGCTTCCAGTTTGAACGTACGGGGTACTTTGTCACTGACCGCGTCGATCACACGAGCGACCATCCGGTGTTAAACCTTGCCGTCGGCCTGCGTGACAGCTGGGGCAAGGCCGCGAAGTAAGGTAATGTTGAATTAAACAGTAAAAGGCCGACGGCGGGAAGAATCCTCTCCGGACGGCCTTTTCGTTTTTGGGAAAAGTTTGAAAAATGAAGAAGGTTTTCTTATCAGCTCTTACAACGGCTGCCGCAGCGGCCTTTCTTTCGGTCGGTACGGCTTACGCTGCCGGCAACACCACGATTGACTCCTTTAACGAAGCCAAGAAAACGCTGGAGCGAAAGGTCTACATGGATCACCGTGTGACTTTCTACTGCCGTGCGGTCTTTGACTCGCGCAAAAACATTACGCTGCCGGACGGTTTTACGACGCCCAAACACGAAAAGCGGGCGCGGCGCATTGAGTGGGAGCACGTCGTGCCGGCGGAAAACTTCGGGCGCTTTTTTAAAGAGTGGCGTGAGGGCGATGCCAAGTGCGTGGATAACCGTGGCAGGAACTTTAAGGGCCGCAAGTGCGCGGAAAAGGTGAACGAAGAGTACCGCTACATGCAAAGCGACATGTATAACCTTTATCCGGCAATCGGCGCCGTCAATGCGCTGCGCAGCAACTATAACTACGCGATGCTGCCCGCAGCCAAGGTGACGTTCGGCACGTGTCCAATGAAGATCGAAGACCGCCGCGCTGAGCCCCCGGAATACACCCGCGGCACGATCGGCCGCACGATGCTTTATATGGCGGACAGTTACCCCAAGATGCGGCTTTCAGATCAGCAGCGAAAGCTCGCCGAAGCCTGGGCCAAACAGTATGCGCCTGACGCTTGGGAGTGCACCCGCGCCAAGCGCATTGCGCGGCTTCAGGGTAATGAAAACAAGTTTGTTGCGGAAGCCTGCCGTAAAGAAGGGCTCTACTGATCTCTGTTGTTTCGTCTGTGAGCAGGGCGGCGTGCCCGACGCTGCCTGCTCACAATCATCCCCTGCGGCCATCGCAAGACTGTGGCTGACGCCGTCAACCTGCAGCACGGAGACGAGGTCATACCAAGGTGCGTCCGATAAGCCGTCTTTACCGACAAAGAAACTGAAAGTCTTACCGTGCGCATCGGTGTTGCCGATGACGGTGTTAAAAAGCAGCCAGTCCAGAAGGGACGCAGCCGTCCGTGCCCGAAGTGCGGGATCAGCAAACCGCACGAGAGAAAAAAGCCGCACAAGACTCACGCCGGTACGGATGGCGGCAACATCGCGGCTGTCTCCGAATGGCCGCTCGTACTTGTAGGCAGAGGTAAGGCCCAAGGCCTGACAGGCGTCAATGACGTGCCGGCGCCACACGCGTTTCTTGCCGGCACGCAACTCCGTTTTTCTGTCAAAGCGAAAACCTTCCAGAACACGGTGTTCTCCCATGCGGAAAAGCCGGGCTTGAGCAACAGGATGGCCGAGTGCACGGGCGAGCTCCAGTGACAGAAATTCGTTGATGGCGAGAAACGGAGAGCCCTTCGGCTCAAACTTCAGAATCCGGTCGGAGGCAATTGTTGAGCCTTCCGCAAGCACATAGCGGCCGTCAGTCATCAGGAGGTTGAGTTTGGGCTGGACGCCGGCAACCGTCACGCGCGGCCGGTTGTCCCAGAGATCCATGGGATGCGTGTCAGGCGCTTCGATGCGGCTTGAAATTTCAGCGGCCGTGACCGGGCGGATTGCCTCCCTGACTTCGCCAGAGGTATCGGCCGTCTTTGTTGCCAAAACCAGGTTTTCAAAGGCCCGGCTTTCAGGCAGCATGTTTTCAAAAAAGGCAGTGACGGCGCGGGAGTCGGCGGGCCCGGTGAGAGGAAGCGCCGGGCTTAAGGCAAAGCCCGAGGCTTTCCAGTCATCCGTGTAGGTAAGGACCGGATCTTCGGGCGTGAGTTGTACACGGGCGGCGAGCCGGTTGCCCTCCCAAATGCCGGCGCACTCAGAACCAGACAATCTCATCCTCCTTTTCCGGCTCCGGAGCAGTGATATTGAGCGTGCAGCCCAGAAGTCCGCAAACGGTAAGCACTGTGGACACCCGCACATCGCGGCCTTTTTCCAGCGCAATGCGTGTCTTTTTGGTAATACCGGTCATGTCGGAAACCGCATCGAGCGTGAGTTTCAAGGCTCTGCGCCTTTTGTGTACCGCTTCGCCCAAAGCAGCAGCGGCCGCCGTGTCGTCGGTAAAAAACACGGGGGTTGTGCTTTTTTGTTGGCTGTCAGCGAATTGAGCACTGAAAACGATAAATAGTGTAGTAAAGGATACTTTTATCGTGTCCAAAACAAAAAGTGTAGAAAAAGATACTTTCTGTTTTCCGGTCTGAATCGGACGGCTTCAGAGATCCGGGATGCAGGCAAAGACTGCAGCGGTGCTGTTTTTCTTTGTATGCAGCCGTTACCCGGCTACATGGCCTATGCAACGCGCTTTTATAATCTTTCCGCTTTTTCGGGCACGCCTTGGTGTGCTCTCAGTACTGACTACGACACTCTCAGGAAGAATTTCCCATGTTTGAATACAGCAAAACTGCCGCCGTCACCGACGCCGAAGTCTGGAAGTACATCGAAGACGAAATGCAGCGTCAGGAACAGCACATCGAAATGATTGCAAGCGAAAACTATGCTTCGCCTGCCGTGATGTCTGCCCAGGGCAGTCAGCTCACCAACAAGTACGCCGAAGGCTATCCCGGCAAGCGTTATTACGGTGGCTGCCAGTTCGTCGACGAAGTCGAGCGCATTGCCATTGCCCGCGCAAAGAAACTCTTCTGCGAACCCGCGGGCGTTGAGATGGCCGTAAACGTGCAGCCTCATTCGGGCGCTCAGGCCAATGCCGCGGTCTTTATGGCGGTTCTCAATGAGGGCGACACCTTCATGGGCATGAGTCTTGCCGACGGCGGCCACCTCTCTCACGGCATGCACCTTAATTTCTCCGGCAAGTTCTTCCACTGCGTGCCCTACGGCCTCGGAGAAGACGAAAAGATCGACTACGATGAAGTCGAGCGCCTTGCCAAGGAAGCCAAGCCCAAGCTCATCGTGGCCGGGGCTTCGGCTTATTCCCTCAAGATTGATTTCAAGCGCTTTGCCGAGATTGCGCATAGCGTCGGCGCCCTTTTGATGGTTGATATGGCGCACTACGCCGGGCTTATCGCCGCAGGCGTCTACCCGAGCCCCTTCGGCTACGCCGACATTGTGACGACCACGACGCACAAGAGCTTGAGAGGACCGCGCGGCGGCATCATTTTCTGCCGTCCGGAACTTGAAAAGAAGATCAATTCCGCGGTGTTCCCGGGCATGCAGGGCGGTCCCCTGATGCACGTGATTGCCGCCAAGGCCGTGGCGCTCGGTGAAGCGCTTACACCGGAATTTAAGGCCTACGGCGAGCAGGTTGCCAAAAACGCGAAGGTCCTGGCGGAAGAACTCACCAAGCGCGGTCTGCGGATCGTTTCCGGCGGTACCGAAAGCCACGTGATGCTCGTGGACCTCAGAGCCAAGCACTTAACCGGCAAGGCTGCTGAAGCGCTTCTCGGAGAAGCTCACATCACGGTGAACAAAAACGCCATCCATAACGATCCGGAAAAGCCCTTTGTCACCTCGGGCCTGCGCCTCGGGACCCCTGCGATGACCACGCGCGGCTTTAAGGAAGAAGAAACGCGCGAAACCGCGAACCTCATTGCGGATCTTTTGGACGCCCCCGAAGATCCCGCGGTGCTCGCCCGCGTGCGTGAAGCCGTGGACCGGCTCACCGCGAAGTTCCCGGTCTATCGCATGTAATCAGTCTGTCAGCGGGCTTATAAGCCCGTCTGACACGGACCGTCCGAAGCATCCGCTTGCAAAATCGGTGCGCTTCGGGCGGTTTTTTTGCGGTTTACGGTCTCATCCCGCATACAATTAAAGGATGCACACCCGAAAGACACCATATCCAGTGGTTGCCTGCGGCGTGCTTCGGCACAGATTGCGCCGTTTGTTTTGGGAGAGAAGGCATGCGCTGCCCCTACTGTAAGGCCAAGGATTCGGCTGTTATTGATTCACGTGCGAGTGAGGACGGATTCTCGATCCGCCGCCGACGGCAGTGCGAATCCTGCGGTAAACGCTTTACAACCTTTGAGCGTGCTGAGCTGAACCTCCCGACGGTCGTTAAGCGTGACGGCGGGCGTTGCGAGTTTGACCGCGAAAAACTCAAGGGCTCGATGCGCCTTGCGTTAAGAAAGCGTCCGGTAACGATGGAGGCGATTGAAGCCTCGATTGACGCGATTGAACTGGCGCTCATGACCATGGGCGAAAAGGAAGTTCCGAGCGCCAAAATAGGCGAACTCGTTTTAAAAGAGCTCAAAAAGCTCGACAGCGTTGCTTACATCCGCTTTGCAAGCGTTTACTTTAATGTCGACAAACCCGAGGGTTTCCGCAATCTGATGCGCGACCTCGAAGCCACGCAGCACAACAAATGACGGACGTTAAAGACATTAAGGCTGATCCGGCCGATGAATTCTGGATGCGGCAGGCGCTTGAAACCGCGAAAAACGCCGAACTCATTGCGCCTCCGAATCCGGCGGTGGGCTGTGTGATTGTGAAAGACGGCATTGAGCTCGGAAGGGGCTCAACGCAGGCGCCGGGCTCAGCGCACGCTGAAATCAGTGCGATTAACGACGTATACGCCAAGGGCATGACGCCTGAAGGAGCCACGTTTTATGTGACGCTTGAACCCTGCTCGCACTACGGAAGAACCCCTCCCTGCGCGCTGCGCCTGATTAAGGAAAAGGCGGCGCGCGTGGTGGTGGGAACCACTGATCCCAATCCCCTCGTGGCCGGCCGCGGCATCGCGATGCTCAAAGACGCTGGTATTGCCGTCACAACGGGCGTTTGTGAAACCGAAGCGATTGAATCCAACATCGGCTTTATCACCCGCATGAAGCGGGGCACCCCCTGGGTACGGATGAAGCTTGCGGCCAGTCTTGACGGGCGCACGGCGCTTGAAAACGGGATGAGCCGGTGGATTACGTCAGAAGATTCCCGCGAAGACGGGCGGCTCATGCGCGCGCACTCTCAGGGGATTTTGACGGGTGTGGGAACCGTACGGGCGGACAATCCCCAAATGAACGTGCGGTTGCCCGGCAACTGGAAGGATCCGCCGAAATTTGTGTGCGACGCCCGGGGCTCGATACCCTCGGAAAGCCGGATTCTGGAAGGCGCCCCCTGCACGGTCTTTGTCGCCGAAAGCGCGTCAGAAGAAGCCGTGGAGCGGATCACGGCCGCGGGCGCTCAGACCGTGCGCGTTGCCGAAATCGAGCTCGGTAAGCTCGATTTGGGGGAAGTGCTTCACGAAATCGGGAAAAGAGAAGTCAATGTGCTTCATGTGGAAGCCGGAGCGAGGCTTTCGGGGTCGCTGATGACCGCGGGCCTTGTGGACGAAATTGTTCTTTATGTGGCGCCCTGCTTTATGGGCAGCGGCAAGGTTCTCGCGAGCCTTCCTCTCTTTGAGCGCATGCAGGATATCTACCGCTGGCGGTATCACGCCGTGGCAACGGCCGGCAGTGACCTTAAAATCGTGCTTCGCCCGCAGTCGTAAGACTGCTGGTGCGTAACGAAAACAGATTTTCAGACATCAGAAAGGAGTTTCTTGAATGTTTACCGGGATTATTCAGGCTGTGGGTAAGGTGCGCGAACCGGAAAAGCTCGGTGACGGCGTGCGCCTCACCATTAAGACTCCTGCGGAATTTCACCTCGAAGAGGTGCATGTCGGGGACTCGATTGCCGTTAACGGCGCCTGCATGACCGTGACCGGCATTGAAGGCGACTCCTTTACGATTGACGTAAGTGCCGAGAGCCTCTCCAAGACCGTTGGCCTTAACACCTTCGGGTTTGTGAACCTTGAAAAAGCCATGCGGCTCGGTGACCGTGTGGACGGCCATCTGGTGAGCGGACACGTCGACGGCGTCGGTCAGGTCGAAGTGATGGAACCCAAGGCCGAGAGCTGGCACCTGGTGATTCTTGCGCCCAAAAAGCTCTCTCCGTACCTTGCCTACAAGGGCTCTGTGACGGTTAACGGTGTGTCGCTCACGATTAACTCCGTGGAAGACACGCCGGTGGGCGCCCGTATTTCCATCAATCTCATCCCGCACACCGTGGAAGTGACGACCTTAAAGAGTCTGAAACCTCAGGACGGCGTGAATCTTGAGATCGACACGATTGCCCGTTACGTTGAGCGCATGATCAGCCTGCGCGACAACACGGACGATCTTTTCTAAACGAGAATTTTGCAGCGGAGGCCTTCATGACGCTCTTATTTTCACCGCTCACACTGGGAAAACTGAAGCTTGTGAACCGCCTCTGTGTGCCGCCGATGTGCCAGTACCGCGCCAAAGACGGGGTGCTTCAGGCCTGGCACCGGGTGCATTATGGGAAATTGGCGGGGTCGGGTGCAGGGCTCGTCGTTGTGGAAGCAACGGCCGTGACGCCTGAGGGCCGCATCACGCCTGCGTGTCTCGGGCTCTGGAACGATGAGCAGACCGAGGCCTTTAAGGCGCTCACCTCGGAATGCCGCGCCGTAAGCCCCGAGACCAAACTCATGATTCAGCTCTCGCACTCGGGCCGCAAGGGAAGCCGTACGGTTCCCTGGGAAGAAAGCCGCTTTCTGACGCTTCAAGAGGGCGGCTTTGCGATTGAGGCGCCGTCCGCCGTCACGTGCGGAGAACCCGAAAGCCTGCCGCGGGAAATGACAGAAGAGGATATTCACCGCGTGATTGAAGCCTTCGCGGCGGCCGCAAAGCGCGCTCAGGCTGCAGGTTTTGACGGTATTCAGATTCACGCGGCGCACGGCTACCTCATTCATGAATTTTTGTCGCCGGTGACAAACCGCAGAACGGACGGCTGGGGCGGAAGCCTCGAAAACCGGATGCGCTTCGGGCTTGCCGTCATTAAGGCCGTGCGTGAAGCCGTGCCCGATATGGCGCTCGCGGTGCGCGTTTCCGCCACCGATTGGATCGAGGGCGGCTGGACGGTGGAAGATACCGTGGCGTTTCTCAAGGCCGCTCGGGTGCTTGGGTGCGACGCGGCGGATGTGAGTGCCGGAGGGCTTGATAAGGCGCAGCAGATGCCGGAACTCAAACCCGGCTATCAGGTCGAATACGCGCGCGTTGTGAAAAAAGAAACGGGGTTGGTGACCTTTGCCGTGGGACTTATTAAGGAGCCCCTGCAGGCTGAAGCCATTCTTGCCGCGGGGGACGCCGACGGGATCTGCGTCGGGCGCGAGATGCTCAGAAACCCCAACTGGGGGTGGACCGCCGCACAGGCCCTGCACGCCATGGTGGCCTTTCCGCCGCCTTACCTTCGGGCCTTCTGATTTTTCTTAGTATTTCGGCCAAGGCGCAGTGCCCGTGGCACGGGTAAGATTCCGCCTCATCTGAATGTATGAGTTAAAACGCGGCCTTGGTCCGCGGAAAAGTCTGATGGTACGATATTTTTCCTGCGCAGCCGCGCTCTGTCTCGGGGCCCTGGTTTTTCAGACGGCAGCCGCCGCTGACGCGCTTTCCTTTGACGAAGCCCGTGCGCTTTTTCACGAACGCTCCGATATCTTCCGCGCTGACGCCGCGGAAGTGGAGCGCGCCCGGTTAACGGCCGAAAGCGCCAAATGGCTCTCCGGTCCCAAGATCGACATGATGGCCATGCATATGGAAGGCCGCAAAGAGCTCGACCTTGATATCGACGTGCCCGCGAACCTGCAGGCGATGGGGCCGATGCTGGGTGTTGGTCCCATTTCCATCCCTTCAACGATTAACGTCGGCCAGGAGCTTGACTTGGGTGGACCGCGCGCAACCATTCAGGCGTATTGGCCGCTTTATACGGGTGGGCGGATTTCCGCCAAGCAAAACGCGCTGGAGCAAAAAGTCCGGGAAGCCGATGCCGCCAAGAGTGAACGCTTTGAGATGAAGGACGCGGAACTTGCGGGCCGCTACTGGGGCGTGCAGCTTGCGCGTTCCGTGGAAAAGCTCCGAAGCGACATGCTCGCCGATGAAGAGGCGCAGCTCTTGCGTGCCGAGCGCTTTGAAAAGAAAGGGATGATTTCCAAAATTGAGCGCATGAGCGTGGAAGTTTCGCGCGATACGGCCCGCCGGGAACTGGCCTCAGCGCAGACGGGCGCGAGGGTCGCGGAAGCTGAACTCATGAGTGCACTCAGAGAAAAAACGCTCCCGGAACTTTCAACGCCCCTTTTCGTTCTCACCGGGAACTTGGGCGTACTGTCCGAATGGCAGAAAAAGGCGCGGCTTAACGCGCCGCTTCTCAGAAAAATCGATGCGCAGCGAAATCAGGCCGAAGAAGGAGTGAAGGCCGCGGAAGGGAATTTTCATCCCCAGGTCTTTGCCTTCGGCATGAAAAACCTGGTGAAACACTACCTCACGCCAGTGGAGCCGGACTGGATGGCCGGAATCGGCGTGAAGTTCACGCTTTTCAGTAACAGCGACCGCATGTCCGACATTGCGGCGGCAAGGCAGCTCGTCACCAAAGCTGAAGCCGCGCGCGCTGAGGCCGATAATGCCCTGATGACCGCGGTTGAAGTGGCGTTTCTGCAGACCACGCAGGCCCGTGAGGAATATGACCTCACGGCCTCGACCGTGGCGCTCGCAGCGGAAAACCTGAAATTGCGGCAGATAAGTTTTAACGAGGGGCTTTCCACCGCCCTTGACGTACGGGAAGCCCGCACGCAGTTAATCGGCGCGCAGATCGCGCAGCGTGCCGCCGCCTTTAAGTTTGTCGTTGCCTGGGTGCGGCTTCATGCCGCCAGCGGCGTGATGCCGGAATTCATGCAGACGCTCACGCGTGCGGACCTTGTGCCTGTTAAGTAAACGGATTAAAAACAAAAATGCAGTCAGCCAATCAGAAATTTTCCAAGATTCCGGCCGTTATCGGGGGCGCTGTTCTTTTGGGCGCGGCCGCCTTTATCGGCTGGGGAATCTGGCAGGCGATGGCGCCGGTGGCGGTTCCTCTTCAGGGGATGATTGATGCCCGTACGGTTTCAGTGGCCGCAAAGGTCCCGGGGCGCCTTGCCAAGGTCCTTGTCAAAGAAGGAGACACGGTGACGGCGGGGATGCCCGTTGCGGAACTGGCGTTACCTGAAATCAATGCCCGTGTGGCGCAGGCCAAAGCCGTGGAGGCTGCGGCGCTTGCGAAGTCCGACCTTGCACAGGAGGGCGCGCGCACGCAGCAGATTGAAGCGGCGAAGGCTGATCTTCAGCGGGCGGCCGCAGCGGCGGCTCTTGCCAAAAACACCTTTGCCCGTATTGATGCGCTTTACAAGGAAGGCCTTGTGAGCGAACAGAAGTGGGATGAAGTCAGGACCCAGCTTTCGGGTGCCGAGAAGGTCAGGAAAGCCGCGTTTGAAAAATTGTCTGCCTTAAAGGAAGGCGCCCGCACGCAGGAAAAGGCGGCCGCAAAGGCGCTTGCCGCGCAGGCTGCCGGGGGTGTGGCTGAAGCTGAGTCTTTGGCCGGAGAAGCTACGGTGCACGCCGTGACCGCGGGCGAAGTCACGCGCATCGTGATGCATGAAGGCGAAGTGGTTCCTGCGGGTTTTCCGTTGGTGCTTGTCACGGATCTCACCGACAGCTGGGCTGTTTTTAACGTCCGTGAAGATGAACTCCCCGGCATTGAAAAGGGAACGGTTTTAAACGCTTACCTGCCGGCCCTTAAAAAGACCGTCGCCTTTAAGGTCTACTGGATCAATCCCAGAGGCGAATACGCCGTGTGGCGCGCGACGCGACAGTCTTCCGGCTACGATATCCGCACTTTTGAAGTGCGGGCCCGCCCGGTTGAGCCCGTCGCAAACCTGAGGCCCGGCATGACGGTTGTGATTGAACGCAAGTAACCCGGGGGCACGATGCTCTGTTGGTTTAACCGTGTTGCGCGTGTGGCAGCCGCTGAAGTGCGGCAGGTTCTCGCGCACCGAGTGGAGTGGCTCACGGCCGTCGTTGTGCCGCTCATCTGGCTTGCGGTGTTAACGCTTGCGTTCGGGCCGGGGCTGATGACGCAGTTGCCCGTGGGGCTCGTTGACGCCGATAAGTCGGCTGCCTCGCGCGAAGTCGTTGAGGCCCTGTCCGCCATTCCCTCGGTGCAGTTCAAGTCCTTTGAGTCCACACTGGAAGCCGATAGGGCGCTGCGCGGCGCCAAAATCTACGCAGCGCTTACCATCCCTCCTGACTTTGAGCGGGAACGCCGCCGCGGGGTGGGTGCCCCTGTGGTGCTTGAAATCAACAAGACCTATTACGCGATCGGCACGATTCTGGAACTTGACGTCAAAACAGCGCTTGCCGCACAGAAGGTCGCCAATTTGGCCGTGCGCATGACGCAAAAAGGCGGAAACTTCACGGAAAACGCCAAAAATCTGCGCGTGACGATGCCCGAAGTCTATTTTCTCGGGAACACCGGTTTTAACTTCGTAGCCTACCTGCTCCCCACACTCATTCCGGGCGTGATGGCATTGGCTGCCCTTTTGGCGTTTGTCAGTACGCTCGTGCGTGAGTGGCGCACGGGGCGCGTGAGAGGACTTCTGAAAACCGCCGGGGGATCGGTGACCGCGGCGGTTGCGGGGAAACTTGCGCCGTGGCTTGCCTTCTGGCTTTTGATGTCCTGCATCTGGGTCGCGGGCTTTGCGGGCTGGGGCGGCTGGGGAACGGCCGGCCCCGTGATTCTCTGGTTTACGGCCGCCTGGCTTCTCATACTTTCGATGGCCGCGCTTGCTGTTCTTGCGGTTGCCGTGTCGCCCACCTGGGTGATTGCGCTTTCTTGCTCGATCTGCCTCATTGCCCCGACCTTTCCCTTTACCGGGTTTTCGTTTCCGCTCGACTCAATGACGGCGGGCGCGCGTGTCTTCGGGATGCTTTTGCCTCTCACGCACTTTCTGGAAGCGCAGGGCCAGATTTGGGTGCTGGGGTCTCCGCTGGACGCCATAGCGAAAAAGGAACTTTTGATGTGCCTTTTCCCTGCGGTCTTTTTCACCGCGGGCCTTTTGATTCTTTCGGTGCGGATGAAGTCCTGGAAGGCCAACGAACTCGCCGCACGTGATGTGCCGGCAGTAACGGCAAAGTACCGGGAGGAACTCACGGGGTTTTGGCGCACCTTTGCGCTTACCCTAAAAAAGATATTCATTTCCCGCGACACCATTGCGGTTTTCGGTGCGGCCGTTGCCTTTTACCTTCTCTTTTACGGCTGGCCCTACAGCACGCAGCAGATTGAAAACGTGCCGGTGGGGGTGGTGGACTTGGACAGAAGCCCGGCTTCAAGGTCGCTCATTTCTGAGCTTGACGCGGCAAGCACCTCCAAAATTGTGTTTGTGGTGCACGATGAAGCCGAAGGGCTTGACGCCTTTAAGCGCATGAAGGCCGATACCCTCATCACGATTGCGCACAATTACGCCGAGGAACTTGCGCGCGGCAGAAACGTCACCGTAAACGTTTTGGGTAACGGCGCGTACCCCGTTAAAACCCGTGCCGTGCAGGCAACGATTGCCCGCATTGTCGGGGACACGGAAGAGCGCATGAATCATGCCTCCTGGATGACGGCGGGGGTTTCTCCGGAACTTCTTGCGGCGGCGTCCCGCCAGGCACCCGACATCATCGTGAAGTACCGCTTCAACGAGATTTCCGGTTACGGCAACTACACCGTGCCGATGGTGGGGCCGCTCATTATTCAGGCGGTGCTGTTTTTCGGCGTGGGACTGTCTTTCGGAGGGTGGCTCAATGAAAAGCCGCGCCAGCGCTTTATCCGTGATGCGATCAGAAACCCTTTTTACGGGGCCGTGGCGGTGTTTCTTGCGTTTTGGTCGGTGGCGCTTGGGTGGTTTTTGTACATGCAGGGCTTTGACTTCTCGTTCGGGGAGTACGGGGCCATGCAAAATCCGTTTGCGGTGTTTTTGGTCGCCTTTTGCTTTACGGCGGCCGTGACCGCCTTTGCCATGGCAGCGGCCACGCTGACCGGAAACGGGTGGACGGCGCCCGCGGTGGTCATCATGTCGGCGCCGGTGTTCTTTATTTCGGGGGCCGTGTGGCCCCTGGAAAACCTCAACCCCCTCGTGCAGGGCTTTGCGCAGCTCATTCCCACGACGCCCGGGATTGTGGCTTCTGCCGCTGCCGCGCAGGACGGTGCGGCGACGGCGGATATTCTGCCCGCGTGCCTGCAACTGGTGCTTCTGACGGCGCTTTACCTCACATTTCTCTTTTGGCGGCTGTTTGCGGTGCGCCGCAATGCTTTGTAAATACAGTAATTTTTCAATTTACTCAATGCGCATGGGTAATTTGCTCAGTCGGCTGAGTAAATTTACTCAATCGACTGAGTAAACGGCAGAAAGGATGTTTGAACGCGAAGAAGTTGCTGTTTTAAGAAGACGTCTGGCTGAGCCGCGCCGCCGCATCCAGATCGTTTCCGGTCCGCACGGTGTCGGTAAGACAACAGCCGTGCAGCAGGCAACCGAGGGACTTCAGGTGTCCGTGCTCTTTGCGTCTTGTCCGCAGGACGCGCGACGAAGTCCGGTGTGAGTGAGGTTTAGCAGATGGCCCGGCAGATGATGGCGGCATAGAGGGCGCCGGAACTCGTTTTGGTTTTGGACGGCATTGATGCGGTTTTTGACTGGCGCGAGGCGGTGAAGTGCGAGTGGGATACGGATGGCCACAATGGAGGATGTAAGATTTTTTGTGTCCAGGCGATAATAGCGCTCCCGTAGGGCGCGAA
>ERZ1034913.1368-NODE-1368-length-14964-cov-54.977664_pt1 | contig 14964 bp, 16 predicted proteins | sample MGYA00520697_ERZ1034913 | MGnify/ENA primary metagenome ERZ1034913 (study PRJEB33766, sample SAMN09781786) | gut metagenome | biome: gut microbiome | host: Homo sapiens | place: Madagascar | study: EMG produced TPA metagenomics assembly of the PRJNA485056 data...
GAATCATGCCCGATTATTTCGTGCCGTTGGACACAACGAAATACACCAAGATGCATCGCCAGTTGGCAGCCAAGAGCATCGTTATCAACCAGAGCTTGAAGTTCATCGATGCGCATCGCAAGGAATTGAAGAATCAGTATAAGGATTTTAATAAGTTCCTGGCAAGCTACGAGGTTCCTTCTTCGCTCATCGAAGCGATTATCGCCGAGGGCAAGAAGGAGAAGATAGAGCCGAAGGATGAGGCTGAACTTGCTCAGACGAAGAAATATCTCGCCGTGCAGCTGAAGGCACTTGTGGCAAGAGATATCTGGGATATGAGCCAGTACTTCCAGGTTTGGAACGAGACCAACGAGATTGTTCAGCGTGCCGTGAAGCTGCTGACTACAGGGAAGTAGGGAAGGTTAAGTGAAGAGTGAAGAACGAAGAGTGAAGAATTCAAGTGCTTTCTCGTGTAACTATAGAAAAAACGGCTGTTAACTGTTAACCTGTTAACCCGTACCCTGCCTAGCGGTAAGCTTTAAGCAATACGCCCTGAAAGGGCAGAAGCTCCTAGCCCAGGGCACCGCCCTGGGTATAATGGGGATATAACGAAGTCGCCCTGTAAGGGCAAAAGCTTTCTGATACGAAGCTTTTGCCCTTACAGGGCGTTTTGTTGGTTGTATGTTTACCCAGGGCGGTGCCCTGGGCTAGGAGCTTTTGCCCTTTCAGGGCGTGCTGCTCAATATTTGCTTCTGTAAGAATTCATGAATCCTTTCCGAAATCATTTACTTCTTCTCATGCATGCGATCCCATTTCAGATAGATTCCTGCAAGGATGGTGCCCGAAATACTGTGCCAGGCACAGCTGATGGCGCAAGGCAATACGGCAAGAGGCTGGGCAGCAAAGAAATTGCCGGCAAGAACCGTGGCAAGACCGGCATTCTGCATTCCCACCTCAATACTGATGGTACGCTTCTTGGCAGTATTGAAGCCCGCCAGCTTTCCGGCAAGCCAGCCCAGCAGATAACCCAGCGTGTTGTGGCAGAAAACCACGGCAAAAGTCCAGAGGAAAAGCGACAAGCCACGAGCCACCAAATCATCGTGAACCGTAGAAATCACGCCTCCCACGATAATCGCCAGACACGTTACGCTGATGCCCGGCATCAGACTCTGAATAGTAGGGAAGCAATCCTTCTTGCCATAGATATAATTCAAGGCGCAGCCGATGGCCACAGGAATAATCGTGACTATCAGAATGTTGATGAACATTCCCACAGCATCTACATGGATAATCTCGCCTGCCGTAATCTTCATCAGCAGCGGAGTCATCACAGGCGCAAGAATCGTAGAGGCGCAGGTCATTCCCACAGAAAAAGCCACGTCGCCATGACACAGATAACTCATGATGTTGCTCGATACGCCGCCGGGGCAGCAACCCACCAGCAGGATGCCGAGCGACAGGGCTGGGTCAAGATGCCACACATGCACCAGGGTATAAGCCACGCCCGGCATGATGATGAACTGGGCGCAGGCACCGATGAACACATCCAGCGGGCGCTGAGCCAGAATCTTGAAGTCGTTGGTGGTCAGGGTCAAGCCCATGGTGAGCATGATGATACCGAGAATCACGGTTTGGGTAGTTCCGCGCACCCAGTCGAAGGTATGTGGGAAGAAGAATGTAAATACTGCTACACCTATTACAAAAATAGATGTGTAATTGGCCAGCCAACGGCTGAGCCCTTGAAAAAATCTAAGCATAATTCTATTCTTTTAAAAAATCCTGATATTTCTCTATATTTTTTCTATTCTCAATATTTCTCTCTGTTTCTTTCTGTTCCTCTCTTTTATTGTTATTTATTGTCTCTCTTTCTTTCCTCTCTTTCCTTTCCTCTCTTTCAATATCGAGTACAAAAGTACATCTTTTCTATCGAATAAACAAATTATCTGCCAAGAAAATGACAAATTATAACATTTTTAATAGATAACGCTTGCAATTCTGCACGAATCTTTTTGGATTGTGCAAAATCACAAGCAAAAATACAAGCAAAATAATTAGGCTTTTCTTCTTTAATTCCGCAACAAATGTGTAACTTTGCACCATATTATCGATAATAGTCATAGAATGAACGAAGATTTTGATATAAGACAACAGATGGTTTCGCCTGCCGAAAAGGAATTCGAGAAAGCACTGCGCCCACTGAAGTTCTCCGACTTCAGCGGACAGAATGGCGTGGTGGATAATCTCGAAGTCTTCGTAGAGGCTGCCAAGTATCGTGGCGAACCGCTCGACCATACCCTCTTGCACGGTCCTCCGGGATTGGGTAAGACCACATTGAGTAACATCATCGCCAACGAACTGGGCGTGGGCTTCAAGATTACATCAGGCCCTGTGCTCGATAAGCCGGGCGACCTGGCAGGAATCCTTACCTCCCTGGAGCCTAACGACGTGCTTTTCATCGACGAGATTCACCGCCTCTCGCCAGTGGTAGAGGAGTATCTCTATTCGGCGATGGAGGATTACCGCATCGACATCATGATAGACAAGGGTCCTTCGGCACGCAGCATCCAGATAGATCTGAATCCGTTTACCCTCGTGGGAGCCACCACCCGCAGCGGTCTTCTCACGGCTCCGCTCCGTGCCCGTTTCGGAATCAATCTGCATCTGGAATACTACGACCCTGAGACGCTTCAGAAGATTATCAAGCGAAGTGCGATGCTCCTGAATGTGCCTATAGAAGATGAGGCGGCTGTGGAAATCTCCCGCCGCTCTCGCGGAACCCCTCGTATTGCCAACTCGCTGCTCAGAAGAGTCAGGGATTTCGCCCAGGTAAAGGGCAACGGAACCATCACCTTTGAGATTGCCCAGGTGGCACTCAAGGCGCTGAACATCGACCAGTATGGCTTGGACGAGATAGACAACAAGATTCTCACCACCATCATCGACAAGTTCCGTGGAGGTCCGGTGGGCGTAAGCACCATCGCCACGGCTATCGGCGAAGATGGCGGCACCGTAGAGGAGGTTTACGAGCCATTCCTCATCATGGAAGGCTTCATCAAGCGCACGCCACGTGGACGTATGGCCACCAAGCTTGCCTATGAGCATCTGGGCAGGAATCCGTATGGAAGCAACATCATGCAGGGCGACCTGTTTGAATAATGAGTAGTTATTAGTGATTAATGATTAGAGATTGATGAGAATAGGGATATTTACGGGTACATTCGACCCATTTACGATAGGACATCAGAACATCGCCGAGCGTGCCTTGCCCATGTTCGACAAGCTCGTGATAGCAGTGGCGATGAGCAAGCTGAAGCACGCCAGCGAGGAAATCTCGAAGCGTGTAGAAGATATCAGAAAGGTTTTCCCGAAGGAATGTGCTGAGCTGGTAGATGCGGAGGATGCATCCAAGGGTTATCGCCTGGAGGTGGTTGCCTATGATGACCTCACCATCGACCTGGCGCATCGCCTGGGAGCCAAGTTCCTGGTTCGCGGCGTTCGTTCAGCCAAGGATTTCGAGTACGAGCGAGAGCAGGCTGACATCAATAAGCAGTTGGGCGGCGTAGAAACCATCCTGCTGTTTTCCGACCCAAGATACAGCAGCATCAGCTCAACGCTGGTTAGGGAATTGAGATTCTTTGGAAGAGAAGTAGATGAATTTTTACCAAAAATAAAATAAAAATAGGAGGAAGAAGCGTATGATAACATACAATGTAGATGGCGTGAAAATGCCGAAGATCAAGAAGCGCGATACCAGTGCCTGGATTCGCAAGGTGGCTGCCTCTCATGGCCGCAAGGTGGGAGAGATAGGCTATATGTTTGTAGATGACGAGAAGATTCTCGAAGTGAACAACGAGTATCTGGGTCATGATTACTATACCGATGTCATCACCTTCGATTATGATGAGGATGATGTGATTAACGGCGATATCGTGATTTCGCTCGATACGGTTCGTACCAATGCCGAGCAGTTTGGCAAGACCTACGATGATGAGCTTCACCGTGTCATCATCCACGGCATCCTGCACCTCTGCGGAATTAACGACAAAGGTCCGGGTGAGCGCGAAATCATGGAGGAGAACGAGAACAAGGCGCTCGCCTTGCTCGAAGGTGCTTCTATATTGAAGAAGTAAAGCCCCCTGTTTTAAAGGGGGAAGTATAGAAAAAACAGCTGTTAACTGTTAACCTGTTAACTCTTGATGGTTAAGATGAACGGTTAACTCTTGAAGGTTAAGATGAACAGTTAACTCTTAATGTGGTTAATGAAGCGGGCTGAAAGCCCAGCAAGCTCTTAGCCCATGGCAACACCCTGGGTATAAGGTAGATATAACGGATTCGCCCTGTAAGGGCAAAAGCTTTCATATACGAGGCTTTTGCTCCTACAGGGCGTTTGCTTTATTCTATCGCCTTGATTCTTTCCCGGCATTCTTTCAATATCTCTTTCAGTTCTTCCACGGTAGTGGCTCTCAGCATGGCGATTCTCGTCTGGCGGAAATCAGGGATGCCCTTGAAGATAGGGGAGGCGGCCAGGTGGCGACGGGTGTGGAGAATGCCTCTGTACTCGTCGATGCGCTCCACGTTGATGCGAAGCTGCTCCTCCAAGAGGTCAATCTTCTCATCCACGGTTAATGGGGCTGCACCCGTATTATCCAGATAATCACGTATTTCCTTGAAAATCCATGGTCTTCCAAAAGTGGCTCTGCCAATCATCACTGCATCTACGCCGTAACGCTCAAAAGCAAGCTTGGCTTCCTCCGGGGTCGTAATATCGCCGTTGCCGATAATCGGAATATGGATGCGGGGATTGTTCTTCACCTCTCCTATGAGACTCCAGTCAGCTTCACCCGTGTACATCTGGCTTCGGGTTCTGCCGTGGATGGTGAGCGCCTGGATTCCGCAATCCTGCAACTGCTCGGCAAGCTCGGTGATGATGAGGTTCTCGCAATCCCAACCCAGTCGGGTCTTCACGGTTACGGGCACGTTCACCGCCTTCACCACTTCTCTTGTAATATCCAGCATCAGCGGAATATTCCGGAGCATTCCGGCTCCCGCACCCTTTCCGGCAACCTTCTTCACCGGGCAACCGAAGTTAATATCAATCACATCCGGCTTCGCCTGTTCCACAATCTTGGCAGCTTCCACCATATCCTCGGTGGTTCTGCCGTAAATCTGAATGCCCACAGGGCGCTCCTCATCGCTTATCGTAAGCTTGCTGACAGTACTCTTGATGCTTCGCACCAAGGCTTCCGCCGATACGAACTCAGTATAAACCATGGCAGCTCCGAATCGCTTGCAGAGCATGCGAAAGCCAATATCCGTTACGTCTTCCATCGGAGCGAGGAAGAGGGGCTGAGGCCCAAATTCTATATTTCCTATTTTCATGAGTTTCGAGTGAAATCTTCTTATTCCTATGATGTATATCTTCTTTTTTGCGGCTGCAAAGTTACTGCTTTTTTCTGAAAATAAAGAAAATACTACTTCAAAAGATGATACATTCCTCCTGCAAAGGTCTTGATGACTCCCTTCATCTCCAATGTGAAGAGGAGGGAAGTGAGGCGAGAAATGTCGATATTCGTCTTTACGGAGATGAGATTCACTTGCAGGTCGTTGGTCTTGGAGAGGACATCTACGATGAGTTGCTCCTCGGGCGATAACTCCGGGAAGAGGCTGCGCTCGATGCCTTGCTGCTTGGCTCGCATCAGCGTAGCATCATCCTGCCATCCCATATCCTTGATGAAGTCGGCGGCACTGGTGATGAGACCTGCCCCGTTGTTTCTTATCAGATTGTTGCACCCCTCGCTATATGCGTCCCCGATACGGCCAGGAAAGGTAAAAACATCCCTGCCGTAGGCTTGGGAAATTTCGCAGGTGATGAGTCCGCCGCCGTGAGCGGCGCTCTCTATCAGGATGCAGGCATCCGACATTCCTGCCACGATGCGGTTGCGGCGCACGAAGTTGATTTTATCTGCATTTGTTTGGGTGAGGAATTCGGTGAGCAAACCGCCTTGCTCTATCATTCTGGCAGCCGTTTCCCGGTGCTGGCGTGGGTAGAGGTCGTCGAGACCATGAGCCAGTACGCCTATGGTTTCGTAGCCGCAGGCGAGTGCCTGGCGATGAGCCACGATATCCACGCCATAGGCTAAGCCGCTCACGATGAGCACACGAGGTGAGAGCTGCTTCAAGTCGGAGACGAAGCGGCGGATGAGGTCTTCGCCGTAAGGGGTGCAGTGGCGGGTTCCCACGATGTTGATAACCCGCTGCTGGTTCAGGTTGGCATTGCCTTTATAGAAGAGCATGAGCGGCGCATCATCGCAATCCTTGAGTCGCTGCGGATAGCGGTCATCGTTCATCGTTATCGGTTCGATACCATATCTTATGTCGTACTCCAGTTCTACCTCGGCTCGCTTTCGAGCCTCGTCGCAGTTTTGGATAGCGTTCACGAGTTTATCCGAGGCATCGGGCAGGATGTCTCTCAGGTCGTTCTTATGCTCAAGGATGAGCGTGGCGGAGCCCACCTTTCTATATAGCTCCAGCATTCCCGCAAGGCTAAAGTAATTCAGCCTTGTTAAGAGTATAGTATTTAATATTTCCTGTTGGTCACCCATAATCTTAAAAAATAATTAGTTATCTCTTCAAGTATTCATACCCAATCCTGCATCTCAGGCATTCCTTCTTGTCGCAGTATTCCTTCTTCAGCTGGATAAGCGCCTGGCTATCACCGGCGTTCTCCACCTCCAATCCGCACTGCTGCCACATTCTTACTATATGGTTATTCTCAGCCTTCAGCTCCTCCAGGAAATCGAAGGCGCGGTCGCAGTATTTCTCCTCACCCCGGTGTCTTCCGTAAGCAAAGAGAATAGGAACCACGGTGTTGATGATGAGCAGATTGAGCGAGAAAGGGGAGAGGTGCTTCTCGTTGCGGATGCTCGTACTGCCAAAGGTATAATGAGTTTCCCAATACCCCGTAACGCTGGTGGCAAGCACCTTCTTTGCCTCCTTCACCGTAGAAGCCTCCAGCAGCTGGCTTAATCCCGCACGGCGGTTATAATAAAGATTCGCCAGCTGCGAAATGCGGATATGCGGGAAGTTCTGCGGGCGAAGTCTCAGAAAACGCCACAGCTTGTAATCCATCGGCTGCAGCGAGAACTTGTGCGAGAGATAAAGATACTCATTTCTCAATCTCGCAAAATACCCGTCGTTCAAGGCATCCTTCTGATATCTTTCGGGAATGGTGTTCAGCTCCAGCAATCCCGCCTGACCCATGAAGATGGCCTCTATCTGGAAGAGGTCATCTCTGTGATGATCCACCGCCCTCAGAGGCAGTTTCAGCGCCCACTGCTCAAAGGCATCACCATTGATTCCGAAGCCATAGTTTCTGGCCAGAGTCACGAAGTAAGCATTCTCCCAGTCGCCGTTGCAGCGTCGCACACGCTCCTCTATCGCCTCCGTCTTCTGCGAAAGACGCTCGGTTTGCAGGGCGCTCATCCACGAATGCACGGTGAGTTTCGAGAGCGATGGAATAATCTGATAGCAAGGTGGATACTGGTCGATGGTGAGCAGCTCCTGATAGTGCTTCAGCACATGATCCGGAATATCGAGCTGCATCTGAACCAGCAGGGCACCCTTCGAGTTTCGGGCTTCCGTATCGATGGTGCCGCAGACGTGCAGAATCACGTTGTCGTATCTCTCATCCTTGTCGTGGGCATGAAGATACCAGTCGCTCGCCTTGTCGTGAATCTCCACGTTGCCCACCCACAGCGTACCGTTAATCTTGATTTTAGCGTTGAAGAAATCGGGCCCTGCATTGCGGTTGTGCAATCCGGGGTCGATGACTTCCACCTGCCTGTGGTCGGTGGTGGAAAGAGGGGAGAGTGGGAAGAGTTTGTGCTTCCACACATAGTGAAGTAGTTGCTCCATGTTGTTTCGGCTTTATAGGGTTTATAGGAATGCCTCTTTCGGAACGCAAGTTCGGAAGCTCGTATGCGGAAGGGGTATTGAAAAATCAGCTGTTAACCTGTTAACTGTTAACTATTAACTATTAACTCTCAACTATCAACTCCCCCCAAGGTATTTCTCGAATGCCTTGTCGTATTCCTCGCTGTTGCCCAGCCTTCCGTTAATCAGGCAAACCAGCTCAACGGTGGCCTTCAGGCAGAGCTTCTCGTCGCTGGCACGGAAGATGTCCTGATGGAAGACATATCTCACCCCCTGTTTCTCCAGCCACAAACGCGAGAAGAACTCATCATCGCATTGCAGCGGAACCTTGTACTGCAGGTTCATTCTCGCCACCACGGCATCCACGCCCTTATTGTGCATTTCGGCAAAGCTGAGGCCGCATTCCTTCAGGAAGAGATGGCGGGTATGCTCCATGTAGTGCAGATAGTTGGCGTTGTTCACAATGCCCTCAATATCGCACTCGTAATCCCTCACTTCCATCTTTGTCTCGAATATGTATTTGCTCATCATTTTCTCTTTTTTAGTTACTAAATGAGGCTAAAAGCCCTAAATCACTGCAAAAATAACCAAAATTTTCTATTTATTATAATAATAACCCGTATTTTTCAAGGTTTTTCGAAGAAAAATGTGTATTTTTGCATAAGAAATGAGTAAAAAACAAATAAAATTTAGATAAAGATGAAAATAGCTTTGATCGGCTACGGAAAGATGGGACACATGATCGAGGAGATCGCCCTGCAGCGTGGCCACGAAATCGTATGTAAGATTGACGTGAATAACCCTGAGGATATCGACAGTCCGGAGTTCTGCTCTGCCGATGTTGCCATCGAGTTTACTAACCCTACTGCCGCCTATAGCAACTATCTGAAGGCTTTCTCTCACAACGTGAAGGTGGTTTCAGGTTCAACAGGTTGGATGAAAGACCATAAGGAAGACGTGGAGAAACTTTGCGCCGACGGCAAGCAGACCCTCTTCTGGGCATCTAACTTCAGCATCGGTGTGGCCATCTTCTCTGCCGTAAACCGCTATCTGGCAAAGATCATGAACGGATTCCCACAGTACTCTGTATGCATGCAGGAAACCCACCACGTGCACAAGCTCGATGCGCCATCAGGCACAGCCATCACACTGGCCGAGGAAATCATCGACAACATCGATAGAAAGAAGGATTGGAAGCGTGGCGTAACCTACTGGACAGAGGATGGCCATCACGATGAGGGCGATGCAAACATCACCGATGAGGATTTGGTCATCAACTGCGTACGCGATGGCGAGGTTCCTGGAATTCACGCCGTGATGTATGATTCAGATGCTGATATGATTACCATCGAGCACAGTGCCCACTCACGCAAGGGCTTCGCCCTGGGAGCCGTTCTTGCAGCAGAGTTCACAGCCAACCATTCTGGTTTGCTCACCACATCAGATTTATTTAAGTTCTAATAAATCTAATAAATATGATTGATAAACAGAAACAAAACCTCAACATGAAGGTGCAGTGGGCGAAGTTCGCAGTGGTTCTCGCCCTCTACCTCCTCTTCCTGATATGGGTTGAGAGCTGGCTGGGACTCATCGTGGTTCCGTTCATCTTCGACGTTTACATCACCAAGAAGATTCACTGGCAGTGGTGGAAGGATGAAGAAGGCCCCGTGCGCTTCATCATGAGCTGGGTAGATGCGCTGGTGTTCGCTCTTGTAGCGGTTTATTTCATCAACCTCTTCTTCTTCCAGAACTACGTGATTCCATCATCTTCTCTCGAAAAGAGCCTCCTCACGGGCGACTATCTCTTCGTGAGCAAGGTAAGCTATGGCCCTCGCATCCCTGAAACCCCGCTCACCATGCCGCTCACCCAGCACACCCTGCCGCTGGTCAACGTGAAGAGCTACGTGGAGTGGCCTCACTGGGATTACCGCCGAGTAAAGGGGCTGGGCAACGTGAAGCTCAATGACATCGTGGTGTTCAACTATCCTGCCGGCGACACCCTCTGCAACGAGGAGCGCTATCAGGCGAATGATTATTATCAGATGGTTTACTCTATCGGTGACCAGCTCCTGGAGCAGAACGGACAGCAGCAGGATGTGCGCGTGTTGAACCCATTGCAGCAGCGCCGATACTTCGAAAAGGTGTATGCTGCCGGACGCAACTACATCGCCAGCATGCCGGGCGAATATGGCGACATCATCAGCCGTCCTACCGACCGCCGCGAGAACTACGTAAAGCGCTGCGTGGGCTTGCCAGGACAAACCCTGCAAATCAAGAACCGCATCGTTTATCTGAACGGAAAGGCAAACAAGGAGCCTGATAACGTGCAGTATACTTATAAGATGAAGCTCAAGGGCGAGTTCCCTATCGAGCTTGCCGATGAGCTGGGAATCACCAACGAAGACCTCCTGATGTATAATCAGAGCGGCGTGATTCCACTCACCAAGAAGGCTTATCTCGCCCTGAAGGCGAACAAAAACCTGGTAGAGAGCATCTCCATCAACACCGATGCGAGATACGGCGACCTCTATCCGCTCAACGCCTACACCGGCTGGACATGCGATAACTACGGTCCTATCTGGATTCCGAAGAAGGGCAAGAGCATCGCTCTGACGCTGAAGAACCTGCCAATCTACGAGCGCTGCATCAAGGTTTACGAGGGCAACGACCTCAAGGTAGACAGCCAGGGCAACATCTTCATCAACGGCAAGCTGGCGAAGAGCTACACCTTCAAGCTCGATTACTACTGGATGATGGGTGACAACCGCCACAACTCAGCCGACAGCCGCTACTGGGGCTTCGTGCCAGAGGATCACATCGTGGGCAAGCCAATCTTCATCTGGTGGAGCCACAGTCCTGACCATCCGGGCTTCTCAGGCATCCGCTGGAATCGCCTGTTCAACTTCGTAGATAACATCAAGTAACAGAAGTTTTTTGAAATCAAGAAAGCAAAGATAGATTTGAAAATCGCAGTTAAATTCCTAATAGCTTTAGGCTTGTCGCTGCTCCTGGTATGGGCGGTGCGAACCTATGCATTCACTGTCTTCACGGTGCCCGCCGGGGGTCTCCCTCCGCATTTGGAAGAGGGCAACCGGGTGATAGTGAATAGGATTGACTGCGATTTTTTCAATCGTGGCGAGATAGTGGTTTATGCCGATTCCGTGGCACTTCCGCTCCGCAACCAGCGGCGCAAGAATGTATTCATGGTGTATTTCATCGGGAGGATAGACAAGCTTCCGGGCGATACCCTCCGCATCGGCAAGGCGAGCTACATCATCCCCACAGTATGCTGCAAGCGCTGCGGCTGCAAGGATTGCCGCTTCTATCTCCTGAAGACACCTGCCGGCGAGCAGCTGGTTCACAAGCATCAGATGATAGGCAAAGCCTATAAGCTATTTTGAGAATAAACACGTTATTAATAAATACATAAGAATTTGAAAGCATTATTATCCTCCACCTATTTCGGCCCCATTCAGTGGTATCAGAAGCTGAACCGCTACGACGAGTGCCTGATAGAGCGCCACGAGAGCTTTATCAAGCAAACCTATCGCAACCGCATGCTCATCCCAACCACCAACGGCCCCCTCGCCCTCACCATCCCCACGAACCACAACACATCGCTGGCGATGAAAGACATCCGCATCTCCGACCACGCCAACTGGCGCCATGTACACTGGAATGCGCTCCTCTCCGCCTACGGCGAGAGCCCCTTCTTCGAGTATTACCAGGACGACATTCGCCCCTTCTACGAGAAGAAATACGAGTTCCTCTTCGATTTCAACATGGAGATTACAGAGAAGATGATAGAACTTCTGGATATCCGTCCCAAGATTTCAATCACCAACGAGTACTTTTTAAGTGAAGAACGAAAAGTGAAGAGTGAAGAATTCAACAGCTTTACTAATCATAAAGTTGAAAGTATCAAGGATTTCCGCGAAGCCATTCGCCCCAAGAAACCGCTCCCTGACGCCGAATTCGAAACGAAGCGCTATTATCAGGTGTATGAGCAGAAGCTCGGTTTCCAGCCCAACATGAGCATCCTTGATCTTCTCTTCAACGAAGGAAACGAGGCGATATTCTACCTATAATAATAAGGTAGAGTATCGCCTCGCTGCCTTTAAAAAGCTCAGTTATTCATTTATTACTTGAGTTATAGTTAATATCTTGGGTGCAATGGAACTAAAAAACGAAAAAACGAGCTCCCATCCCCATGGAAACTCGTTTTTTTCATAATTTATTTGTATAAGTAAAAGATGATGATAAAACGTTTCACAACGTCTTTTTGTTTTAACTGATGCAAAGGTACAAACTTTTTGTGTCTTCTTTTCGTAAAGATTGCCTTTTTGTGGTGTAAATTCTATTATTTTCCCACATAAAAAACAGAATTTACCCCCTGTTTAGTTAAAAGTCCACCTTTTTGCGTTATTTTGTGGTAGCAAATCCCCAGTAAAAGTGCCTGAATTTGCTGTTAACTGTTAACCCTGTTAACTCCAGCTGTTCCGATAGGGATAGAATGCAGAGTAAACTCCATTGCCGCAAGACAGAAGTTCAAAGTATAGTTGATATTCCGCGATGCTATCTTAGAAATAGTACCCCAGCTTTGCGCGCAAGCCATTGTGATCGATGCCGAATCTAGATTTGCCGTCCCATCCTGCCGGCTGCTTATAAGAGGTGCTAATACCGCCAAAACTCACGCCAGCCGACCAGTGCTTGCTGAGCAAGTATTCGCATCCCATTTCCGCATAGACACCAAAGCCATCCATGGTGTTGAAATCATCGTCTGTGCAGGCGTAGCCAAGGCTCAGCACCATATTCCAGATGAAGTGTTTGTTGGTCTTGTAGGCCATTTTGTAACCCGCACCGACGAAATAGTTCATGATCACATCGTTGGCATCGTTGCCGAAGCCAGTAGGGATTCCCACCTTGGTTCTGCTGCCCACAGCATTGATGGAGAAGCCCATATAAAATGGACGGCGGTAGGCGTTCGGCTGCTTCCACAGATTCCACAGATGGGCGTATTCCAGGGTAACATCGAAGCCGGTTGGCGTTCTGTTCAGGCTTTCACCGTTAGCCGTAAGAATTTCGTTGCTGAGCCATGAATATCCGCATCCGGCGCTGATGCTGTTGGAAGGCAGGAGATGCTTCTCGTATTCAATCTGGTTTAATTCAGAAAGAGTACCGATGGTATTTCTTTCGGTATTACTTTCGGTGAAACCTTCGGCGTTTTTGGCAACTGCAGGCGAGAAACTCGTCAGGCTTACCCACAACAGTAGCGTCGCTGAGGCGCATGCTGCTAATTTTTCTACTGATTTTGAATTCATACGTTTTATCTGTTTATACGTTTATACTAAAAAAATAATAGTTAATATCCGGGCGCAAAGGTACAAAAAAAATACGGAAAACCATTTCAATGCGTTAAAGAATCCTCTTCAATGCGTAAAAAAAACAATTATTCGTTCTTCTATTGAGAACTTGCCGGGAAAATGATGAAAATGTAACGTTAAAAAAACTAACTCGCTCTAATTTGGACTTTGATTGAAAATCAAGAAGTTGGGCGTTTGCCTATATTATATAGGTAACAATATGGAAACGAGCGGACTTCTGCTCGTTTCTGTATTTTGCAATATGCAAAGAACGCCTCAATTCGGGGACAAAGATACGATATTTTTCTTAATATCCCATAATTTGCAAGAAGAGAAACATAGAAATTAGGACTTTTTTACATGAAATCTCAAACTTGTGAACATAACCCCATCATAAAAAATAAATAGCAAGTATTCCTGCTGAGTTTATCAAATCAGGGCCATTGTTGTTGATGATGACTCTACCATCAGCTCATATATACCTTTCCGACACAAGCATATAGTGTTTTCATTTGTAAAATGATGTAATCCTAAGCAATAAACTTTATCTATCTTCGTTCTTTTATTATAACACCAAAATAAGAACATATGTATGTATCATCAAGACAAGGATATAAACCTCCTGTAAAATCAACAGGAAGAGGCAAAAAATATTCACATTTTGCTTCTTTGAAGTATTGCAACGGTGCTGAGACCTTCTACACCGTAAGTTATCATGCTTACATACCTTTACTAAAATTTAACAATATTGTCATGAACAAAATAATAAAAATATTATCAAGCATAATTTGTTTTTTTGCTTCGTCATTCATGGTTGGATCGATTATTTTAATGATTTTTTGTTTTTTTTGCCAAATCTTCCAGAATCATTTGTAACTGAAAAAAAGTGGGAAAAAATATTACGCAAATTAATTAAAAAATCATAACATTATGAATGTGAAATAACTAGTCTTTTTAGGAGATATTGATTAGGGCACGAAAAACCGCAAAGAAATTTTTAGGTATCACTGAAAATTCCAAAAGAGTCCAAAGACAAAGCAATTCAACTTGTTCAGTTCTCCTTCAGGGCTGATGTGCAAGCGAGAGAGTCGTATGTACGACGATGAGTCAGCTTGGCATAACAAGTTCTACAAGGAAGTAACCTCCAAGGTTGACGAAGACATTTTCACGTTGCATAAACAACTCGTTCGCCAACTGGTTGTCAGAGTTAGTTAACGCCGAGGATTGCATAAAGGCTTTCCAAGGCATATGTTTAATTCAAATTTAATCCACTTTTAAAGTGGAGTCATAGATAAAATCATATAGAATAAAGATGAAGGAATTAGTGGGTATTATATTATTGACAGTTTTGGTAGTATTTGGTTCATGCAACTCCAATACTAATGTGTCTCTTGTGGGAACATCTCCGCAACTATTTGGTGTACGCCAAGTAAGCTCAGGTAATCCTGGCTATAGAAATAGAGAGTTGTTCATAAACGAATTGGAAAAAAAGTGTAAATATCCTATTGAGTTTCAAAAAAATAATTTGGAAGCATACGTTGCTGTTGAATACACGACAGACCAACGAGGATATATTGTTAAAAAAAAAGTGGTTGCTTGCGACAATAAAAAATTCAAAAAGATAACATTGGATATATGTAACTACTCAGCACCCCTATGGGCATGAGTAATCGTCTTACTGTTGTACTAC
>ERZ1034913.1372-NODE-1372-length-14911-cov-4.867798_pt1 | contig 14911 bp, 22 predicted proteins | sample MGYA00520697_ERZ1034913 | MGnify/ENA primary metagenome ERZ1034913 (study PRJEB33766, sample SAMN09781786) | gut metagenome | biome: gut microbiome | host: Homo sapiens | place: Madagascar | study: EMG produced TPA metagenomics assembly of the PRJNA485056 data...
AATCCGGAAAAGCCCGGCTGCGCGCCGGAGATCATCGAAGTGGAGAATACGCTGAAAGCCTTGCAGCAAGAAGTCGGCGGATACATCGAGACAGTGACTGTTGCGTCTGACACGGCTATCATTTGCAATGAAGAAGGTCACATCTTCGATCTGCCACATTGCTGCCATTTTTGCGGCACTGATTTCGTCGGTACGGTTTTAATGGTCGGCGTTCGCGGCGACGAGTTCTGCGACGTATCGGGAGCTAATTTTCTGATGGAGGTGCTGCGGCATGCCTGAGCCGAAACCCTGCCCGTTCTGCGGATGTGAAATGCATTTGGAGAAAGGCTTCTATCCGACAGGGTATGTGAAGTGGCAATTATACGGGTGGCACGGCCCATATTGCTTATTCAGCGTGTCGGTTCATATCCCGAGCGGTACGGACAAACGAGAATTGGTTGAAGCATGGAACGGGAGAACAAATGAAATTTAAAGTCAATAATCTTGAATGGGAAATGGAGTTTGCTGACGAAGATACGATTCTTCTCAATAAGAACGAAAACGTTATTCTTGGCCTAACGGAATATATTGCTCAAACAATATCAATCCGTAAAGGAATGACCGAACAAATGACAAGACGGACAGTAATTCATGAATTATGTCATTGTTTCTTGTTTTCCTTCGGATTTTGCGCAGGCTCCTATGATGAGGAAGCGGTTTGTAATTTCTTTGAAGGTCATGCGGATGCGATCCTTCAACTAACAAATGAATTCATGATGAATGAAGAGAGGTGTGTAAAATGCTAACATTCGCAGAGCTCTCGACCCGGATATATTGCTACCTGGTTTACGCCATGCAGCCTATTGGTGCACTGATTATTCTGAGCCTTATGCTTAATCTGTGCATGAAAATATGGAGAAAGTGGCAGGACGAGGCGATTGAAAACTATCGTGTCCAGCAGCGTTTCAGAGAAATGAGGAAACATAAGCCGCTGATCGTAGAAGAACAGGAGAAACAGAAATGAAGAAAATTGCTTTAATCGTGCTGTCCATCGTGGCAGCACTGGTACTTATGATCGCCGCTGCATTCGTGTCGGCCAATAATCGCGCGGTATCGGCAGAGGAACAGGTCAGCTCGGCGGCGGCCGACGTGCAGGTGGCAGAGAAACGCCGCGTTGATCTCGTTTACAATCTAGCGGACGCGGTGAAGTCCTACCAGAATTACGAAGGCGATACGCTGGCTAAGCTCACGCAGGCTCGCAGCGCGGCCGCGTCCGGCAAGGTCGAACAAGCACAGGTTGCGCTGAATGCCGTTGCGGAGCAGTACCCGGAACTCAAAGCAAACGAAAATTACAAGCAGCTCATGACCGAACTTGCGCTGACCGAGAACCAGATCGCACAGTACCGCAACAACTACAATCAGCAGGTACGGGCATACAACAAGCTGGTACGGTCTTTCCCAACTGGTTTCCTGCTGCGCGTAATGAACTATCAGGCAATCGACACGACTTATGCGGACTACAATGCACCGGAAGATGCTCCGCAGAACCTGTTCGGTGACAGCGATGGAGATTAAGCCTCGTGAAATGGCATTCAGCGTTGCAATCGTGTTTGTTATGCTGGCGCTGGGCTTCCTGATCGGCAGTAAAATCGGTGACCATATTGCCGAAGAAAATGAGAAATTCACCACGGCAGCGCAGATCACAGACGATGAGCAGTTTCAGTACGCGCTGGCTACCGATTTCGGAAACGTCATCGCTTACGGCAATCTGATCGCTGAACAACCCGTTTCGGCAGACGATTTAGAGGGCGAATATGCAACACTGATCAAAATCACGGAACGATACACCATGCACACGCGCGAAGTAACCTATACCGATAGCAAGGGCCACACGCATAGCCGCACCGAGATATACTGGACGTGGGACAGGGTGAAACGAGAAGAAGACAGCACAAAAACCTTTTCGTTCATGGGTGTATCGTTTCCGACGGACAAGTTTTCTGTTTCCACCCATCGGCAGGGCAGTATGATTTATGACAACAGTGAGCTGCGGCATTATTACGAAGTTGTGGATGCAAATATGGTTGGCAGTATATGCACGCAAATCAAAGACCATACGATTGCAGACAGCAACCGGTTTTATGCCGATGCGGAACCTCAGGCAGTTATAGACCTTGCTGCAAGACAAGGTAATATTGCCATCCTTTTGTTCTGGGTGTTCTGGATCGCGCTGACCGGCGGCGCGGTATATGGTTTCTGTGCGCTGGAAAATAGGTGGCTGGACGGATAATGTACAGCCTTGAAATGAGAGAGTATCTGAAAGAAATCAAGCGCTATCTTGCGTGGCGCTACGGTGTTACGGACAGGGAGGGAAGACATTGAACAAGCGTGAGGACTGGTGGGAGTACACGAAGCGCATCATCCGGTCATACCCGGCACTGTGCCGCAAGGCGGAAAGTGTGGGCGACATACCCTGCACACCGGCTTACGGTGCGTCCGGCGGCCACAGCAGCGGCGGCAGTCCGGTTGAGCGTGCGGTCGTTGACCGCCTGACTGACAAGGAGCAGCGGCGGTATGATGCGGTACGGCAGGCCATCGGCGAAACCGAGTGCATGAAGCACGGCCGCCAGCGTATGGAGCTGATTGACCGTGTGTACTGGAAGCGAAGCCACACATTGTACGGCGCGGCGATGTGCGTGCCGGTGAGCGAGAGGACGGCCAAGATGTGGAATGCGGAGTTTGTGCGCACGGTTGAGAAATATCTGAATCTACCGTAAATTTTTTTGGAAATTTGCACTTCGTGACATAGAAGCCGTGATATTCTTATATCATGAAGTTGACAGGGGTGAAACCCAGACCCTGTTTCTCCTGCTTCATGTTATGGCATTGACCTCCGTGAAAGAGCACTCTCATTCGAGGGTGCTTTTTCATGGCAAATAAAAAGAGCCGATATTACTCGGCTCTTCTATGGAAGACGGATTTTATACGCTGAAGAATTGCAGAAAGTTTTTGGCGATATAAAAAGACCATGTAAAAAACAACAAGGATAAAGTCCAATGCCGCAATAATCCCATTGATAGGGGGATTACCATTTTGAAATTCGTTAATAAACACAATTATAATTAAGCATAAATATAAAACTGGAAATATGATTGTGTAAATATAATGAATTAAATCAAGAACTTGTGGATATTCTTGCAGATAATTGCCGCCTTCTCTGCAAATTGGCAAGTCAGTGTTTAGCTGAAAGGTTTTTTCTATGGTATGAATATAGTTGGTTAATCGTTCAGAATAAATATTGCGCTGAATATACCGGATTGTGTAGTACAAAAGCAATCCCCATAGCAAAGAACGTATTACACTCGTTTCCGGAATTGATACAACGCCCCATTGGTTCTTTGCAATCTGCTGGATAGTTGATAATGTGCTCAATGGATCAAGGTTGAACACGAACAAAAGAGCCAGCAAAATACACATCACCACGAAAAAACGATCTCGGTCGCGCTGAGCGTCTTTCATAAGTGCAACGGTGTCTTTGTAATGATCGTAAAGAATATCAATGTGTTCCATTAGGCGTTGTTTAGAGCCTTAATGATGCCGTCTTGGGTAAAACCGTTAACCCACTGAGCACCGACACCATAGCATTCAATAGGTGCATCATACGACGAGTCCAATTTTACTACGACGATCTTATTGCCAGCGTCAACGCTTCGTTGAATCTCAAAACTTTGCCAATTAGTAAAGCCAATGAGTTCATGGTCTGGATGTTCCTTGGTAGCGTCTATGCCTACGATAACTAAGGTATAAGTTGCTGAGTTGATTCTTTTTGTAAGATTTGCTTTTACAACAGACACGGAGTCTGTATGGATTTCGTCAGATGAAAAGTCACTAAACAAGAAATCCATATTTTTGTTTGCATCCCACGCCTCCAAGAGAAATTTGTAATGTTTGTCTTTGGTGTAGTCAAAAGACACAAACACATGCTTCTTTGCCATAAGTACACCTCTTTCTATAATGGTTAACAAATATTATAACATTGCGCTAGTGTAAAGGCAAGGAGGAGTGTATGTGTGATCATATTTGGAGGGAAATGAATCGAACACATTATTTCGATTATTGGGGATATAAGGTGATTGTAATTTGTTTTGTCTGTAGCAAATGCGGAAGAACTAAAAAGAGAAAATTTTGGTAGAAAAATAGTTTGGCCACCTACTATGTAGGCGGTTTTCTTTTACCCATTTTCAGAAAGGACGGTGAGCGCGTGGCAGGACTGACAAATAAACAGGAGGCCTTCGTGCTGGCGCTCATCGAGGGAAAGAGCCAGCGTGAGGCATACCGCAGCGCCTACAAGGCCGGGCGTATGAAAGACGAAACGGTCGATCAGTGTGCGTGCCGGCTGCTGAAAAACCCCAAGGTTTCCGCAAGGTACGAGGAGTTGCAGGCAGCCGTGCGAGGAGAGGCGGAACAGCGCAGCGTTGCGACGGCGGCGGACGTGCTGGAGGAGCTGTCGAACGTCGGCATGGGGCGGGTCAAGTACCCGGCCTACGATATGTTCGGCAATGAGCATCAGCAGTTCCCTAGTGTTACGCAGCGCACCAAGGCGCTGGAGCTTCTCGGCAAGAACTACGGCCTGTTTACCGACAAGGTGAACATGAGCGGCGTGGTCCCCGTCGTAATCACCGGCGGTGATGAGCTTGAAGACTGACAAGCGGATCCTGCGCCTGCCGGAGATCGTCGGGCGCGGCTACGGCACGTTCTGGAACTTCAAAGGCCGCTATCGCGTGTGCAAGGGCAGCCGTGCCAGCAAGAAGAGCAAGACGACCGCGCTCAACCAGATAGGCCGCATCATGGAGTACCCGGAAGCCAATCTGCTGGTCGTCCGCAAGACGTACCGCACGCTGAAGGACTCCTGCTTTGCCGAGCTCAAGTGGGCGATTCACCGGCTAGGCGTTGATGCATGGTGGGCGGTCAAGGAAAGCCCGCTTGAAATGACTTATCTGCCGACCGGTCAGAAGATCTACTTCCGCGGTCTGGACGATCCGCTCAAGGTGACGTCCATCACGGTTGACGTTGGTCAGCTGTGCTTCCTCTGGCTCGAGGAGGCCTACGAGGTCACCCGCGAAGAGGACTTCGATATGCTGGACGAATCCATTCGAGGCGAGAGTGCGCCGGGGCTGTTCAAGCAGATCACGATCACGTTCAACCCGTGGAACGAGCATCACTGGCTGAAAAAGCGCTTTTTCGATGCACCGCCGGATCCGGACATTCTCGCCATGACGACCAATTACACCTGCAACGAGTGGCTGGACGACGCAGACAAGCGCCTGTTCGAGCGTATGCGGCAGAACAATCCGCGGCGTTACCGTGTCGCCGGTCTGGGTGACTGGGGTATTGTGGACGGTCTGATCTTCGAGAACTGGGAAGAACGAGAGTTCGACATTGACGAGCTGCGCCGCAGGCCGGAACTTCACACCGTGTTCGGACTTGACTTCGGCTACACGAATGACCCGACCGCACTATTCTGCGGCATGATCGACCGCGTGAGCCGCACGCTGTACGTTTTTGACGAGATGTACGAAAAGGGAATGTCCAACGAACGTATTGCGGAGCGCGTGGCTGCTATGGGCTACGCCAAAGAGCGCATTACGGCCGACAGCGCCGAACCGAAGTCCATCGACCGCCTGCGCGAGCTTGGCCTGTACCGCATTTGCGCGGCACGCAAGGGCAAAGACAGTATCGCCAACGGCATTGACTTTTTGCAGGACTATCGCATCATCGTGCATCCGCGCTGTGTGCACTTCATCACCGAGATTTCAAACTACACCTGGGACACCGATCGCTTCGGCAACAAGATCGGCAGACCCATTGACGACTTCAACCATCTTATGGACGCCATGCGCTACGCCTGCGAGGGCGATATGCGCGGCGCAACATTCAGCTTCGACTAAGGGAGGGACGAGCCATGTTCCAATTCGATCAGACATACGAGGACTATTTGCTGTCCCTCGGCAGAGAAAACACCGATCAGCGCATGACGGACGCGCAGTTCGTCGTGCAGGAGATTCACCGCTTCTGGCGCTCTAAACGCTGCCGCGACATGATGGACGGTGACTTGTACTATCGCGGCAGGCACGCCATTCTGCACAAGCAGCGTACGGCTATCGGTGAGAACGGCGAGCTGATTACGCTGGATAATCTGCCGAACAGCCGCATTGTGGACAACCAGTTCCGTAAGCTGGTCGATCAGAAAGCCAACTATCTGGTCGGACAGCCATTCGTCATTCGTTCAGAAGATCAGGCGTTTGTGGACGCCCTGCGGCCGTACCTGCTGACAAAGAAGTTCGCACGGCTCATCAAGGCGGTCACCCGCGACGCGCTGTGCTGCGGCATCGGATGGCTGTTCCTGTATTACGATGAGAACGGCGCTCTGGCGTTTCGGCGGCTGCGCCCTTATGAAGTTATCCCTCTGTGGGCGGATGAGGAGCACACACGCCTTGACGCCGCCATCCGCGTATATGACATGACCGAGTACGTCGGCCTGACCGAGAAAATCGTGCACCGCGTGGAGGTGTACGATGATACCGGCATTCACTACTTCACGCTGTCCGGCGGCAGCCTGACACCGGTCGAGCCATTCTCCGCGCCGTACATCATGGCGGGAGAGCAGCCGTACAACTGGGAGCGCATCCCGCTGATCGCGTTCAAGTACAATGCAGAAGAACCGCCGCTGCTGAAGCGCTGCCGCTCCATGCAGGACGGCCTTAACGCCATCGAGAGCCAGTGGCAGGACCAGATGCAGGAGGATCCGCGCAACACCATCATGGTGCTGGTCAACTACGACGGCGAAAACCTCGGTGAGTTCCGCAGAAACCTTGCAACCTACGGTGCAGTTAAGGTTCGTTCGGACAGCTCGGGCGGCGGTGATGTGCGTACCCTGCAAATCGAGGTCAACGCCGAGAATTATCAGACGCTGGTCGCGCAGTTCAAAAAAGCGATTATCGAGAACTGCATGGGCTACGATGCCAAGGACGACCGCCTCGGCGGCAACGCGAACGAGATGAACATCAAGTCCATGTATTCGGACATCGAGCTGGATGCGAACGGCATGGAAACCGAATATCAGGCAGCGTTTGAGGAACTGATCTGGTTCATCACCTGCCATATTTCAAACACCGGCGGCGGAGATTTTGAAAATGAGCCGTATGAGTTGATTTTCAACCGCGACATTTTGATTTCTGAATCTTCGGCTATTGCAGACTGTCGGAACAGCATGGGCGTTATCAGTAACGAAACCATTGTGGCAAATCATCCGTGGGTCGATGATGTACAGGGCGAACTTGACCGTCTGGCGGCCGAGAAGGAAGCAAACCTTGATCTGTACGGCGGCTTTGGCCAGAACGTACCGCCGGATGATGAACCACCGGACGATAAGAACGAGTAAGGGAGGTGCGGCGCGTGCGCAATCGGGAATACTGGCAAAAACGCTTTTCGGCTGTGGAAGAAATGCGAAATAAGCGCGGCAGATTGACGGTTGACCAGATCGCGCCGCACTTTGACCGAGCACAGGCTACCATCGACAAGGAGATCCGCGTCTGGTACCAGCGGTTTGCAGATAACAACGGCATTTCGCTTGCGGAGGCCAAGAAGCTGCTGCGGCAGAACGAGCTTGACGAGCTGAAATGGGACATTGAGGAGTACATCAAGCGCGGGCAGGAAAACGCCGTGTCGCAGAAGTGGCTGAAAGAGCTGGAGAACGCCTCGGCAAAGTTTCATATTTCACGGTTGGAAGCACTCAAGCTGCGGACACAGAACGCTGCGGAAAACGCCTTTGCCGCCGAGCAGAACAGGCTGACCGACCGGCTCGTGGGCACCTGGAAAGAGGACTACTACCGCACCGCCTTTGAGGTGCAGAAAGGCTTCTCTCTCGGTTTTGACGTTGCGCGGGTGGATGAAAACCGCGTAAACAAACTGCTGGATACACCGTGGACGGCGGATGGACAGACATTCTCCGACCGCATCTGGAAGTCCAAGGCGCAGCTGCTCGACAGTGTGAGTTCCGAGCTGACACAGATGTGCATCCTCGGCAAAGCGCCCGACGATGCCATTGCCGCTATCGCAAAGCGCATGAACGTCGCCAAAAGTCAGGCCGGCCGGCTCGTGATGACCGAGAACGCTTATTTTGGTTCTGTCGCGCAGCAGCAGTGCTACAAGGACCTCGATGTTGAACAGTACCAGATCGTAGCTACGCTGGACAGCCGCACGTCCGACATCTGTCGCCACCTCGACGGCAAGGTGTTCGATATGAAGGACTACGAGCCGGGTGTTACCGCACCGCCATTCCATGTTTACTGCCGCAGCTGCACTGTGCCGTATTTCGCGGATAATGACGAGAACGGTATGCGTGCCGCGAGGGACGAGAACGGCAAAACGTACTATGTACCTGCGGATATGACGTATGAGGAATGGGCGCAGCGGTCGGTAAAGAGCGAGCGCGGCATTACGAATAAGCGCGCACCGAAAGAGAACGACTGCCGCGTAAACTTCGATATAGTCAACGCGACTGGGTACATGAAGAAATTTCGCGGCATGACCGGCAATACCGTGGCTGATGAAAGCCTGTGCAAGTACGCGCGGGCAGCTCTGACGCACCGTGACGGTACCGCTAACGAAGATTTGTATATCATTTCGCGCAAGACGGGCAAGGTGTTGGGTAAAAATATTGCCGATGAAACAGAATTTGGCGTAGGCGTGAACGATGATATTCGCAAGGCTGTACAGAACAATCAAGGCGACTTGATTGGCATACATACGCATCCAGATGGAACGCCGCCGACAGGAAGCGATTTTGAGACTTCTGCTCGGCGAGGGTATGAACTGGGTGTCGCGGCCTGCGCTGACGGTAGCGTTTATGCATACAAGCACTCGGACCGACCTGTTACACAACGATTTATTGACGAAACAATCGAAAAGTATAAAAAACGGGTTGACAGCGATGGCAAACGGGTATACCATTCAGATATAGAAGCACATCTGGCTGCTTTAGACCAACTTGCAAAGGAGTACGGGCTTTATTATGAAAAGAGATAAGAAAGCTGCGAAAAAAAAGCAATACCGCCCAGGCGATCTCTACTATGACGGCCCGGTTGTAGATTCCGGCCGCACGATGGAAGAGATCGATGCAGACATCGAACGCGAAAAAGAACGCATGGCACATATGGAATGGCCGCCTAAGTACAACGGAGAATAACCACCAAAGAGCACTCTGCGGTGGTTTTTTCATACCCAAAACTGCATACCAAACGCTTTGCCAACCGGTGAGGCGTTTTTCTTTTGCCGGCATAGCTCAGAGGCAGAGCAGGGCGCTTTTAACGCTCAGGTCGGGATTTCAAAATTCCCTGCCGGCACCACTTCGGCGCTTTGGCATTTCCGCCGCAAACCGAAAGACCGCAAACACCGGACTGAACCGGGCAACAAATGTGAAAGGAAGAAAAGACCATGAAAAAAGAAGAACTGATGAAACTGGACGGTATGACTGACGCACTGGCTGCTGCTGTGCTGAATCTCGCCAAGGGTGATACCGAGGGTATGATTCCCAAGGCACGCCTTGATGAAGTGATTGCAGAGCGCGACAATGCCCGTAAGGAGCATGCCGATGTGCTGAAGGAACTCGGTGCGCTTCAGAAGGAAACCGGCGATGCCGCCGAGCTGCGCGACAAGATCAAGTCGCTCGAGGACGCAGCCAAGGAGAGCCAGAAAAAGCACGACACCGAGATCCACACCCTCAAAGTGGACAACGCGGTAAACGCTGCGCTGCTTGGCTCTGGTGCACTGAACGTCAAGGCGGCCAAGGCCCTGCTGAACCTCGACAAGGCGGAACTCGCCGAGGACGGCACGGTTAAGGGTCTGGCGGACCAGATCAAGGCACTCCGGACCGCCGAGGACAGCAAGTTCCTGTTCGGTTCTTCTACGCCCAAGCTCAAGGGTGCCAAGGCGGGCGAGAGCGGCAACGAGGACGGCGACCATCAGGTAGACACCTCCAAGATGACCTATTCGGAGCTTGTCGCTTACATGGCGGAGCACCCCGACGAAAAAATTAACTGATGAAAGGAAAGTGAAATCGAAATGGCTGAAACCAAGTTTGACAGCAAATCTTTCAACCCGCAGGCGTTCGGCGCGTATGTAAACCGAATTCCGAACACTACCAAGACCGAGCTGGCGAAGTCCGGCGCAGTCGGCGCGAACGAGCAGGCACGCGGTGCCCTCTCGAACCAGACCGGCGCACTGTACGCAAGAGTTCCGTACTTCGGCCGTATCTCCGGCGACACCAGCCAGAACAACGACGGTGCGACCAACATCAACAGCACCGCAACCACCACTTACGAGCAGGGCTTTGTTGTTGCCCGCCGTATGGACGCATGGACCGAGCGCAACTTCTCGACCAACATCACTGCAGGCGTGAACTTCATGGACAACGTGGCCGCACAGATCGCGGACTACAAGATGGAGGTCAAGCAGGCTATGCTGCTGGCGATCCTGTCCGGCGTGTTCGCTATGAGCACCTCGACCGGCTCGGCAATCCAGAAGAGCGCCGCTAAGGCGTTCCTCGACAGCCATGTGTACGACATCACCGGCAAGACCGGCGACGAGGCTATGGTCGGTGCGGCCACGCTGAACGCAGCCATGCAGCAGGCGTGCGGCGACAACAAGAGCGTTTTCAAGCTGGTTATCATGCACAGCGCAGTGGCGACGAACCTCGAGAACCTGCGTCTGCTCAAGTACATGACCTACACCGACGAGGACGGTATCCAGCGCGATCTGTCGCTCGGCACTTGGAACGGCCGTCTGGTGCTCGTAGACGACGGTATGCCGACCGAGGACGTTGCAGAGGACCAGTCTAAGAACATTCCGGCGTACACTAAGTATACCACCTACGTTCTCGGTGAAGGCTCTATCATTCTGGACGACATCGGCGACGCTGTGCCGTATGAGATGAGCCGCGATCCGAAGACCAACGGCGGTCAGGATACGCTCTACGTCCGCGACGGCTTTATCTGCGGCGTGCAGGGTATCTCGTTTGAAAAGCCGTCGTCCATCACGGCATCGGCTACCAACGACGACCTGTCTGCCGGTGCAAACTGGTCGATCATCAACGATGGCAAGAAGGCAATCCCGCACAAGTCCATCGCCCTGGCAAAGATCGTTTCCAAGGGTTAACGCCATGGACGGTATTCTGGACCGCGTATTGCAGCGGCTTGCGTCGTTCGGCTGCACTGCTCCTGATGAATGGGCGGTGCAATTCTGCATCGAAAAGGTGGAGAACCACATCAAGAACCAGATTAATCGCACGGAAATTCCGGCAGAGCTTACTGAAGTATGGGTAGACCGTACCTGTGGCGGGTATCTCAGTGCGGCGTATGCGTCCGGCAAGCTGGATCTAGAAAGCCTTGACCTGACAAACGCTGTCCAGTCGGTGAGCGAGGGTGACACGAGCGTCACCTTTGCCGCCGATGCCTCGGACAGTGCGCGTCTGTCCGCGCTGATCAGCAGCCTGCTGACCGCGGGAGAGGAGGATCTGTTATGCTTCCGAAAACTGCGGTGGTAAGTGTACGCAAAACACTGGAGCGCGGCTACACCGGCACGTTCACCGTAACCGAGCGGCAGAAAGTTGCCCGTGATGACCACAGCACCGGCTTTGCCGAGGTACAGACAGTCACAGACCAGCCTTGCCGATTGTCGTTCACGACCTCGCCTGCGGCGGGGGACGGCGATACGGCGGCGCTCACGCAGAGCGTCAAGCTGTTCTGCGCGCCTGAGGTGACCATACTCGAGGGTTCGCGCGTCACGGTTACGCAGAACGGAGTTACCGGCGAATACGCGCGTTCCGGCATGGCGGCTATGTACGACACCCACGCCGAGTATGTGCTCGAGGCTTTTCGAGGGTGGGCGTAGTGGCACGGTCAAGCGTAAGCATGAACTACGATGGTTTGCGCCGCCTGCAGGAGCAACTTGCGAAGATCGACCAGACGGACGAGTTCTTTAACGCCTGTGCGAAAGAGCTTGCCGCCAGATTGCTTGCCAAAGCGATCAAACGCACGCCAGTTGGCGATTATCGCACGCAAAAGACACGCATTGCCAAACGTGACGGCAAAAAGCACAAGAAAGGCGAGAAGTACACCGTCTGGGTCAAGCCTGCATCGGGCAAGACCGGCGGTACGCTCCGCCGCGGCTGGACGGCCGGACAGAACGCAAACGCCAAGGCCTACGCCGAAAGCCTTTCTGTGCAGCGTGTCGGCAGCGACTTCGTTATCGACATCATCAATCCGGTCGAGTACGCCTCCTATGTGGAGTACGGTCATCGTACCTCGAACCACAAGAACTGGGTGGAGGGCAAATTCATGCTGACGCTCAGCGCGAAAGAGGTGCAGGACATGGCGCCGCGTATTCTCGAACGCAAGCTGGCGGACTATCTGCGGAGGTGTTTCAGTTGACCATTGGAGCGATCACAAGCGCGGTTTCAACCGCTGTTTACAATGCTTTCGGTGATGGGTACGAGATTTACACTGACCGCGTAACACAGGGGCTGCAGGAACCGTGCTTTCTGGTTTCGTGCCTGTCCGGTACGCGCGGCGTTGACCTCGGCAGGAGATATGCACGGACAAGTCAGTTTTCTGTGCAGTATTTCCCTCGTGTTGAGGGCGACAGCGCGGAAATCAACGACGTGCTTGAACGTCTGTTGGAGGCGCTGGAAACCATCGAGGTGGACGGTCGTCTTCTGCACGGCAAGGACATCACCGGCACGCCGCACGACGGTATGCTGACCGTCACCGCAAGCTATGACGGCTTTGTACTGCATGAGGAGGAACAGACCGAAATGCAGTCCGTCACCACGCAGACGAGCGCAAAGGAGTAACTATGACCAGAAAAACCAAGAACGAACCGCGGTTCTCTCGGAATGCGCTGCTGTATTCCGAGCTGTTCCGGTACGAACGTGACCTCATCTGTGCGCTGATCGCGTCGGACGAGTATTGCACCGTGCAGGAAGTGCAGGACCGCATCAACAAATACAAGAAAGGAAAGGTGACCTGATATGGCACTTGGCGGCGGTATTTTTACCACGCAGAACAAGGTGCTGCCCGGCAGCTACATCAATTTCGTGTCGGCGAGCAAGGCAAGCGCCAACCTCAGTGACCGCGGCATTGCAACTATGCCGCTCGAACTGGACTGGGGCACGGATAACGCGGTGTTCGAGGTAACGCCGGCGGATTTCCAGAAGAACAGCCTCTCCATTTTCGGCTACCCGTTCACCCATGACAAGCTCAAGGGTCTGCGTGAGGTGATGGACAAGGTACGCACGCTGTACGCCTACAAGCTGACCAGCGCGGGTGCAAAGGCAGCGAACACCTATGCTACGGCGAAGTGCTGCGGTGTACGTGGTAATGACCTGAAGGTTGTTATTGGTGCGAATGTAGACGCGCCTGAGAAGTTTGACGTTAGTCTGTACCTCGGTACGACCCTTGTTGACGCTCAGACCGGCGTTGCAAAGGCGGCAGACCTCGTAAACAACGACTACGTTATCTGGAAGAATTCTGCATCGCTTGCCGAAACGGCAGGCACGGCGCTGACCGGCGGCACGAACGGTACTGTTGACGGTACGGCCCACCAGAAATATCTGGACAAGATTGAGCCGTACACCTACAACACGATGGGTGTTGTCACGACCGACGAAACCACCAAGTCCCTGTACGCTGCGTTCGTCAAGCGCATGCGTGAGGACGTCGGTGCGAAGTTCCAGTGCGTGCTCTATAACAAGGCAGCCGACTACGAGGGCGTTATCAACGTCAAGAACCGTGTGCTGGACGAGGGCGCAAGCGAGGCGTCCCTTGTGTACTGGGTGACCGGTGCGGAGGCGGCGTGTGCCATCAATAAGAGCCTGCTGAACGTCAAGTACGACGGCGCTTATACCGTGGGTACTGACTACAAGCAGAGTGAGCTGGAGGGCTTTATTCGCTCCGGCGTGTTCGCGATGCACAATGTCAGCGGTGAAACCCGTGTGCTCTCGGACATCAACAGCTTTGTGTCCGACACCGAGGGCAAGAGCAAGGAGATTTTCGGCGACAATCAGTGCGTCCGCGTTATGGACCAGATCGCAAACGACATTGCGGTGCTGTTCAACACGCGCTATCTCGGCAAGGTGCCGAACGATGCGTCCGGCCGTGTGAGCCTGTGGAACGACATCGTAAAGCATCACCAGCAGCTCGAGGACCTGCGGGCCATCGAGAATTTCTCGGCGGACGATGTGCAGGTCGAGCAGGGCGACGCCAAGAACAGCGTTGCGGTGCAGGATGCCGTTACCATCGTATGCGCGATGGCCAAGCTGTACATGACCGTCACCGTATCGTAAAGGAGGGAACAAGGTATGGCTTATATGCCTGCAAATGATGCGCCGTCCGCCAAGCTGGCGACGTCCTACGTCACCATTGACGGCAACCGTTACGCCTGCCTGATGGCAAAGAGCTTTGAGGGCAAGATGAACGTGGAAACCAAGGAAGTACCGGCTCTGGGACGCACTGTAAAGGGCGTGAAGGCAGTTGGCGCGAGCATTAAGTTCTCCATGGTTGTCTACAAGGTGACGGAGATCTTCGACGAGCTGATGGAGCGCTACAAGAACACCGGTCTGCTGCCGACGTTCGACATTCAGACCACAAACGAAGACCCGGCAACGTCCATCGGCCGCTCGACCAAGATCTACACTGACTGCGTGATCGATGGCGATGTGCTGCTGAGTATGTTCGATGCCGACGGCGATTTTGTCGAGCAGACCATCGAGGGCTACGCACAGGATTTCAGCCGTCCGGAGAAGTATACAAACCCGTCTTATATGTAAGGAGTATGACAAAATGAGCAACTTTTCTGCTTTTATGAAGAGCAACAA
>ERZ1034913.1376-NODE-1376-length-14885-cov-15.558193_pt1 | contig 14885 bp, 14 predicted proteins | sample MGYA00520697_ERZ1034913 | MGnify/ENA primary metagenome ERZ1034913 (study PRJEB33766, sample SAMN09781786) | gut metagenome | biome: gut microbiome | host: Homo sapiens | place: Madagascar | study: EMG produced TPA metagenomics assembly of the PRJNA485056 data...
AACCGGAAGTCCGGCAGAAGGGCAAGGAGCAGGTCAAGGAGAAAGCACGGGATTCGGTGCTGCAACTGCTGAACCGCTTGCAGGCGGAACAGCTGCACAAGCCCACCGCACAGCCTCGAACGAAGGGAGAGTATTCGGAGATTTGACACCCCATCGGGTACGGTCTGCGGCAGGACTGGCAATTTCCTGCCCGATCACAGACACCCGGTTACAAGGAAGTGGAGGTGCAAGTGAAAGAAGTTCCTATCTGGCAAAAGAGCAATCTGACCTTGGAGGAAGCGGCGGCTTACTCTGGGATCGGTATCAATAAACTGCGGTCAATGACCGATAGCGATGAATGCAAGTTCGTCCTTTGGAACGGAACCAAACGGCTGATCAAACGCCGTAAGCTGGACGAATATCTGGACAAGGCATTCTCGATCTGATGCGGTTCAAAAATTGACCGTTTGATGTTGCAGGGAGTCTTGCGTCATGGTATACTCATGGCGTAAGGCTCCTTTTCAACATTCTGTGAATGAAAAGGAGAGTTTATATGCAAAGACGTAAAGATAATAAAGGCCGTGTTTTGAAGGATGGCGAGGTCTACCGCAAGAGTGACGGGCTGTATATGTACCGTTGGACTGCGAAAAACGGAAAACGCCATACCATCTATGATGCAACCTTGGAGGGGCTGCGCGAAAAGGAAGAGAAGATCCAGCACGATTTGGCAGAGGGCATCCGCATCCCGGAGTGCAGCCTGACCCTGAATGACCTGTTTGAACTGTGGCGTAAGAACAAGGTGGGCTTGAAAGAGCATACTTTCGCCAACTACGTTTATATGTACAATCGGTTCGTCCGGGATGAGATCGGCATGATGAAGCTCAAGGACATTCGCAAGTCGGATATCCGCAGCTACTACAATGGCATCGTCCGCAATGGCAAGATGGCGTTGAACACGCTGGAAACCATCCAGAATGTTCTTCATCAGGTCTTTGCGGTGGCGGTGGACGATGAGTACATCCGTGTGAATCCCACGGATGGTGTCCTGACGGCTATAAAAGCCGCCCACCAGTACGAAACGCCCAAACGCCACGCTCTGACCCTGCCCCAGCAGCAGGCGTTTCTGAATTTCATCAAGAAAACGCCGAAGTTCCAGCACTGGCTCCCGATGTTCACCTTCATGCTGGGTACTGGATGCCGTATCTCGGAAACGGTTGGCCTGTGCTGGAGCGACATCGACTTTGAGAGTGGGTTTATTACCATCCAGCACAATCTGGTGTACCATGACCACGAGGTCGGCGGCTGCTATTTCACCATGTCCACCCCCAAGACTGCCGCCGGTAAGCGGGCAATTCCGATCTTGCCCGAAGTGCGGAAGGCGCTGGAGCAGGAACGCGCCAACCAGCAGGAACTGGAATTGGTGTGCGAATACGAGATCGACGGAATCTCGGACTTCGTATTCCTGAACCGCTTCGGCCAGCCGCAGAATCCGCAGACGGTCAACCGCGCCATCAAGCGTATCAGCGTGGCCTACAACGAAGCCGAGCTGGAAAAGGCCGAAAAGGAAAAGCGGGAACCGCAGCTGCTGCCGCCTTTCTCCTGCCATAATCTCCGGCACACATTCTGCACCCGGCTGTGCGAAAATGAGACCAACCTGAAGATCATTCAGGACATCATGGGACACAAGGACATCAGCACCACGATGGAGATTTACGCGGAAGCCACCAAGGAAGCCAAAGCCCATTCCTTTGCAAATCTGAACGGTAAACTGGGCATTTCGGTCTGAAATCCACTACACCAACCGCTACACCACTTTTACACCAAATCCTCGGTAACTTGTGGAGAGTTGCGTAGGGTAACGTACGGACGGGACAAAAAGGAAGCCGCATGAGTAGGCTTATAACGGAATATAAAGCTTTTCATGCGTGTTCCTTGACCTGTCCCCACGATGAAGCCGATCGAGCAGTGAATTCCTGTTCCTCTGAGATAACAAATGAGATAACAAAAAATGCCAGACATCGTCTGGCATTTTTTCTTTGCCCAATTTTCCAGGCACTGTTTGGAAAATCTTCTTTTATAAACAAAACGCCTCCGAGTGTGCATACGCTGCGCGCAGAGGCCCGGGGGAGATGTTGTTTCAATTATAACAAGAGCGCGTGACGCTGTCAATTCCTTGGAAAGGGCACTTTCTCCATCAGATCTTCCACATTACAGTTCAGTGTCCGCGCAAGGCGGAGCAGTGTTTCCGCCTGTGCTTTGTTGATATCTTTCTGCCGCTGTTCGTACTGCTGGATGGTACGCACCGGCACATCGGTCTGTTCTGCCAGTTCCGATTGGCTCAAACCTGCCAAGGCACGCAGGGCTTTCAGATTTGTTTCCGGTTTTGCTGCGCGGTACAACTCGTTCATCTTGTCCGCAAACTGCTTCACATCCATCTCATGGTAGGGAGTATACAGCAGCCGCACCTTCGTGATCGGCACTGCCTGCTCGATCTCCGCAAAGCGCAGACCGGTCAGCCACTGGTAATAGGCAAGGGCCCAGCCTGTCCAGTATTCCGGGCTGCGGTCGTAGGCATACGAGGGCTGCTGCATGGGCACGGCTTCGCCTGCCTGCTCCAGCACAGCGCGGGCAAACTCCACACCGGACATACCCACCAACACCGAACAGTCTCCCTGCTCGAACCGGGCAGATAACTCACTGGTCAGAAACCACTGCCACGCGGTTTCCAGCGGGTGATGCAGATCGTTGACGAGGTAATCCAGCATCCGGGCAAGGTTTTTCTGCGCGGCGGCAAGGTAGCTTTTATCGTAAGCGTGGATCATCGGGCTTCATCTCCTCATCAAGAATCGTGGTAATATAAAGGTCTCCCCTCTGACGGCGGTTGCGCTCCACGTCAAAATACTGGCGGCGGGCTGTCTGGTCACGGAAGGCCTTTTTCTTATACCATTCTTTTGAATCTGCGGTCTCATAGCCGAGAAATTCCAGACGTTCAAAAGCTGCTCTGCTTTTCAATACGAACTGTTGCCCCAGCTTGCCCAAGCGCATGGCATTGCATAACTGACGGTAAGAGATCGCACCGTTGATAAAATCGGATGCAAAGGAAAAATAGCTGTCATCTGCCCGATAGCCAATGATGATGTCGGCAGACTTATAGTCGAGGTGAAAGTTTTTCAGAAGGTATTCTTTGGCTTCTGCGGCCAAAGGGGCGGAAGCATCGAATTCGCGGTTCTCCAACAGGATGGTCAGCCAGTGCAGCATGGTGTAATCGGGAGCATTCAAGTCCAGAATGGTCAGGCCATCGCATTCAATCTTGTACTGGTTAGCATAACCGTTGTGGTCGATGCCAACACCCCACTCTTTGGCCATGTTAGGGTTTTCGGTGCAGTAAAAGCCAACACCATAGTCATTGTACGTTTTTCCATAGCCGAACTTTGGCTTTTCAATAATATGATACGAACCGTGGTAGATTATTTTTTCCATAGAATCACCTCTTTGCTTTGATTATACTCCCATGGGAGTAGTTGTGCAAGAGCTTTCTATGATAATTCCATTTTTCTGTCTTCTGCGTTTTTTCCGTTCTGCCCGATCAAAAGCCCTTGGTCTGCCTGCCTTTCCCTTAAATCATGGCATATTTTAAGGGAAACGGTACATCGGTAAGGGCATTGCGGGGCATGCCGCTTCCTCCGCAAACGAAAACCGGCCCTTCACCACTGTGAAGGGCCGGTTTATTGAATGGGGGAAGATAGCAGTTCAAATCGTTCAGGCCGTTCAGGAGATCGTCAGCGAGGAGATCGCGATCTCCACCGTGCCTTCCACCGAGACCTTGCCGGTGCCGAAGGGAAGGATCAGGCTCTCGCCCTGCCGGATGGGCTCGCCGTTGATGGTGCCGCTGCCGGACAGGACGTTCACGATGGCAAAAGGCTCATCCATCCAGAACTCGTAGTGGTCATACACCCGGACGTGGGAGAGGGTGAAGTAGGGGCTGCGGACCAGTTCTTCCCAGTCGTAGTCTGGTGTGCAGCGGGACTTCTGGGTCAGGGTCGGGGCCTCGTAGGGGCTCTGGATCACGTCCTTGCTCTGCTGGATATGCAGGACACGGGGTTTGCCGTTCTGCAGGCGGTCATAATCGTACAGTCGGTAGGTGATATCGCTGCTCTGCTGGACTTCCAGCAGGACGGTGCCTGCGCGGATGGCGTGCACCGTGCCCGGGGCGATGTAGAAGAAATCGCCGGGGTGGATGGGGCGCGGGTGCAGCAGCTTGTTCCACTCGCCATGGTCGATCTCCTCGCACAGGGCCTCATCGCTGTTTGCAGAGTGGCCCACGATGATGTCGGCTCCCGGCTCACAATCCAGAATGTACCAGCACTCGGCCTTGCCCAGGCTGCCGTTTTCGTGGCGGCGGGCATAGCGGTTGTCCGGGTGCACCTGAATGCTCAGGTCCTGCTTTGCGTGGATCACCTTGACCAGCAGCGGAAAACGGTCGCCGCCGATGCTGCCGAACAGTTCCTGATGCTCGTTCCACAGCCAGCTCAGGGTCTTGCCCTGATATTCCCCTGCGGCGATCTCGCAATCGCCGTTGGGGTGGGCGCTGGTGACCCAGGCTTCGCCGGTGTGGTCGCCGGGGATATCAAACCCCCGCTGCGCAAGAGCGGAACCGCCCCAGATCGTCTCTTTGAAAACCGGTTTCAACCGAATGAACTGTGCCATGGTAAGGGAGCCTCCTTAGTGAACTTTGTGGGTCTTCTTGCGGAAGAACAGGAAGGGAATTTCAAGGATGTCTGCGACGAGACCTCCTTCACCTCCCTGCTGGTGCTGGAAGGCGTGGGCACCCTGACCGAGACTTCTTCCGGCGAGAGCCTGCCTATCAAAAAGGGCGAGAGCCTGTTTGTCCCGGCCGGCACCGGTGAATACACTGTGCAGGGCGAAGGGCTCAAGTGCCTGCGCACCCGCGTGTAAACAAAACATGAAAAATTCCCGGACGGCCTGCCGCTGTCCGGGAGTTTGTGTTACTATAAAGGAAACGATTGAAATGAGGACACTGCCATGGCATCTTACCGCTACGAACGGGACATTAAGCCCGAAGACCTCATCCCGGAAGCGCCCCGCACCCTGACCAAAGCCGAAGCCCGCGCCAACTGGTGGCACTACCACTGGCACTATGTGGCGCTCCTCGTGCTGGCAGTGCTGGCCGCCGGGTACTTTGTGTGGAGCCGGGTCACCGAGGTGAAACCGGACTACACCGTGGCTGTCGTCAGCCGCACCCGCACCCTCTGGAAAGCGCTGGTGTGACCGCCGGGGTGCCGTTTCTCCCCCGCCAGAGTTGAACGCAGGAACACAAAGCCCCGCTGCTCTGAAAAGATTTTCGCTTTTCTTTTCCCGTATTTCATGGTATTCTGTGGTATGGGAAATTTTTAGAGGGGAACATTATCATGAGCGAATTCACCTTTCACACGCTGCGGGAAAGCATCACCTCCGCCATCCGGGAAAAAATATTGACCGGCGGGCTGCAGCCCGGCTGCAAGCTCACCGAACAAAAGCTGGCCGAGGAGTTCGGCTCCAGCCGCGCGCCCATCCGGGAAGCGCTGCGCCAGCTGGAACAGGAGGGCCTGATCGAGTATTCCCGCAATGTGGGCTGCTCGGTCAAAAAGATCACCATTGAGGACGCCTACGAGATCTACCTGCTGCGGGCCAATCTGGAAATGACCGCCCTGCGGCAGTTCGACTGCCAGTTCCCGGCGGAAGACCTTGCCGCCATGCGCGGCCTTCTGGACGAGATGCTGCAAGTTCCCTCCGGGGACCTTCTGGCCATCGTGGAGAACGACAACCGCTTCCACCGCATCATCGTGCAGCGGGCCGGACTGCCCCGGCTGCTGAAATTCTGGGATGACCTGAACTACGGCAGTCTCATTGCCGGGGTGAAAAGCGGCCCCTACCACGGCGATCTGGCGGTGCGGCAGAACGTGATCCACACCGAGCTTTACCATGCCCTTGCCTCCCGCGACACCGAGGCCGCCTGTCAGGCCGTCTACGACCACTACATGAAGCCGCTGGAAGCACTCCGCGAAGCGGAAAAGAGCGCCGCCGCCCTGTAAGCCCGGGCTGCGCGTTTCCCCTGAAATTCGGATAACCGCCCAATTCCCGGGCGGTTATTTTATTTAAATTGCAGATTGTCTACAATCTACAATTGTGCTATACTATACCGGTAAACGATCGAAATCTGTCGTTCTTTGGCCAGACGCATCGCTTTTGGCGGAGGACTTCCGGCCCGCTTTTGCGGCAGCCGGAAAAGAAAGAGAGGATTATCCGCATGTCAACATCTACCCAAAAAGCAGCCGAAACCACCAAGATCAGCTGGCCGGTCCTTGCGTTCATGGCCTTTTCCACGGTGTGGGGCTTTGGCAACATCACCAACGGCTTTGTCTACTTCAACGGCCCGCAGGTCATCTTCAGCTGGATCCTGATGTTCGCGCTTTACTTCATCCCCTATGCCCTGATGGTGGGTGAGCTGGGCTCTGCCTTCAAGAACGAGGGCGGCGGCGTCAGCTCCTGGCTGCACCAGACCACCAACGCAAAGCTTGCTTACTACGCCGGCTGGACCTACTGGGCCTGCCACATCACCTACATCGCCAGCAAGGGCAGCGGCTTCCTCAAGGCGCTGAGCTGGGCCGTCTTCCGCAACGCGGAGACCTACGACTCCTTCCCCACCCTGTACATCCAGCTGGCCACCTTCGGCATCCTGCTGCTGGGCTGCTACATCGCCAGCCTCGGCCTGAACCCGCTGAAAAAGCTGCTCACCGCCGCCGGCACCTGCACCTTTATCATGTCGCTGCTGTACATCGTGATGATGTTTGCCGCCCCGGCTATCAACCCCACCGCCGAGTATGTGCGCGCGAACCTGAGCTTCAGCAGCCTCATCCCGAACTTTAACGTCACCTACTTTACCTCCCTGTCCATCCTGGTGTTCGCCGTGGGCGGCTGCGAGAAAATTTCTCCCTACGTCAACAAGGTCGAGAACCCCAGCAAGGGCTTCCCCAAGGGCATGATCGCACTGGCCGGCATGGTGGTGGTCTGCGCCGTTCTGGGCACGCTGGCCATGAGCCGCATGTTCGACCCCGCCATCATCAATGAAAGCACCGAGAGCTTCAACGCCTATGCTGCCAACAGTTCCTACTGGGCCTTCCAGAAGCTGGGCCAGTATTACCACGTCGGCGACCTGTTCATGATCATCTACGCCCTGTGCAACGTCATCAGCCAGTTCGCCGTGCTGATCCTCAGCATCGACGCCCCGCTGCGCATGCTGCTGGACAACGAGCACACCCAGCAGTTCATCCCGCAGGGCCTGCACAAGGTCAACGCCCACGGCGTGCACAGCAACGGCATCAAGATGGTGGCTGTGCTGTCCGGCTCCATCATTCTGGTGCAGTCCTTCGTGCCCGGCGCTGCCGCCGTGCTGCGCCAGCTGACCAAGCTGAACTCTGTCTGTATGCCCATGCGTTACCTGTGGGTGTTCGTGGCCTACGTTGCCCTGCGCAACGCCTATGACACCATCCCCGCCGAGTACCGCTTCGTGAAGAACCAGAAGGTCGCCAAGTTCTTCGGCATCTGGTGCTTCGCCGTCACCGCCATCTGCTGTGTGATGGGCATGTACGACAAAGACCCCTTCACCTTTGCGCTGAACGTCATCACCCCCGTGGTGCTGACGGTTCTGGGCTTCATCCTGCCGGCTATTGCAAAGCGCGAGCAGCAGAAGTAAAATAAGATCAATCAAAAGTACTTGAACGGGCCGGTCAAATCTTCTGATTTCGACCGGCCTTTTCTGAGATCACCGATCGGAGGTTCACATTTATGATCGAAACCGAAGTCAGGGAGCTGCTTTCCTTCATCGACGGCAACCCCACCGCCTACCACACCACCGCATCCGTCCGGGAGATCCTGCTGAAGGCGGGCTTCTCCGAGCTGCTGGAAAGCGGCAAGTGGCAGCTGGAGCCCGGCAGGGACTATTTCGTCTGCCGCAACGGCTCCAGCATCATCGCCTTCCGCATGGGCACCCGGCTGGAGCGCTACAGCTTCAACGTGGCCGCTGCCCACACGGATTCCCCCTGCTTCCGCATCAAGGAGAACGCGGAGCTCCACATGGGCCAGAAGTACACCCGCCTGAACACCGAGGGCTACGGCGGCATGATCTGCTCCACCTGGCTGGACCGCCCGCTGTCCGTGGCCGGCCGCGTGCTGGTGAAGGACGGCGACGCCATCACCTCCCGTCTGGTGGCGCTGGACCGCGACCTGCTGCTCATCCCCAGCGTGGCCATCCACATGAACCGTGAGGTGAACGACAAGGCCTCCTTCAACAAGCAGATCGACATGCTGCCCCTGCTGGGCGGTGCCGCCGAGGAAGGCGTGCTGAAAAAGCTCATCGCCGCCGAGCTGGACGTGGCCGAGGACCAGATCCTGGGCAGCGACCTGTTCCTTTGCATCCGCGAGAAGGCCACCGTCTGGGGCTGCAACGAGGAGTTCATCTCCTCCGGCCGTCTGGATGACCAGCAGTGCGTGTTCGGCATCCTGAAGGGCCTGCTGCAGGGCCGCAGCGCCGAATCCGTCAACGTGGCCGCCTTCTTTGACAACGAGGAAGTGGGCTCCGGCACCAAGCAGGGTGCGGCTTCCACCTTCCTGTACGACGTGCTGCACCGCATCGCGCAGAACGTCTGCCCCAGCGACGAGGACTTCCACCGCGCGGTGGCTTCCAGCTTCATGTTCAGCGCCGACAACGCCCACGCCGTGCACCCGAACCACCCGGAGCACACCGACGCCAACAACTGCACCTACATGAACGAGGGCGTTGTGGTCAAGGTCCATGCGGGCCAGAAGTACACCAGCGACGGCATGAGCATGGCCGTGGCCAAGGAGCTGGCCGCCCGCGCCGGGGTGCCCCTGCAGTACTTCGCCAACCGTTCCGATAAGGCGGGCGGCAGCACCCTGGGCAACCTGGCCATGGCGCAGGTGTCCATGAACTGCGTGGACATCGGCCTGCCGCAGCTGGCCATGCACTCCTGCTACGAGACCGCCGGTGCCAAGGACACCGTCTCTCTCATCCGGCTGATGAAGGAGTTCTACAGCAGCCACTTCGAGGAGACCGGCTTCGGCACCCTGGCCGTACACAAGGCCTGACCCCCTATCGACAGCAAAAGACCGGGCACCCTGCGGTGTCCGGTCTTTTTTGCAGTATTGGTTGCGGGAACGCTTATGCCAGCAGCGACATGATGTTTGCAGTGATCAGGCCGCCTGCCGTGCCGATGACGTAGCCCATCAGGGCCATCAGAACGCCAACGGGCACCAGAGCGCCGCTGTAAGCGCCAGCCAGAATGGGCGCAGAGGCAGAGCCGCCGATGTTGGCCAGAGAGGCCACGCCGCAGGTGAACATGTCCAGATGGAAGATCTTTGCCAGCAGCACCAGAATGATGCCGTGGATGGCAAGGATCATAAAGCCTGCAATGATCCATGCGGGTGCATCGGTCAGCTCCAGGAAGCTTGCGCGGGATGCCAGCAGAGCCACCACAGAGTACAGCAGCAGGTTGGACAGCTCGGTGCTGCCTGCCATGCGGCCCACGGGGGTGACAGCGCCGATCAGACCTGCCAGCGTGATGAGCAGGACGGTCCAGGTGGACTTATCCAGGAAGGGCATCGCGCTGTTCAAGGAAGCGCCGATGTCCTGACCAAAGGCAGAGACCACCAGGCCCAGGCCCAGCAGGAAGATCAGGTTGACGAAGGTCGCCTTGTCCTCGTTGGACTTGGCGTCCTCCTCCAGACGGCGGGACACTTCGTCCAGCGTGGTGGTGTCGGCCTTGGCCCACTTGTTGAACTTGGGTGCCAGATTGATGGCCCACAGCAGGAACATGACCCAGATGGAATAGTCGATGGAGTCCACGACCAGCGCATACGCCATGTCGCCCTCGCCGATGTCCAGAGCAGCCTGCACGGCGATCATGTTGCCGGAACCGCCCATCCAGCTGCCGCACAGCGCACCCAGAGCCTTCCAGGCCTCAGAGCCCAGGAAGCCCTTCATGATGGCGAAGGTGGCAATGAAGCCCACCGCGATGGAGAAGGAAGCGGCAAAGAAGCCGCCCAGCATCTTGGGGCCCAGCTTGATGATCTTGCGGATGTCGCAGCGCAGCAGCATCAGGAAGATCATGGTGTAAAGCAGATTGTTCTTCAGCACCGAATAAGCCGGTTTGGTGGCTTCCATGTCCCATGCACCCAGCGTGCACAGGATCATGGTGATGAGGTAGAGCAGAACGATGGGCGGCGCATAGTCAAAAAACTTCGACTTTGTGTAGCGCTGCAGCCACACCAGCAGTGCGGCAATGAACACCAGCACCGCGATGTAGGTGAAACCGTTTGTGATCATGGACCCGATCCCCTTTCTTTTGTGTGAAATTGCGGACAATTGTCTTTACAAGATTGACAACTTCGTATACAATGTTACCATGGATTTCATAATTTGGCAATATTTTTTTATCGAAAGGGGTAGGCTTTCTATGAAAATCACAGAAGTGCGTCTCGGCCTGATCTCGGTGCCGCTGCGTGTGCCGTTCAAAACGGCCCTGCGCTCGGTGGACAGCGTGGAAGACGTCATCGTGGAGATCCACACCGACACCGGTGCGGTGGGCTACGGTGAGGCACCTCCCACCGGCGTCATCACCGGCGACACCACCGGTGCTATCATCGGTGCCATCCGTGACCACATCGCCAAGACCATCGTCGGCCGCGACGTGGATGAGTTCGAAGACCTGATGATCGCGCTGAACGGCTGCATCCAGAAGAACACCAGCGCCAAGGCTGCCGTGGATATGGCCCTGTGGGACCTGTATGGCCAGCTGTATAAGATCCCGGTCTACAAGCTGATGGGCGGCGCGAAGAAGTCCATCGTCACCGACATCACCATCAGCGTGAACGACCCCGAGGAGATGGTGCGCGACGCCCTGAACGCCATCGACCGCGGCTACGACTGCCTGAAGGTCAAGGTGGGCAAGGAGCCGGAAAAGGACATCGCCCGCCTGAGCGCCATCCGCGCCGCCGTGCCCAAGGAGACCTGCATCCGCATCGACGCGAATCAGGGCTGGACCCCGAAGGAAGCCGTGCGCATCCTGAACGGGATGCAGGAGAAGGGCCTGGACATCGAGTTCGTGGAGCAGCCGGTCAAGGCCCACGACTTCGACGGCCTGAAGTACGTCACCGAGCGCTCCTATGTGCCGGTGCTGGCCGACGAGAGCGTGTTCTCCCCGCAGGACGCCCTGACCATCATGCAGATGGGCGCAGCCGACCTCGTGAACATCAAGCTGATGAAGTGCGGCGGCCTGTACAACGCCCTCAAGATCGCATCCGCTGCCGAAGTCTACGGCGTGGAGTGCATGATCGGCTGCATGCTGGAAGCCAAGATCAGCGTGAACGCGGCCGTGCATCTGGCCTGCGCCAAGCAGATCATCACCCGCGTGGACCTGGACGGCCCCGTGCTGTGCAGCGAGGACCCCATCCTCGGCGGTGCCGTGTTCAACGAAAAGGACATCACCGTCTCCGACGAGCCGGGTCTCGGCATCAAGGGCATTGAGCCGGGCAAGATCCGTTATATCTAAGCAACAAAAAGAAGGGCTGCTGCGGCAGCCCTTCTTTTTGTTGCTATTACTCTTTATACGCCAGAATCGCCTTCAGGTACTCCCACACACGGGCCACCGAAGCGATGTCGGCGCGCTCGTTGGGGGTGTGGACATGCAGCAGGTCCGGGCCAAAGGAGATGCAGTCCAGCCCCTCCACCTTGCCGGACAGGATGCCGCATTCCAGACCTGCGTGGATGGCAGAGATCCGGGGCTTTTCACCGTACTGTGCCTCGTACAGGGCCACGCACCGATCCCGCAGCGCGGACTCACGGGCAAAGACCCATGCAGGGTAGTCGCCGTGGAACTTCACGCTGCCGCCCAGCAGCTCGGTCAGGGTCTGCAGCTTGCGTGCCAGCAGCTCCTTGGCAGAGGGCACAGAGCTGCGGATGGAGAACCGCAGCACCACCTCGTCCCCGGCGGTCTCGATGACGCCCGGGTTCAGGGAGGTCTCCACCAGCCCCGGCACGTCCATGCTCATGGCCTGCACGCCCCACGGCATCAGCAGCAGAGCCTTGCGCACCCGCTGGGCAGAAGCGGCGTCCAGCACCGAAGCCTCGGTGCTGCCTTCCTCGGTGAGCCGCAGCCGGATATCCGGGTCTGCCGTGCCGTATTCTGCCCGCAGTTGGGCGATGAGCTGCTCCCCGGCGGCACGGACCTGCGGGGTGACGCCATCGGGCAGCAGCAGGGTGACGGCGCTCTCCTTGGGGATGACGTTCTCCTTGGCACCGCCGGAGAAGCTCTGGGGGAAGCAGGTCACGCCGCAGTCCTCCAGCAGGGTCAGGTAGCGCCCCAGCAGAACGATGGCGTTGGCACGGCCCTTGTGGATCTCGGCGCCGGAGTGCCCGCCTGCAAGGCAGTCGAACTCAGCCCGGAGCAGAGTGCCGGAGACGGTGGTGCGGGTCACGGGCAGATGGCACTCCGCCCGGCGTCCGCCGGCGCAGCCGGCGGTCAGCACGCCCTCCTCCTCCGAGTCGATGTTGATGAGCAGGCGGCCCGCGAGGTCAGAAAAGTCCATGGCAGAAGCGCCCAGCAGGCCCACTTCCTCGCAGACGGTCAGCACCACTTCCAGCGCCGGGTGGGGGATGTCGTCGGCGTCCAGCACAGCCAGCGCATAGGCCACGGCAATGCCGTCATCGCCGCCCAGCGTGGTGCCCTCGGCGCGCACATAGCCGCCGTCCACCACGGGGCGGATGGCGTCCTTTTCGAGGTCCAGCTTGCAGTCGGCGGTCTTGTCGCCCACCATGTCCAGATGGCCCTGCAAGATCAGGGCAGGCTCGTTCTCGTAGCCCGGGGTGGCCGGGGCTTTGATGAGCAGGTTGCCCATCTCGTCCTGGCGGCAGGCAAGGCCGTGCTCCTTCGCGAAATCCGCGCAGTAGTCGCTCAGGGCCTTCTCGTGGTGGGAGGTGTGCGGGATGCCGCAGATCGCCTCAAAATAATGAAAAACCGATGCCGGTTCCAGTCCGGTCAATGCGCTCATAATGTTCCCTCTCCTTTGGTTCAGTGTAAAAATACTTTCCAGTTTCTATTTTAGCAGATGACACCGTCCGGCACAACAGAAAAATCCCTCCGGGAAAAGGCCCGAAGGGATTTTTGTGCGCTTACTGTGCCTGGCTCAGGCAGTCGTCCATGGCGGTAAAGACAGCATCGCTGGTCATGGTGGCCCCTGCCACGGCGTCCACGCCGGTGGTGGTACCAGCCTCCGTCAGCTGCTCTGCCAGCGCTGCCGCCGCGTTGCCGCCCAGCTCCGGCGTCTCGCCGGAAGCGTCGATGTCCACATCCGTCACCTTGCCGCCGGTGATGGTCACGGTGACAGCCACATCGCTCAGGCAGCCATGGGCGCTGGCGGTGTAGGTGCCGTCGGTGTAGCTGGCGGCGTTGTCCGCTGCGGGCACCGTGCCGGTGCTGGCGATATACAAACTCAGGCCGATGCCCATAATGAGGGTCACAATGGCCATCAGGATCACATTTCTTGTCAGTCTGCGCTTCATGAACTCAACGCTCCTTTTCAAAAAACTGCTTACTTCGCGGGCTTGAAGCTGTCGCGCAGGGTCACCACGCGGTTATACACGCCCGGGTTCTTCGAGTCCGGGGTGAAGAAGCCGGTGCGCACGAACTGGAACTTCTCGCCGGGCTTTGCGTCCTTCAGGCTTTCTTCCAGCTTGCAGCCCTTGCGCACAACGACGCTCTCCGGGTTCAGGTAGTCCTTGTAGTCGCTGCCCTCGGGGATGGCGTTCATGTTGGCCTCGGTGAACAGCTTGTCGTACAGGCGCACCTCGGCGTCCACAGCATGAGCGGCGCTCACCCAGTGGATGGTGCCCTTCACCTTGCGGCCGTCGGCGGGGTTGCCATTGCCGGTCTCGAGGTCGGCGGTGCAGTGGATGGCGACAATGCTGCCGTCGGCGTTCTTCTCCACGCTCTCGCACTTGACGATGTAAGCGCCCATCAGGCGCACTTCGCCGCCCACGGTCAGGCGCTTGAACTTCGGGGGCGGGACCTCGGCAAAGTCCTCACTCTCGATCCAGAGCTCTTTGGTAAAGGCCACCTTGCGGGTGGTGGTGTCGTTTGCTTCGCGGTTGGGGTTGTTGGCCACGTCGAAGTACTCGGTCTTGTCGGCCGGGTAATTGTCCACGATCAGCTTCACGGGCTCCAGCACGGCGATGCGGCGCTGGGCGGTCAGGTCCAGCTCGCTGCGGATACAGGCTTCCAGCTGGCGCATGTCGATGAGGTTATCGGACTTGGAGATACCGGCCTCCCGCACGAAGGTGAAGATGGAGGTGGGGGTGTAGCCGCGGCGGCGCAGGCCGCACAGGGTGGGCATACGGGGGTCGTCCCAGCCGTCCACGATGCCCATCTCCACCAGCTCACGCAGGTAGCGTTTGCTCATAACGGTGTTGGTCATGTTCAGGCGGGCGAACTCGCGCTGCTTGGGGAAGGCGGTGCCGAAGATGTTCTCGATGACCCAGTTGTACAGCGGGCGGTGGTTCTCGAACTCCAGGCTGCACATGCTGTGGGTGATGCCCTCGATGGCGTCCTGGATGGGGTGGGCGAAATCGTACATCGGGTAGATGCACCATTTGTTGCCCTGGCGGTGATGCTCGGCATACTTGATGCGGTAGATGGCCGGGTCACGCATGTTCATGTTGGGGCTGGCCAGGTCGATCTTGGCACGCAGGGTCTTCTCGCCCTCTTTGAACTCGCCTGCACGCATCCGGCGGAACAGGTCCAGGTTTTCTTCCGGGGCGCGGTCCCGCCACGGAG
>ERZ1034913.1377-NODE-1377-length-14877-cov-16.968088_pt1 | contig 14877 bp, 17 predicted proteins | sample MGYA00520697_ERZ1034913 | MGnify/ENA primary metagenome ERZ1034913 (study PRJEB33766, sample SAMN09781786) | gut metagenome | biome: gut microbiome | host: Homo sapiens | place: Madagascar | study: EMG produced TPA metagenomics assembly of the PRJNA485056 data...
TCTTTTCGGCCAGCGGCGGTGCCCGGATGCAGGAGGGCATTTTCAGCCTGATGCAAATGGCAAAAACGTCCGCTGCCATCCAGCGTTTTTCCGCCAAAGGTGGGCTGTACGTCAGCGTGCTCACCCACCCCACCACCGGCGGCGTCACCGCCAGCTTTGCCAGCCTTGGCGACATCATGCTGGCCGAGCCCGGGGCGCTGATCGGTTTTGCCGGACCCCGCGTCATCGAGCAGACCATCGGTGAAAAACTGCCCGCCGGGTTCCAGCGCAGCGAGTTCCAGATGGAGCACGGCTTTGTGGATCAGGTGGTGCCCCGCAGCCAACTGCGGGATACGCTCATTCAGGTCTTGCAGCTTCACGCCGGAGGGAAACGCCCATGATTAAGGAAATTTTAGAGCAGCTGGCCCCGCTGGACGCCCAGATCGCCGCGCTGAAAGGCAGCGGCAATGATATGGACGCCATCACGGCCCATGCGTCCGAACTGGCAGAGCTGGCTGTCGAGGAAGACGAAATTCTGCGCTCCTGCGGCCCGCTGACCGCCGAGGACCGGGTCTTTCTGGCTCGGCACCCGGAGCGCCCTCACATCGACGAGATGGTTTCTGCCCTGTTCACCGACTTTTTTGAGCAGCGCGGCGACCGCCAGTGCAAAGAGGATGCCGCCATCCTGGGCGGTGTGGCCCGGTTCCACGGGATGCCGGTGACCGTCATCGGCCACCGCAAGGGCTCCACACTGGAAGAAAATCTCGCCTGCAACTTCGGCATGCCCGGGCCGGAAGGCTACCGCAAGGCCCTGCGCCTGATGCAGCAGGCCGAAAAGTTTGGCCGGCCCATCATCACCTTCATCGACACGCCGGGCGCGTACCCCGGCAAGGACGCCGAGGAGCGCGGCCAGGGCGAAGCCATTGCCCGCAATCTGATGGAGATGAGCGGCCTGACCGTACCGGTCATTGCCGTCGTCACCGGCGAAGGTTCCTCCGGCGGTGCGCTGGCGCTGGGCGTGGCGAACCATATCCTCATGCTGGAAAATGCCGTCTACTCGGTGCTGAGCCCCGAGGGCTTTGCCAGCATTCTGTGGAAGGACTCCTCCCGCAGCGGCGAGGCCTGCGAGCTGATGAAGCTGACGGCACAGGACTTGTACAACGATGGCATCGTGGAAGAAGTGATCCCGGAGCCGCTGGGTGGTGCCCAGCGCGGCCACGCGGCCCTGTTTGAGCGCATGGACGCCGCACTGCGCGCCCACCTGAAAGAGCTGTGCCGCATGAGCGGGAAGCAGTTGGCTGACCAGCGCTACAAAAAATACCGCCAGATCGGAGAAACGAGGAGCGCATGAAAGGTTTCCAGTTACTTGCCACCGGCGGGGCTCTGCCGGGCCGGACGGTCACGAACGACGATCTGAGCCGCATGGTGGACACCAGCGATGACTGGATCACCAGCCGCACTGGCATCCGCACCCGGCACTGGTGCACCGAAGGCGAATCCGCCGCCACACTGGCCATTGCCGCCGCAAAGCAGGCACTGGCACGCAGCGGCCTTGCCCCGGCAGACATCGCCTGCTGCATCTGTGCCACCCTCTCGGCCCCGGACGCCACCCCGAGCGTGGCCTGTCAGGTACAGGCGGCACTGGGCCTGCCGGAGAACCGCCCCGCACTGGATGTGAACGCCGCCTGCTCCGGCTTTTTGTACGGCACGGCGGTGGCACGGGGCCTGCTTGCCACTCTGGGCGGGCAGTACGCCCTCGTCATCGGGTGCGAGGCCCTTTCCCGCCTGATGGACCCCGCCGACCGCTCCACCTGTGTGCTGTTCGGCGACGGGGCCGGGGCCGCCATCTTTGAACTGGCGGCAGACCCGACGCCCTTTGCCGTGATGCTGGGTGCCCGCGGCGATGCCGCCATCCACGCGGGCGGACCGAGCCGCGCAGGCTCCGCGCCCATCACCATGGACGGCCGGGCGGTGTTCCGCTTTGCGGTGGACGCCCTGCCGAAGTGTCTGCACGCCGTGCTGGACGAAACGCAGCTGACCCTCGATGATTTATCGTGGGTGGTCTGCCATCAGGCCAACAGCCGCATCATCGACCACTGCGTGAAAGCACTGCAGGCCGACCCGGCGAAATTCTACAAGAACATGGACCGCCACGGCAACACCAGCGCCGCCAGCATCCCGGTGGCCCTGAACGAGCTGGCCGAGAGCGGCCAGCTGCAGCCGGGCCAGCTGCTGGCCTGCATCGGCTTCGGCGGCGGCCTGACCTGGGGCGGCATGATCGTGGAATATGACCCTGTAAGATTTTAACAGGCTCGCCCTCTCCGTCACGGCTTACGCCGTGCCACCTCTCCCAAAGGGAGAGGCAAGAGCCTTACCACAACGTTCTTGGCTCCCCCTTTGGGGGAGCTGGCGCGACAGCGCCTGAGAGGGCGAGGACGTTGAACAATAAGAGTTACTTTTATGAAACTTTTAAACGAGATCCTGGGGACAAAATACCCCATCATTCAGGGCGGCATGGCGAACATCGCCACCGGCGAGTTTGCCGCCGCCTGCTCCAACGCGGGAGCTCTCGGCATCATCGGGGCTGGCGGCATGAACGCCGACACCCTGCGCCAGAACATCCGCCGCTGCAAAGCATTGACAAACAAGCCTTTCGGCGTGAACATCATGCTCATGCACCCGCAGGCAGACGAATTTGCAAAGATCGTCGTGGAAGAAGGCGTGCCCGTCGTCACCACCGGTGCAGGCAACCCGGGTAAATATGTGCCCGCATGGAAAGCGGCAGGCATCAAAGTCATCCCGGTGGTGGCCGCTGCTGTGCTGGCAAAGCATCTGGAACCGCTGGGCATCGACGCCGTCATTGCCGAGGGCACTGAGAGCGGCGGTCATGTGGGCGAAATGGCCACCATGGCGCTGGTGCCGCAGGTAGTGGATGCGGTCAGCGTGCCCGTCATCGCGGCGGGCGGCATTGCGGATGGCCGTCAGATGGCGGCCGCGCTGGCCCTGGGTGCCTGCGGCGTACAGGTGGGCACCTGCCTGCTGGTGAGCGAAGAATGCCCCATCCACGAAAACTACAAAGCCGCCCTGCTCAAGGCCAAGGACAGTGACACCATCGTCACCGGCCGCATCGGCGGCTCGCCCGTCCGCGTGCTGAAAAACCGCATGAGCCGTGAGTATGTCCGGCAGGAAAAGGCCGGTGCCGACAAGATGGAGCTGGAAAAATTCACCCTCGGCAGTCTGCGCCGGGCCGTGTTTGAGGGCGACACCGCCACCGGCAGCCTGATGGCCGGTCAGGTGGCGGGCATGCTGCACGAAGTACGCCCGGTAGCCGACATCCTTGCCGACCTGTACGAAAGCGGGAGGCAGCGCATCGCCGCGCTGAACGCCGAATGCTGACCCTCGGCCAAAAGCAGCTGCAGGTGCCCATCCTGCAGGGCGGCATGGGCGTGGGCGTTTCCCTCGGCGGGCTGGCCGGGGCCGTGGCGGCCTGCGGCGGCATGGGCTGCATCTCCACCGCCGATGCGGGCTACCGGGAACCGGACTTTGCCCGTGACCCGGCAAGCGCCAATCACCGGGCTTTGGCAGCGGAAATTCAGAAGGCCAAAGCCATTGCCAAAAGCGCGGGCATGGTCGCCATCAACGCGATGGTCGCCACGCAGGACTACGCCGCCGCCATCCGCACCGCCGTGGAAGCGGGCGTGGACGCCGTGGTGTCCGGCGCGGGCCTGCCGCTGGAACTGCCCGGCCTTGTGAATACACCGGACGTTGCCATTGCCCCCATCGTTTCCAGCGGTCGGGCCGCAAAGCTCATCCTGCGCCGCTGGGCCAAGGAGTTTGGCCGCACCGCCGATTTTGTGGTCATTGAGGGCTGCAAAGCGGGCGGGCACCTGGGTTTTGCGGAAGCCGACCTGCTGGCAGACAAATGCCAGACCCTCGACGAAATTCTGCCCGAGGTTCTGGCCGAAGTGCAGCCCTTTGAAGTGCAGTTCGGCCACCCCATCCCCGTGTTCGTGGCGGGCGGCGTGTACACCGGAGCCGACATGGCCCACTTTACCAAACTGGGTGCGGCGGGTGTCCAGCTTGCCACCCGCTTTATTCCCACTTACGAGTGCGATGCATCCCAAACCTACAAGGACGTTCTGCTGAACGCAAGGCCCGAGGATGTGCGCATCATCCACAGCCCCGTTGGGATGCCGGGCCGGGCGCTGAACACCCCGCTGGTGCAGGCATTGGCGGCGGGCAAACGCTTCCCGCCGAAGCACTGCGCCCGCTGCCTGAAGACCTGCGACCCCGCCGCCGTACCCTACTGCATCACCCACGCCCTCATCGAGGCGGTGAAGGGCAATGTGGAGGAAGGACTTTTCTTCTGCGGCGAGAACGTGGGCCGGCTGGACCGGATGCGCACCGTGCGTGAGCTGATGGACGAACTTGTGACCGAATGGAGGCAGAACCTATGAAGCTTGCCGTACTTTACGCCGGTCAGGGTGCGCAGCACCCCGGCATGGGCAAGGAATTTTACGAAGCATCTCCCGCCTTCCGGGCGGCCTTTGACAGCGCAGCGCTGGATTTTGACCTGCACCGCGTCTGCTTCGAAGACCCGGACGGCGTTTTGAACCAGACCGAATACACCCAGCCCTGCATGGTGGCCTTTGCCTGCGGCGTGACCGCCGTGCTGGCCGAAAAGGGCGTGAAGCCGGACTATGTGGCCGGGCTTTCCCTCGGCGAATACTCTGCGCTGGAAGCCGCCGGGGTGTTCACGGCCAGACAGGCCATCGAGCTGGCGGCCTACCGGGGGCAGGCCATGGCCGACGCCGCCAAAGGCATTGACTGCGGCATGACCGCCGTGCTGGGCCTTGACCGCGCTGCCCTTGCCGCCTGCTGCGAACAGGCAGCGGACCTTGGCTGTGTGCAAATTTGCAACTACAACTGTCCGGGTCAGCTGGTCATCGGCGGCGAAAAGGCCGCTGTGGAGAAGGCCGCAGAGCTTGCCAAGGCCGCCGGTGCCCGCCGCTGCATCCCGCTGAAGGTCAGCGGGCCCTTCCACACCCGCCTCATGGCTCCCGCCGGGGATGCCCTTGCCAAACGGTTTGAAACGGAACTCTTTGGAACTATGAAGGTGCCCGTGCTGTTCAACTGTCTGGGACGTGAGAAGGCTGATGCCGACAGCATCCCGCAGCTGCTGGTAAAGCAGGTGCAGAGCAGCGTCTACATGGAAGATACCCTGCGCCGTCTGGGCGAGCTGGGTGTGGACCACATTCTGGAAGTCGGCCCGGGCAGTGCCCTCTCCGGCTTCGTGAAAAAGACCCTGCCCGGCGTGGCCTGCGCTTCGGTGGAGACACCCGCACAGCTGGATGCGGTGCTGACCGCATGGAAGGAAGAACAATGAGTGAAGAAAAGATCATCCGCACTGCCGTCGTCACCGGCGGCAGCCGCGGCATTGGACGGGCGGTGTGCGTACAGCTTGCCAGGCAGGGCTGCAATGTTGTGGTGAACTACTGCCACGGCGAAGCCTCTGCCGCCGAAACGGTTGCCCTGTGCAGCGCTGAGGGTGTGCAGGCGGTGACCGTGCAGGCCGACATTTCCACTGCCGAGGGCTGCAAAGCGCTGTTTGAGCAGGCAGTGAACGCCTTTGGCCGGGTGGATGTGCTGGTGAACAACGCGGGCATCACCCGGGACAACCTGATCTTGCGCCTGACCGAGCAGGATTTTGACGCGGTGCTGGACACCAACCTGAAAAGCGCCTTTCTCTGCTGCAAGGAGGCCGCCCGCCGCATGGTGCGCCAGCGCTATGGCCGCATCGTGAACCTTTCCAGCGTGGTGGCGCTGCGCGGCAACGCCGGGCAGACCAACTACGCCGCCAGCAAGGCGGGGCTCATCGGCCTGACCAAGAGCCTTGCCCGGGAGCTGGCCAGCCGGAACGTGACCGTGAATGCGGTGGCCCCGGGCTTTATCGAGACCGATATGACCGCCGCCCTGCCGGAAGCTGTCCGTGCCGAAATGGCAAAGGGCATCCCGGCAGGCCGCGCAGGCAGGCCGGAAGATGTGGCAAACGCGGTGGCGTTCTTTGCCGCAGAACAAAGCAGCTATCTCACCGGGCAGGTGCTCTGTGCAGACGGCGGCATGGCAATGTAAAAGGAGAATTTCGCATGGAAAAACGCAGAGTCGTCATCACCGGCCTCGGCACCGTGAACCCGCTGGGCAACACCGTGGCCGAGAGCTGGGCCGCCGCCAAGGCAGGCCAATGCGGCATCGGGCCCATCACCCAGTTTGATACCGCCGATTTCAAATGCAAGCTGGCGGGCGAAGTGAAAAACTTTGACCCGGAAACGGTGGTGGACAAAAAGGAAGCCCGCAAGATGGCCCGCTTCACCCTGCTGGCTCTGGCCGCCGCAAAGGAAGCCCTTGCAGACAGCGGCCTGGACACCGAAGCGGAAGCCAAAACCATCGGTGTCATCCTGTCCAGCGGCATCGGCGGCCTGCCCACCATTGAGGAGCAGCACACCCGTGGCGAAGAAAAGGGCATGGAGAAGGTCAGCCCCTACTTTGTGCCCATGTCCATTGCCAACATGGCGGCGGCACAGGTGGCCATCCGCTTTGGCCTGAAGGGCATGTGCACCTGCCCGGTCACGGCCTGCGCCGGCGGCACCAACGCCGTGGGCGATGCCTTCCACCGCATCCGCGACGGCTACGAGGACGTCATGGTCTGCGGCGGTGCCGAGAGCTGCATCAGCCCGCTGGGCATCGGCGGCTTTACCAGCATGAAGGCGCTTTCCACCGCCACCGACCCGGACGCTGCCAGCCTGCCCTTTGACGCCCGCCGCGGCGGCTTTGTCATGGGCGAGGGCAGCGGTGTGCTGGTGCTGGAGGAACTGGAACACGCAAAGGCGCGCGGCGCACACATCTACGCCGAGGTGGTGGGCTACGGTGCCAACTGCGATGCCTACCACTTTACCGCACCGGCTCCCGGCGGCGTGGGTGCCATCGACTGCATGAAGCTGACCTTGGCAGATGCGGATATCGCACCGGAGCAGGTGGACCATATCAACGCCCACGGCACCGGCACCCACATGAACGATGCCTGCGAGACTGCCGCCATTCATGCCGTGTTCGGCGAACACGCAAAGGAGATGACCGTGGTCAGCACCAAGAGCATGACCGGCCATCTGCTGGGCGGCGCGGGCGGCATCGAGGCCGTGTTTACGGCACTGGCCCTGCGGGACCAGTTTGCCCCGCCCACCATCCACTACCAGCAGCCGGACCCGGAGTGCGATCTGGACTATGTGCCCAACACCGGGCGGCAGCAGGCCATGCAGTACGCGCTGAGCAACAGCTTGGGCTTTGGCGGCCACAACGCCTGCATCGCCCTGCGCAGATGGGAGGGCTGACCCATGGCAGAGCCCCGTACCGTGCGTGAAAACGCCAACACTCTGAGCAGTGTGCAGATCGCGGAGATCCTGCCGCACCGCTACCCCTTTGCCCTCGTGGACCGCGTTCTGGACTACGAGCCGGGGCAGTGGGCTATCGGCCGCAAGTGCGTCACCCGCAACGAGGAGTTTTTCAACGGCCACTTCCCCGGCCAGCCGGTCATGCCCGGAGTGCTCATTCTGGAAGCACTGGCCCAGACCGGGGCCGTCGCGGCGCTGAGCCTGCCCGAAAACAAAGGCAGGCTGGCCCTTTTCGGCGGCATCAAAAACGCCCGCTTCCGCAAACAGGTCACCCCCGGCGATGTGCTCACCCTCCACTGCGAGCTGGTGGAACAGCGCGGCCCGGTGGGCGTGGGCAAAGCGTCGGCTTATGTGGACGGCAAATGCGCCGCCACCGCCGAGCTGACCTTTGTGCTGACGGAAGCGAACGCAGAGACTTAACATTCCCTGTCCCCCCGCCGCCACCGTAAAATGCGCCGCATCGCGCCCAATCATCCAAAAAGGCAGGTTGTCACCGCCACGGTGATACCCTGCCTTTTGTGTTGTCTTTTCCCGCAAAACAGAATGCAAAAAACCTTTGAGCATCGGGAGAAACGAGTCGATGCAGAAGTTTCGTCCCCTTTTTTCGGACCTTCATACCGTCACCAATGTGTCGGAGTTCTATCCATTCTGACACAAAATGGTAAGTGAAACGGCATCCGCAAAGCGTTAGAATTAGGATGTAATATTATAAGTTTGGTGAGGGTATTATGAGGATCCGATACGATAAAACACTCTACTCCAAAGAGGCACTCTTGAAAGCGGCATACCATTTTACAGACAGGGCATACGTTTACCTTGGCGTGGAAGGTGGTTGTTTCTTTGTAGACTTTACCGCAAAAGATGGCACACCGTTTGAAAAAGAAAAACTGGAAAATGCGTTCAAGAACGAGCTACTGGCACAGGTGATCCACCAGACCGTTTCCAAAGAAACCACGGTTCTGCGGGAGCTGCTCGTGGCTCGTGCGCTGTCCTCTACGATGGTAGATGAAGGTGCATCCTCCGATGTGGCTGAAAGCCCCATGACAGAGGACGCGCTGGATGAGCTGGATGCGATTGCAAAGGACTGGTTCGATGAAAAATAAGAATACACTTTTGGTCAGTTCTGAAATTTTTTCGGAGGATGTTCTTCGGTCTGCAATCCAGGCGTACTGCGGGCTGGCAAAGATTCATGTGGAGCGCGCTGCGGAAAACTGGGTGCTGACCTTTCAGAACTGCCAATACGATACAGCACTCACCGCGCATGAATTTTTCAATTATCTGATCGACCTTGCGAGCGTAGCACTATGATTTTATGTGAGATATTCCTCTTATGCTGTGCATTCGTACTGTGCGGCTTGAGCGTTTGGACAGATCTGCGGCATGGGCAGATCAAAAACAAACACCTTATCATTGCGTTTACGGCGGGACTCGTCTTGAACGTCATCTACTATGCTGTGTACTGTCAGGACTGTCTTGGCATCACCGCTTTGAATCTGCTGATTTCGGCGTTGCTTTCGATCGGCTTCTATTTTGTCCACATCTGGTCAGCCGGGGACAGCAAGTTGATGATCGTCCTGATCTCGCTTTTGCCGGGGCGGCTGTTCTGGGCAAACACGGACACGATCGTTCCGGCGGCGTATCTGTTCCTTCTGGTGTTCAGCACCGGGTATCTCTATCTGATCGGGGAAGCCGTCTATCTGGACTTCCACCGCCACACGGTCAAACTCCCGACCGTAACCAAAGCAGGCGCATGGGCTGCAATCAAATCCTATCTTCATGCGTTTGTTGTTTTATATGCATGGAACAGTGTTCTTTCCATTGCACTCCCTTCTTTCGTCGAGAACAACGTTCTCCTGCTTTCGCTGATCAGCTACTTCCTGATTACAATTCTTCGAGAAAAGCCGGTCTATCATTCCAAAATTCTGGTCGGCAGCTGCGCGGTGCTTGATGCCGCAGTGCTGCTTCTTACAAGAAACACCATTACCGCTGCTGGAGTTCTTCGGATGGTACAGACCTACCTGCTGGTGCTCCTTGTGATGTGGACAACATGGATCGCAGGAAAGTACGTTTATGAATCGGTCCCGACCGAAGACGTCAAGGCCGGAATGATCTTAAGCAGGTCCACGGTCGTCTGCTTTGCGCCCTCCAAGGTAAAAGGACTGCCGCAAATCAGCTATGAAGATATGCGAAGCCGTCTGACCGAGGAGGAAGCCGCAGCCGTCCGGCGCTGGAAAGACTCCAAATACGGCAAAGCCACGGTGGTTTCTGTTCGCAAAATACCGTTTGCTTCCTTCATTGCGGTGGGCGTTATCTTATTTGCGGCCTATCATATTGTAACAACTTTGGGATCGTGGGGGATCTGAACCATGACATTTTACCTTTCGGCTTACCGCTCACAGCCAGCCGCAGTGTACTTGCTTGCACGGGTCCGCCTTGCTCGGAAAGAAATTGAGCGTGACTTGCAAATCGGGCTGAATGTTGCTTATGTGGAGCAGGAAAGCCAGACAGTCACATTATACCCCTTCGAGAAACGCTATTCCATTTCGGATGCAGAGTGGCTGCGCTGGAAAGAATTGCAGGATGCCGATGCAATTTCTTTCGAGAACACCGGCATCTGCTATCGGTTCTATCAGGCCGATGCGGGGGATGCAGCCATCGTAACGGGCCTGGCCTGTAACACGAACTGTGTGATGTGCCCTGTGAGCGAAAGCTCTCGCCGCCATGCACAGCTAACACCTGTGGATGAACTCAAAATGCAGCTCCGATATTTCGGCACCGACATCCCGCATATTACGATCACCGGCGGTGAACCCACCCTGCTGAAACAAGGGCTTTTGGAAGTGGTCCAATATGCAAAAGAACAATGCCCCAGTGCTGAAATTCTGATTTTAACTAATGGGCGAACTTTTTCCGTTGCCCCTTATGCGCAGGCGTTCAACCGGATTTTGATTGCCCAGGATCAGATCGCGATCCCGATTCACGGCTCGAATGCAGAGCGACACGATGCAGTAACGCAGGCACAAGGTTCTTTTGTGCAGACAATCCAGGGATTGAAAACACTGGCCCAAGGCACAATGCGGATCGAAATCCGCATCGTGGTTTCCAAGTTGAACTACAGGAACATTTCCAATATTGTGGAGTTGCTTCTGACCCTGCCGCGTATCACCGTCGTGAATTTTATCGCGCTGGAGATGTGCGGCAATGCAATTAAGAACCGTGAGCAGGTGTGGATCGATTATCCGCAGGCAGCTGCGGCCTGTGAAGATGGAATTGAGAAGCTGGTTTCAGCGGGCATCGACATCGGCCTTTATAACTTTCCGCTCTGTGCAGTGAAGCATAAATATTGGACGTTATGCCGTGACAGTATTTCGGATTACAAGATTCGCTACACACCCGTGTGTGAATCCTGCAAGGTCAAAAGCATCTGTTACGGTGTGTTCAACAGCACGATCTCGACCGGGTGTTTCGTTGCCCGACCGATTGCGGAGTAAAAAATGAAGTATACCTATTTTAATTTCAAAAAATGGAACGATCAGCAGATCCTGCTGACGAATGATCTGGGGCGATGGGCGTTTGTATCACTTCCGACCTTTCAAGCGATGCTGCTGCACAGACTTGACAGCACAGACCCATCTTATGCCGAGCTTTTGGAAAAGGGCTTTCTCTATGAGGACGATGCGGATGTTTATCTGGAGCGTCACAGCCGTGCCTTCCGAGAAGCAAAAGGCTATTTGATGGATGCCACCAGCTTGCATATTTTTGTTCTGACAAATGCGTGCAACGCAAGATGTATTTACTGCCAGGCACAGTCCACTGCTTCCCATAAGAAAGGACTGATGAGCGCAGAAACCGCAAAGAAGGCTGTGAATCTGGCGTTTCAATCCCCAGAACCGTTCCTGTCCATTGAGTTTCAGGGCGGTGAGCCACTTTTGAATTTTGATACGCTTCAAGTCATCGTATCCGAAGCCGAGAAAAAAGCCGCAGAAACGAGAAAGAAAGTGGAGTTTTCCCTGGTCAGCAACCTGAATCTGCTCACAGAAGAAATGGTGCGCTTTTTTCAGGAGCATCATGTCAGCGTTTCAACATCCATTGATGGCCCGATGCATTTGCACAATACGAATCGCCCGCTCTGTCAGGGTGGCGGAACCTATGAGGGTACGATTCGTGGATTGAAGCGGCTGCAAGAAGCAGACGTATGTGTTGGCGCGATCGAAACCACAACACGGTACAGCCTGAACCACTGGAAAGAGTTGGTGGACGAATACCGTGCGCTTGGGCTGCACAGCATCTTCCTTCGCCCGTTGACGCCGTTGGGCTTTGCAAATGCAGACTGGAATCAGGTTGGCTATACCGCGGACGAGTTTATTGCATTCTATCAAAAAGCACTGGCCTATGTTGTGGAGATCAACCGGCAGGGCTATTTTATGTCAGAGGGACACGCCACAACATTCTTGTCCAAGATCTTACTGGGTCAAGGAAAAAATTACATGGAACTGCGTTCGCCCTGCGGTGCAGCCGTAGGACAGATGGCCTATTATTATGATGGTAATGTCTATACCTGCGATGAGGGGCGAATGCTTGCCGAAATGGGTGATCGTGCATTCCAACTGGGAACCGTAGAGGATGCCTATGATTCTTTGATGAACAGCAATGTCTGCAAGGCCTGCTGTGTTGCATCTACTTTGGAAGCTGCCCCCACCTGCAGTGACTGCGTATACCAGCCCTACTGTGGGACCTGCCCGGTGCTGAACTACGCATTGGATGGTGACGTGTTCTCTAAGATACCGAACCATTACAAATGTCAGACTTATAAAGGAATGTTGGATGCCGTGTTTGGGCTGCTGAATCAAAAGGATCCCGAGATCGACAACATATTGGACCGCTGGGTTCGATAAAACATTGAGGAGGTCGTATCATGAAAAAGAGTACGCAAAGACAAAAGAAAAAATCCGGCACTGCCAAAAAGGTACTGATCGGTTTTCTGGCGGTTGGGCTGATCGGCAGCTTTGGCAAAACACCGGAGGTTTCAACGGCATCAGCCAGTTCGGCAGCAGCATTTTCGGAAGTAAGCGTTGCATCCGTTGACCTTCAGAACGGGTTTGCTGAAGGCATGGCCCATCTGGATTTTCCCGATGTCGGCACCTATGAGGGAAATCTTCAGGATGGAAAGCGTTCTGGCAATGGTACGTTTGTGTGGGCAGACGGAACCAGCTATGCGGGTGCATGGGCAAACGACCAAATCAACGGCGATGGTGTGGTCACCGCGCCAAATGGAACGACCTGGACCGGTTCTTTTGCGGGTAATGCGTTCCAAAACGCTGCTTATTCGGTCAAAGGCAGCAACTTTCGTGGTACTGTGACGCTTGCGGACGAAAAGAATCAGGCGATTTTGACGTTTACTTACCCGGACCATCTTGATGCAAAGAAAACAGTAGATGTCACCTATTCCGGTGATCTGACGAAGGCCGGTGAATTTTCCGGAAATGCAGCTATCGGCTATCCGAATGGAGATTCCTATGCGGGCTCTGTGAGCAATGGTCAGAAAGTAAACGGCAAATATGTCTTTCAGAATGGCGATACCTATACCGGAACCTTTAAGGCCGACAAAATGTGCGACGGCTCTTATGTTTTTGCAACGGGGCAAATCTTAACCGGTCATTTTGAAAATGGTGTTCCGAACGGCGAACTGACCTATACCGTTAACGGCGTGAAGTACAAAACGACTTGGCAAAATGGTGCCTGCGTCAGCATTGTGAAAGCATAAAGGAGAAAGATCATGGCACAGTTTCCTGAGATCAAAAAATCTATTCAGAATTATTTGTATGAAGAAGAAGGCAATATCACCCGGAACAAACTGCTGATGGTAGGCTCTTTGGCCGTTATCATGAGTGTTCTTTTCGCTTTGGATGCAGAAGCCGGACACCGGTCGCACAGTTCCCATAGTTCACACCGCTCCAGCAGCCATGGTTCCGGTCATGGAAGTCATGTGAGCCACCAGAGTCATCAAAGCCATCAGAGCGGCAGCGGCCATAGCAGCCATAGCAGCAGCACCCATAGTAACCATAGCAGTCACAGCAATGTCAGTGCCGCACACAGCAATACGGGCGCGGCCGTGACGACACCTACTTATCCAGAAGTGCTTGTGCCGCAGCAGACCCATGATACTCCTGCCATGGGCACGCTCCCGGTCCCTGCAATTCCTGCATTGCCTGATACGGCATCCGGGTCCACCAATGGTGTTGCAGCGGCGGTGACTGTCGATGATACTCTTACCCGAATCTAATCATCCGGCCCATACCTTGTTCATCTGCCTTATGTAATCAAATTTCATCCAGACATAACCAATCCTGCTCCGCAGCCTCTGAGCCGAAAGACTCAGGGGCTTTTTATCTCTGCCCGCAAAACACATTGACAATCCCCCGAAAAAAGCGTTATTCTTTTTATGAACGCGTTCATAAAAAGGAGACCTTATGCCAAAAGTCATCGAAGATCTGGAGTTTCGCCTGTCGGAAGAAGCACGGCGGCAGGTGGAACGATCCGGCTGTACTGCGTACTGTTCATCCTTTACGGTTGCCGCCTGGGTGGATACCTGGCCTACCGTGAGATCAAGAGTTCCTCTTATAAAAAGAATATGACCGGTGAGATCAAGGACGGCAAGACCGTTTCCTTTGGTGCCAAGTGCGCCATCTGGCTCAGCTGCGCCTGCCTGTATGTCACGCAGGTGACGCCGGTGTTCTACCGCCTTGCAAATGGTACTGGCACCGGTACGGCAAGCTACATCGGTGCAGTCATCATGCTGTGCGGCGTGGGCTGCATGAGCTGGTACCGAAAGAACCGGTTCGATAACTCGCTCAAAGCCAACTGGACCGCACAGCTCATCAACACTGCTGCGCAGGGTGCACTTCTGCTGGGGATCCTGTTTTTATAACGGGTTTTCCCATACGCAAGCAAAGCTCTCCTGCTTGACTCAATTTAGCACTTTCATTTCCGCCTGCTTTGCAGCAAAAAAGCCGCTTACCTTTTCAGGTAAACGGCTTTCCATTTGGTGGAGCATTGTCCACAGCACTCGAACCCAACACTTCCTCACGGGTGACCGTTTTGGCATCGTCCGTGAAGTTGAAATTGAGCACGACCCGGTCATCAAAGACGTAGACCGAGTTGACAAAGGTATCAATGATCTGCCGCTGGTGTTCCATGTCTCCCATGTCACCCTTGCGGAATTTTTCAAACCAGAACCGCATCCATTCGCGGGTCAGGACGGGCTTTTTCAGCTCTTCTTCCAAAATGCTGGTGTTCAGGGCTTCTTTCCGGGCTTCCAGCTCGTCCAGCCGCTGCTTGGTGGTCGGGGTCAGGATGCCCTGTTCAATGGCTTCCAGAAGATTTGCCAGCCGCTTCTCTGTGTCCCTGAGCTGGTCTTTCAGGACAGGCAGCCGGGTGTTCTCCTTCTGCTGGG
>ERZ1034913.1392-NODE-1392-length-14796-cov-31.789431_pt1 | contig 14796 bp, 14 predicted proteins | sample MGYA00520697_ERZ1034913 | MGnify/ENA primary metagenome ERZ1034913 (study PRJEB33766, sample SAMN09781786) | gut metagenome | biome: gut microbiome | host: Homo sapiens | place: Madagascar | study: EMG produced TPA metagenomics assembly of the PRJNA485056 data...
GTGCCACCATAGTAGCGGCAACCCGTATGACTGGCGTTCAGCTCGCCCAGCATCTCGCTCAGCATCTCGGCAAAGTCGAAGTTGTTATTAATATAAGGTAAGAACTTCTCATACACCTTGCGATAGTATGCCCAATCTACGCCCTGCATGTTAGGATCGTAGAACTTGTCGTCCACCTGGCGCCATATATGGTCAAAGAGATACTGGCGCTCTTCGGCTGGCTTGTAGTTGAACGGAGCCTCGAAGGCGATGTTCTTGGTAGCCCTGCTGCCCAGGTCTATCTTCTTGATGCTGCTGCCGTTGCAGAGGAAGAGGTTCTTGATGTCCTTGTCGGCAACGAAGCCGCCGCCACCGATGCCCTTCATCATCAGGGTGGTGCTGCCTTCCTTCAGGTTGTGGCACCAGAGGTCGTAGCCTCCTTCGAAGGCTGCCTGGTAATATATCTTCTCGCCCTTGGTGTCGAGGATGGCGTCACCCATGTTGGATGAGTTGACGGTGAGACGAACGATGCGGTCGCGGCAGTTGTCGAAGTCTAGCTCCAGCGGTTTTACTTTATCCACCTCTATCTTGCCAGTCTTCTCCTCCTTCTCATCGGCATTCTTCTCCTTCAGGTCCTTGTTAGCCTCGGCAAGTTCCAGTTCCTCCTTGCTCATGCGGAAGCGGTCGTAGGCATCGAGGTCGAAGAACATGAGATAGGCATCGTTTTCTGCTCCCCATGAACCGTGACTGCGATATCCGGCACGGTCGCTCTCGAAGAGCATTGCCTTTCCGCCGAGCACCCACTTTCCGTTGCCGTCGCTGTAGCCGCTGTTGGTTACGTTATGCACCTCCTTGCCATCGGCCTTCACCACGGCTATGTCGGTGTTGTTCCAGCCGCCGGTGCCTATGTAGCTGCACATAATCCACTTGCTGTCTGGGCTCCATTCAAACCAGATGTCGCCATCGGCATAAGAGAAATTGTATTTGCCGTCGAGTACGGTGCGCACTTCCTTCGACTTCAGATTGATGATGCGGAGGGCGGCACGGTCTTCATAGAAAGCCACTTCCTTGCCATCCGGACTAAAGGCTGGATACTGCGAAGTAATGTTGGTCTTGGTAAGCTGCTCCTCTTCAATATCGGTACAGTAAGTAAAGTTCTTTTCCTTCTCGTTCTTGATCTTAGCCTGGAAAATCTGCCATACACCATTGCGTTCAGAGGCATAGACTAGACTTCTGCCATCTGGTGCAAAACTCAGGTTGCGCTCCTGCTGAGGAGTATCGGTGATGCGCTTGGTGGTCTTGTATTCTGTAGATGTAACATATACATCGCCGTGCATCACGAAGGCTACTTCCTTGGCATCAGGAGAAAGGGCTATCTCGGTGGCTCCCCACGACTGCACCTGGCGGATGAGGCTAGGCTCCTCATTGTCGGTGGTGATGGAGATGTTGACCTTCTGAGGCTGTCCGCCTTCCTTTACGGTATAGATTTCGCCATCGAAACCATAGCAGAGCAGACCATCGTTAGAAGAGGTGAGGAATCGGATAGGATTCTTCTTTTCGTGGGTTATCTGGGTATCCTTTCCGCTGGCGATGTTGCGGCGATATACATTGAAGGAACCATCCTGCTCGCTCAGATAATAGAAGCTCTGGTTATCGGCTGCCCATACCGGGTTGCGGTCTTCGCCCTTGAAGGTGGTGAGCTTCTGGTATTTTCCGTTGTCGAGCATCCAGATGTCTCGGGTGATAGGCGAGGTGTGGTGCTTGCGCCATGCATCCTCGTAACCCTTCTTGTCGTGGTAGAGCACCTGTCCGTTCTTGTTGATGCTGATGTTTTCCATCGGCAGAACGGAATACAGCTTAGAACGACCGCCCTGAGTGCTTACCTCGTAAACCTGCGAGAACTCTTTGGATGCAAACAGAATGCTCTGGGCTGTAGGCATGATGTCGGCAGCGAAGAGCACGTGGTCGTTGTCCTTAAAGGCGATAGGAGTTTCCTTGCCGCTGTGGGTGGTGAGTCGGGTAGGCGCACCGCCCTTGGCAGAGATGATGTACACATCCATGCTGCCTTCGCGGGTAGAGGTGAAGGCTATCTTCTTGCCGTCGGGGCTCCAGATAGGCTGAGAGTCATAAGCGGCATGGGTAGTCAACTGGCGTGCCTCGCCGCCCTGGGCAGGAACGCAATAGAGGTCGCCCTTGTAGGCAAAGGCGATGGTAGAGCCATCAGGCGAGATGGCCGGGTAGCGCATCCACAGCGGACCCTGCTGGGCCTGGGATGCCAGAGATGCTGCCAGGAGGGCAGCGCTCAGGAACAGTTTCTTCATATCAATTGTTTATCATTATAAGTCGATTATTTCTGCAAAGGTACAACAAAATATCGGTAAGATAAGTTTTAAAATTCAAAAATAGGTTAATTTTGGTATATAAGTCGATATTTCTGTAGTATGAATGCCATTCTTTCGAGATATAATCGTAATTTTGCACTAATTTAAAACCTATTATTCAAAAATTTATGTTACGAAGAATCATTCTAACTGTGGCTCTCTTGGCAAGCCTTTCTCTTTCTTCCAAGGATTTGAACGTGGGAAGTTGGCAAATCGTTCCTTTACCGGAGCAGGTGAAGGAGGTGGAGGCTGCTCCGTTTAAAATCACTGCAAAGACAACTATTTATTACGCTGCCGGCGATGAGAAGCAGAAGAAGGATGCCGAGTTCCTGGCATCTCACATCAAGGAGGTAACCGGTATCGAGGTGAAGACCACCGACAGGCAGGAGAAGAAGCAGATTCGTCTGGCTCTGAATTCCGGCGACCCGAAATCAGAGGCTTATTCCCTGGTGGTGAACAAGGCGGGCATTACCATTTCTGCCACCTCTCATGTGGGCATCTTCTACGGCATCCAGAGCGTGATGAAGGCATTGCCTATCACCCATAACAAGAACGTGAAGAACGCTAAGAATGTGAAGAGCGTTAAGAGCGTTTCCCTGCCTGCCGTTGAGGTGAAGGATGCGCCTCGCTTTGCCTACCGTGCGTTTATGATTGATGTAGGCCGCCATTATTTCAGCGTTCCTTATCTCAAGAAGCTGATTGATGTGTTTGCGATGCACAACATCAACTATTTCCACTGGCATCTTACCGAGGACCAGGGCTGGCGTCTTGAAATCAAGAAGTATCCGATGCTTACCCAGATAGGTTCCAAGCGCAAGGAAACCATCCTGCCAACCAATAAGAATGAGTTTGATGGCGTTCCTGTATCGGGCTATTATACCCAGGATGAGGCTCGCGAAATCGTGAAGTATGCTGCCGACAGATACATCACCGTGATTCCGGAGGTGGATATGCCGGGCCACATGCTGGCTGCCCTGGCATCTTATCCGGAGTTGGGCTGCACGGGCGGTCCTTACGAGGTGGCTACCCGCTTTGGCGTATTCGAGGATGTGCTGTGTGCCGGCAAGGCGAAGACCCTTCAGTTTGCCAAGGATGTGATGAACGAGATTATGGACATCTTCCCATCCACCTATATTCATATTGGTGGCGACGAGTGCCCTAAGAACCGCTGGAAGGCATGCGAGAACTGCCAGAAGAAGATAGAGGAGCTCGGCATTCAGGAACTTCCTATGCACAGCAAGGAAGAGCAGTTGCAGACCTGGTTCATGGGCGAGATAGAGAAGCTGATTAGAGACCGTGGCCGCAAGATGATGGGATGGGATGAGATTCTGGCAGGAACTCCATCCAAGGACATCACCGTTTGCGGTTGGACCAGTGTGAATGCCAGCATCCGTTCAGCCCGTGAGGGGCATCCTACCATCGTGGCTCCTATCACCAATTTCTATTTCAGCAATCCTCGCATCAACAAGATAGAGGGTATTCCTAGCATCCAGCGTGTATACGATCTGGAACCTTGCTCAGATAAGTTGACTCCTGCCGAGCAGAAGAACATCATTGGTGCCGAGGGGTGTATCTGGACCGAGTGGGTGAAGGATGCTGAGAAGTTGGAATGGGAGTTGTTGCCAAGACTTGCCGCCCTTTCTGAGGTTCAGTGGACCGCCAAGGACAAGCGCAACCTTGAGAACTTCCTTCCTCGCATGCTCCACATGCAGGATTTGTATCGCCTTTACGGCTTGAATTACAAGGCTGATATCGAGGATGCCGTGAAGAAGCATCTGGAAGAGAAGAAGTAATATTTGTAGATAGCTCAGCCACAGCGGGTATGTGCAAACTATCGATTCTGATACCTTACTATATATAGGGGCATCTTTGTTTCTTTGGTAGAGACGAAGATGTCCCTATCATTTTTTATTAATTTCAAAAATATATACGTATTATGTCAAGAAGCAAGAAAACATCAGAGTCGTTATTCCAGTTCCTTCTATCTCCGCTCCATCAAAGCTCAGAAGTGGATGATGCCAACGCCAGGATACTGGCTGCACTATAAGCCACAAAAGTGAATAAAAAAAGGGGATTTTGTAAAATGAACCAAAATGAACTAATTTTCCTGAATCTTTACATAAGAGATACAGAAATGTCTAAAACATTCGTTCTATCAACGACTTAGAAAATTGCGCACGAAAAGAATGCTAAAAAAATGTTGAATTTCGTAGTGTGATACTAGTTTTTTAACACGCATAATTTGCTAGTTTCCAACATTTTTCGTATTTTTGCAAGAAGAATCTGTGTCTCTTATGTAGAGATTCAGATAATCGACATCAAAAAACGAACTTGATTCGCATGATGAAAGAGACAAATATACAATCACAGGTTACGTCCACTATTGCAGGGGACGACGGCGAAGCCGTGGCAAAAAGTGAAGAAAACGCTAAGAAAATGGCTCTCAAAACGCCTAATGAAGGGCTTGAAAAACCTGCTGATGCAGGATGGTATGTGGCTGTAGTGAGAGTGAATTGTGAAACGAGAATAGCTGATTCTATACGAAGCAATCTTAATCACAATCATGTTTGGTTTGATTACTGGATTCCCAAGGTAAAAGTAGTTTGTATAGACAAGCGTTCCAATAAGCGAAGAGTGAAAGAAAAGCTATTTCTTTCCACTTTCATCTTTTGCAATGTTTCTCCGAGACAACTTGACAATATCCGCTTCCGTTCGGATGTGTATAAGATGCTGACGATGCCAGGTCAAAGGAAAATATACCAAATTCCCGACCAGGTTATTGCCAACTATCGATATTTTGTAGAGAATGATGAAGAGCCTGTCACTGCTGCCCCTGTTCCTTTGAAAAAAGGTATCAAAGTGCGAGTGGTGTCGGGCAGCATGAAAGGTGTGGAAGCATACGTGCAGAGCTATAATGGAAAGAAAGCCGTCATTGGCAGCGAGATTAAGTATATCAGTGGTGCCACGCTTACGATAAGTAGAAATTTATTGGAAATCGTTGAAGAAAGTTGAGTTGTAGAATGATCTTGTTGCATTAAAAAACTATGAGTTATCTGAGTAAAATGTTATAGTAAGTTACAGCAAAGCAGTCCCATCCCGCACAACCTGGCGATGGCTTTGATTGGTCCGCCAACCCTATAGCGTAGCGGTTCTGAGCACCGGAGGACGGTTACATCCCTAATCCCTATGGTAGGGATTTAGGGCTTGGGTATAGGGTAAGGACCCCCTCTTCGCAAGAGGGGGACAGGGGAGTCGAAGCAATACAATAATTAATAAGGAGATTACGTTATGAACATAGAAGAAAAAAAGCAGATAAGGAAGCAGAATCATTTTGTGTGTTGTAATGTTTAGCCATAAGCCCAGCATAGGTTAATAAAACAATATTCCTCATTCGAGTGGCGACAAGTGCAGAGTGATACTGCAATGAGGAGCAAAAATAACTTTTTTCAAAAACTGATAGGTGTAACTACTGTAATATAGTAGGGACGCAGTATTAGTGATATATAAAAAGTTGACTATGGTTAGTGTTTTGCGTACAAATTATTTGCGTACAGTACCAAAGTTGATTTTGTTCTTAACATCATATTCACCTTTGTTTGTATGTATAATAGTTAGACAGCTATATTATAACCGTTCCTATTTAAATTTTGCAGGTTTTGATAAGGCGGGTATCTTGTGCTTGCTACATAAATTCGGCTTGTCTATATTCTTGGGACTAGTACTTGTTTTAGTGACATTAGGAACAATACTCTTTTTAAAGATACTTCGTTCTAGTTCCAAAAATGGCAATAATGTGACGGTTAGGAGTATTTCAAATAAAAATGCAGAATCTATAGGCTATATAGCAACTTATATCATACCATTTCTCTTTCAGAGTTTTGACGAGCTAGGCGACATAATACCATTATTGATACTCTTGATTATCATTTATAGGATATATGTCACTTCAAGTCTGCTTTTAGTAAATCCTGTCTTAAATTGCAAATACTCTTTGTTTGAGATGGAATACGAAGAACAGGGACAACGAAAGCAAGGTCTCATGATTTCTCCATATAGAGATATCTATGAAAGTGATAATATTAAGATATACAATATTGGTTATAAATTGTTTTATGTTAATAAAATAAACAAGAAATGAATTTAGAGGAATTGTTGAATTTAATATCTTCGACCAGCGTTGATGATACGAAGTTGTTTTTTATAACAAGAGCACTTAAGCCTAACATGAAGCGTAAGGCAAGAGCGCATGAAAAATATCTTTATCATGTTTTCCAAGTTGATAACGATGAGGATTTAAGAGAATATATTTATGAGACATCAATAAGTCAACTGAAATCTATAGTTGACAAAAACTATGAGATGGTTGACTATGATGTTTTGAATGATGATACAGAAAATCTATTTTCATATCCGATACAGAATAAGGTATTTTCTTTTCAAGATGTTGTCACTAATCAATTGCAAAGAGATGTTCCAAAGATAAGAAGTATTCGTGATTTGGAAAATGATGAAGTAAAATTATGGGCCTATTGTGTTGGGTTCCAAGATCTACAAACAGACGAATGGGTTTATACATTTCGTAAGATGCAAGCCAGTTCTGTAGCTATCGATACACGAGAGGCCAATCTCAAAGCAAAATTCTTAGCTTGGTTTAATCCAGAAAGCTTGATGCTTCAACAGTTAAAGGGTGATGCATTAACTCTGGATAAACAGATAGACTGTGTATTCTATAAAGACATATTCTATGTGATTAAGAAATTTAACTTTGAACAGATGATGGGCTTGCAGGAGGAATATGCAGAAAAAGCTAAGATTATAGCTGAAGAAATGGAGGGAACAGACACTTTTTCTGGCATAGAAAAGTTAAAAGCTGTCATTGAAACCAAACCTTCTGTACATAAAAAACTTGTAAAAATAGGAATGCTTGGCTCCTATAAGAATGTGACAGCAACAGATATTCGTCAAATGAAACGAGTTTGCAAACAGCATGGTGATACTTTAAAGATTGTAGATGGTAAAATCTGTATGGAAGAAGAAGCTGATGTTGATGTTGTGTTGAAGATGTTTGGCGATTATTACAAACAAGGTGAAGTTTCCGGAAAATCGTATGGTACTTTTTCTGGTAAGGAATTGAAAAAATAATAGAGGTGAACGAGTGTACTTAGCAATCCTTCACCCCCCCCAAAAAAAAAGCGATACAATATAACTTTTTTCAAAAAACTGATAGGTGTAACTACTTGTAATATGGTGGGGACGCTGTATTGGTGATATACTTTTAAAGCAATGAAATATATGAAAGATTTCTTTTATAGAAGTTTTTGTAGCAAGTATACTCCGGGATGTTTGTTGGTGCTTTCTCTTACAGTTTCATTTATCTGCTATTGGATGGAGAGAAATCTCTCGTTAAGTATAACTCAGATTGTTATTGGACTTGTTTTAGGGTTACAGTCTGCATTAGAGTCAAAGAGAATGCATAGTAAAGTGGAAAAGTTAACCAAACAGATTGACGAGACAGGAGTAAAGTTAGTTGATAATCCGGAATATATGTATATAGTTTGGTAGATTCTGTAGAACATGTTCTGTTTAGCATAGATTATGAAGGATGTGTTGATTGGCAAAAAGGAATTCCAAAGCCAATAAAGTTAGAATTGGATACTATAAAAAGAGATATTGCTAATATCAAAAAGAATATGGGTGCTAATGACAAGTGATGCGCTAGCCGACAAACACTCGCAATTTTATTGCGTAGACACTTATCGGCAGCCCTTTAGGGCACAGGCTTCGCTGACGATACCAAAACTCTGGCGGAGGCTATAGCGCAGCCAGCTACATCCTCTCGTCCCTGAGGAAAGAGAGGCTTGGTGAGAAAGGTGGAGCTCTCCTTGCAGGAGAGACGGAGAGGTAGAAAAATACCTTCTTTAATGGTAAAGAAGGACGGGATGATTTTAGAAATTCTTTTTTTTAAGAACATAAGTTAAAACGATGAATATAATCAAAACAGATATTGAAGGCGTCCTCATTATAGAGCCACGCCTCTTCCGTGACTCTCGTGGCTACTTCTTCGAGAGCTTCAGCGAGCGAGAGTTTGAAGATAAGGTTACGCCTATTCTGGGACACAGTGTTCACTTCTGCCAAGACAACGAGTCTATGAGCAGCTATGGTGTGATGCGAGGTCTGCACTTCCAGCGCCCACCATATACTCAAAGTAAGTTGGTACGCTGCGTAAAAGGTAGAGTGCTTGATGTAGCAGTAGACATCCGCAAAGGCTCACCAACCTATGGCAAGCATGTGGCTGTAGAGCTGACAGAAGACAATCATGTCCAGTTCTTCATTCCAAAGGGCTTTGCCCATGGTTTCGCAGTCCTCTCAGAGACAGCAGTTTTCCAGTACAAGTGTGATAATTTCTATCATCCAGAGGCAGATGGAGGTATCTCTATCCTCGATGATAGCCTTGGTATTGATTGGAAAATCCCAACCGAACATGCCAATCTCTCCGAGAAAGATACGAAGCATGCGATGCTGAACGATTTCGATTCACCATTCGATATCACCGTAGATCTCTACAATTAATTGGGCGGAGTTGAAAAAACACCCCAAAAATTTGGTAGGTTCACAGAAAACCCTTATATTTGAAGCCAATAATTAGAATATTACGATTATGGCAACATTGGTACTCGATAATAAATTATATCAAGGCTATGCAACGATAGCAGAGCAGAATAACATCAGTGTGACTGATGCTATGGCAGAAGCTTTGCGATTATTGAAGCAACACTTGAAAAAGAAGCCAAGTCTTTCGTTAAGACAACGACTTGAGAAGCGAATTCTTGAACTTCGAGATTTGCCAGCAAATTGGGATTACGTCGGTTCACCTTCTATATCATCAGAAGCATGTGATTATTCTCAGAAGGTTGTTTCATCTTGCAGTGAACCATTACTTCAGGGATTAGCAATATTCCCAAATACCAATGGCTATATATTAATGCAATGGAAGACCTCCAAAGGAGATGCCTGTTTATCTATTCTTAGTGATAGAATAGTATATGATGCCAATTATGGAGAGATAGAGAAAGAAGGTATCCTTCCTCTTTCAGAACTCCCTAAATTTTTGGAAGTCTTAAAGAACATAGCCTAATGTCCCAAAAGCCATTATGTGGGTTATGCTCTTTTTACTCCAAGGTATTTAGCAAACTTACATGATAGATTAAGAATATATCCTGTTAAAGCAGGTCTTAATGATCATTGTGGTATGTTTTTCTTGGGTAAGGATAAGAAGTTAATCTGTGATGACTTGACGATTCGTCCTTATACATTAAAAACGTTACGCTCTCTTTGTGACTTATTGCAAGCTAATGTTGTCTTAAAATAGGGGTAGTACCCAGCACCTTTAGCAAGATAATAGGAAGGCGGTCCCATCCCGCAAAATATGGCGAAGACCTTTGATGGTCCGCCAACCTTAGAGCGTAGCGGTTCTGAGCACCGGAGGGCGGTTACATCCTTCCTTCTGAGGAGGAAGGCTTGGTTAGAGGTGGAGCTCCCTTTGGAAAGGGAGACGGAGGAATTCGAAAAAATCCTTCTTTAATGGGAAAAAGCGATGCCAGTGCGTGCAATGAAAACTCGCTTTCAAATTGCCGAGTGCAGCTCGCTTTATCAACAAGGAAGGACGGGATGATTTTAGGAATTCTTTTACTCATTTTGTCCGAGACAGATATAATTTATCTTATAATGTGAGCAATTGGATACATGAAACGAATGATGATATCAAGCCATTGGATATGCATGCAAAGCCATTTTGACAATCATGTGATGTAATCAGAATGAATACAACGAACAAAGGGGAACGACCAAAGACTGGTTGTTTCCCTTTGTTCGTTTAAAGGCAATTGTATCAGGTGTATCTGTCATCTCTGATTTTCCCATCAATTATCGGCTTGCGGTATTCCTGCAAGGTGCGGCGACTGAGCTTTAAGTGCTCGGAGAGTTCCTGATGGGCAGACAAAGCCACCGCAAATGACATATATAATAAAGTAGATGATGCCAACGCCAGGATACTGGCTGCACTATAAACCACAAAAGTGAATAAAAAAAGGGGATTTTGTAAAATGAACCAAAATGAACCAAAATGAACCAATTTTCCTGAATCTTTACATAAGAGACACAAAAATGCCGAAAACATTCGTTCAATCAACGACTTAGAAAATTGTGTATGAAAAGAATGCTAAAAAAATGTTGAATTTCGTAGAATGATGTTATTTTTTTAACACGCATAATTTGCTAGTTTCCAACAATTTTCGTATTTTTGCAGGGAGATTCTGTGTCTCTTATATCGAGAGACAGATGAACGACATCATAAAACGAACTTGATTCGCATGATGAAAGAGACAAATATACACTCACAGGTTACGTCCACTATTGCAGGGGACGACGGCGAAGCCATGGCAAAAAGTGAAGGATATGTAGCTGAAAATGGGATAGAAAATTCGCCTTGGAGACTTGGCTTTCTTTGGAAAGACGTATCATGATAAACTCCTTTTAGCTAGCAATGCCAGCCAAAAGGAGTTATAAGAGTTAATCAAGGCGGTGTCGAGCAGCCCAGCTTCCAGCATCCAGACACGGACACTCTTTGGGAGTAGTCCCAGGCAAGTCCCGATGGCCCACAATCTTTGCTTTCGGAAAGAGAATCTTCAGATTCTTGAAAAGATCTACGAGTCTCGTTTCCTGCTCAGCCGTCATGGTGTTGCAAGGTTTGCCTTCCTCATCCAAACCACCCTCATAGCAGATGCCGATAGAGCATCTATTATAAGGTCTGGCATGAGCCCCCACCTCCAGCAATTTACGATGCTGCGACATCGTACCATCCTTTCGGATATAGAAATGATAGCCGATGTCATAAAACCCACGGGCCTTATGGTCACGTCGCAGCTGTTCCACACTATAGTCCTGATTGCGTCGGGTAGCCGAACAATGCAGCACCAGAAATCTCACAGAGTCGGCAGACATCATGTATTTGCCGTTTTCAACTCCGATGAGAAGCGTACGTTCAGATCGTACATTCTCCCCACCGATGTTCATAGGAAATAAATCATTCATCATCATGGCTCAATAGTCTTGTCCTTCTTTTCGTCACCGTACTTGACGAGTTCGATGGTATCGGGAATCAGGTTGTAGATGTGAGTACCATTCTTCAACTTGTGGTATGAAGGTCGGAAGGCAGGAATGATGCTCTTCACGAGTTTGGCATTCGCATCCTTCTCATTCTCCACAGCCTTGCCTGTAAGGAAACGGAGGTAGAGCTTGCCGAATCCAAGCAACTCGATGTCGTAACCCTTCTTCAGGTTCTCCTTCACGTAGTAAGCATAGCGGTCGAGTACCGCCTTGACGTCAGCAGGAGTAGCTGTAGACTCCACTGCGATTTGGGTAGCAACCTCCTCGGTGGTTAAGGTACCGTAACTGTAAGGTCTAACAGAATAGACTGTCTGTCCCTTCTTCTCACCCATATTCATGGTCTTCTTTGACACTTTGTAACTTTTACTCATAATAGTAATCATTTAAACGTTTATAAATAAGTTGCAGAGATAAAAGATCTCCATTGCGTTGTCGGATGATTCTGTTCATCTTTGAACGCAGTGCAAAGGTACTAAATTCTGGAGTCGAAAACAAGCGTCTTAACTGGCGTTCACTATGTGTTTACTTTTCATTCACGATACGTTCACTTTTGATAAAAATCATAGCAATGGAAGATAATAACAAGGCAAATATCGTCTTTAATATCTCAGGAGGTAACAATCAGATTCTGCCCAATGCTACCAAGGCTGAGCAAAACTTCTATGGCGATAAGTATATAGAGGAGATGATGAAGGCGAAGACCAAAAGTCAAGAGTCTGCAATCTCACCAGAGTCAACCCGCCTCTCCCTATATATTAATAATGTGGAAGCATTAGCTGAATATGTAGCCAAGCTTTCTGCATGTGCCAATGCCAAGGAGTTGGCTCAGGTGGTGATGGACATGGTGAATGATCCTGGTGTAAAGGTAGACCAATACAATATGGTGAAGCAGGAGTTCATAGAAGTCTTGCAACCCTTGGCTCCCCAGGTTACGACAGGAATTGGTAATATTCGCAAGTATATCAACGAAGCATGGTACAAGTGGAAATGACCACCAGAAAAGTAATGCGAGAAAAATGTTGACAAAAGGCTCATTTACGCACTTCAAAATTTCAGAATTTTCCATCACTCCAAATTCTTTTTGTAGAATCGAAAATATGAAAGCATTCTGTAAGTGGTTGATAATTAGAAGTATGTGTAAAATGGAAAATGTGGAAGACCTTCGGAAAATCTATAGTTGTACGACTATAACCTCTATAGTTGTACAACTGTAACTCCAGAGCTGTACAACTATAGCATGTATGGTCGTACAACCATAGCTTTACAGTTGTACAACTATAGAAAAATCAACTCGCAGAAATGGTGGATTATAAGCAATTGCTGCTGAAATAAGGCTTTTATTGTTTCTAGATGGTTCATAAAGTATGGAGGAGCAATATTTATACATGATACAGCAGGCACAGGAGTTCATGAATGAAAACCACTTTGCCGACGTCTCCCGGTTGCATTGTCTGCTACGCAAGATGATGCCCAAGGAGTATCATGACCTCATCGATCAAATCAAGGAGTGTCAGGATTCTCATGTCATCTTCAATATCCATGGTGGAAACAATCTCATTGCGCCCAATGCCAGCCATGCAGAGCAGAAAGTGGTAGAAAAACCTGTTGACGAGTTAAAAATCAAGATAAGGAACAATCAAGAAAGAAGACCTATGGACTTACAGGTACAACGATTTTCAGATATCGATCTCAATGATTCCTTTTTCGATTCATTGAGAGCCAGTTATCCAGAGTTTAATGAATGGTATAACAAGAAGGCTGCAGCAGGAGCCACAGCTTATTGCTATTATGTAGATAACGAGTTGAAAGACTTTCTTTATTTGAAGATAGAGGAAGAGGAACTTTCAGACTTGACACCAGTGCTTCCTGCCAAGAAACGCCTGAAGGTGGGCACTTTCAAGGTTGACAATGAAGACCGACATACCACACGTGGTGAGCGATTCATGAAGAAAATCATGGATAAGGCGATTGCTGAGGATGTTGATGAAATCTATGTAACCATGTTCCCGACAGAGGAATTGCGGAAGCTGGTAACGATGTTCGAGAAATTCGGTTTCTCTCATATAGCAGACAAGAAACACGAAGATGGTAGTAGCGAGTATGTATTGGTCAAGGACATGAGAACACAAGTCAACGACCTGATGCTTGACTATCCGTTTGTCCAGAAGGCTGGTTCCAGAAAGTATGTACTCTCTATCAATCCGGAATATCATACCAAACTGTTCCCAGATTCCATTTTGACAAATGAGCTAAAGTATGACCTCATACAAGATGTCTCTGAAACCAATAGTATCTATAAGATATATGTCTGTTGGATGGGTGGGGTTAAGTATTTAAAGAAGGGTGATAAACTCATTATCTATCGCACCAACGATTACAAGGGGGCTGCTGCTTATCGTAGTGTCTGTACCTCTGTTTGCACCGTCTGCGAGGTAAAGACAATCAAGGACTTTGCCAACGAGGATGATTTCGTAAAATATACGAATCGCTATTCCGTCTTTGGCGAGGAAGAATTAAGAGGTTGGTACAAGTATAAGGACTATTTTACCGTTGTCAAGATGGTATACAATATAGCTTTTACCAAAAAAGTAATCAATAAGGTAATGAAAGAGCAAGTCGGTCTGAATCCCAGATATTGGGGCTTCTTCAGATTGACCGATGCGCAGTTTGACAAATTATTAGAATTAGGAGAAATTAATGAACGTTATATTGTCGATTAAACCAGAGTTTGTTGAGAAAATCTTTTCGGGCGAGAAGCAATATGAATACCGCAAGATTCTCTTCAAGCAAAAGGTTGATACCGTATATATTTACGCCAGCCGTCCCATCAGTAAGATAATAGGTGAATTTAAGATAGACGAAATCCTTTGTGATACCCCAGAGAACATCTGGAAAGAAACCAGACGCCAGTCTGGCGTTACCCGGAAGTTCTTTGATAAGTACTATAAGGGAAGGGAGAAGGCAGTAGCATTGAAGATAAAGGATTGTAAGGAATATAAGGAAGCAATTAATCCCGATTCATTACTCCCAAACTTCAAGGTCCCCCAATCTTTCATCTATATAGAGGATAAGATTACTCCCCAGACCGAACAGGTCTAAGGAATCTGTGTTAATCTGTGAAATCTGTGGGACATTAGAGCACAAAGCAAAAACTCCTCCAAAAATTTGGTGGTTTCAAAGAAAACCCTTATATTTGCAGGAAAAAAGGAGATACAATAATGAAGACAATAGATCAGATTTTGAAAATAAAGGCAGTAGTGCTTTATATACT
>ERZ1034913.1395-NODE-1395-length-14776-cov-17.303648_pt1 | contig 14776 bp, 11 predicted proteins | sample MGYA00520697_ERZ1034913 | MGnify/ENA primary metagenome ERZ1034913 (study PRJEB33766, sample SAMN09781786) | gut metagenome | biome: gut microbiome | host: Homo sapiens | place: Madagascar | study: EMG produced TPA metagenomics assembly of the PRJNA485056 data...
TACTTGCTTATGGTGAACTTGGTCCAGAAGCTTTGGCTGAATTGACAGTTGAAGATTTCCCTTGCATCGTAGTTGGCGATACAGAAGGTAACAACTTCTACGAAGAAGGCCAAAAACCTTACAGAAAAATCTAATATCACCGCTGAGTGATTAAAAGAGGCTTGCATTTGCAAGCCTCTTTTTGTTGCCTTCATTCTTTATTAGTATGATAATAGTAGAAGGATATTCTTTCACAGTTTATAAGTTATTATCATGAGATGTTCACCACAGATATGTAGAGTAAAGTCTACCGATTCTGTCTATTTTATGATAATATACATATAGATTTTATACATTCAAAGTGAGTGAGGCGATAACATGACTTCTGTAGAAACTATTCGTCAGTCAGTTCGCACAGCGATGGCTGAACTACTTGATTTGGCAAAGGTTCGGGAAGGTCAATTATTCGTTGTGGGCTGCTCCACTAGCGAAATTGTAGGTAAAAAAATCGGCACTGATTCCCACCTAGATGTGGCTCAGGTCGTATTTGATGAAATATATACTGCTGTTAAGGCGAGAGGTCTTAATCTGGCAGTTCAATGCTGTGAACATATTAATCGTGCTCTTGTTATGGAGCGTAGTGCAGTGACCTGGGAGGAAGAGGTTAATGTAGTGCCTCAACGTCATGCAGGGGGTGCTATGGCTGTAACTGCATATGAACGTTTTGATGATCCTGTAATGGTTGAATTTATTCAAGCTGATGCAGGTATCGATATTGGGGATACTTTCATAGGCATGCACATGAAACATGTTACAGTACCAGTGCGTCTTAGTTTAAAGGAAATTGGGGAAGCCCATGTAACTGCTTGTCGTGTTCGTCCAAAGAGCATCGGCGGCGAACGTGCTACATATAATGAAGCGTTGATGTAGGGGGATAATATGTCAAACGTAATACCATATTTTGTATTGGCCGTCGTGGCATTGGGCTTCTTTGCTATTTGCTACGCCGTTTTTAGTCGTGGTGATGGTGAAAGCCAGTTTAAACACAAGGCACAAAACAGTGTAAATAAAGATAATCATGTTGACGAGCAACATGATACTCCGACTGGAACGGAATCTAAGCACGGTGATGTAACGATAACGCATGCAGGTGGTACTCATGTATATACTGCATCGATTGTGGACTCCACTGAAGGTCAATCTGACGAAGGGTCTGCGACAAATGAACCTGCTGAGGTTGTGGTTGATTCCGGGGATACATCTTTCAATCGAAGAGATGGTAAGAATACACATGTAGAAAATACATCTACCGGTTATTCCTTAGCCTTAGGTGATCACAGTGATGCTGTGACTAGTACTGAGTCTAATAGAGAATCTGATATTGAAGAAAAAAGTACTTCTCAATCTTTAACTACTGAGCCTGATAGTGCAAAAGGTGAAGTTTTACATGATGAACCGGCTGTCGTTGAAGCTGAGAAAGTGGTAACGCCTTCTGTTACAGATGAAACTATTGTGATGACTGCGGTTTCCGATATCAATCATTCTAATGGCAATCAAGCTACTCCATTAATGGATAAGACCATTGTTCTTGATAAAGTAACAGATGAGCTGCGCAATCGCGCAAGTTCTGTAGAGGATACCATTGCTATGGGCGAATCTGTAGAGGTCTTAGCTGCTGATGAAGTGGGAAGTATGGAAGTCACTCAAATGATTGGCGGCGCTGATGATGTACAAACTGCAGAAGGGCCATCTGTATTAGATGAAACTCGTCTATTTGATGCATCTGAAATTGAGGCACAATTAGCTGCAGCGAGCTTAGTTGATGAAGAGGTTCCTACTGGTCAGTGGGCTAGAGCAGCGCATGAAGATAAATGTGTTGAATTAGCTATTGCTCCATTTGTACATGCCTTTGGCGTGTTGCATGGGGATACACAATATTATGTAGAAGATATTACAAGAGATGCTTTAGCGGCCCTCAACATTACAAAGCTAGCTGAAGTAAATGCGTTGTTAGACAATATTGTTATTCAAGAAGCCTTGATGAGCATGCAAAAGGCTTATGCTGCTACAAATACGGAGTGGATGAAGTCCGCTGCATTAGGTGCATTCCTTGATGTGGTGCAATCGCCCAAATCTAGTACGCCGTACTTAGTAGCCTTTGACGCATTGCGCGTATTACCACATTTAACATTGGGTCACTTCCAAGTTATGGCGTTGACTTTATTGCTGCAATACTCTAGAAACTCCAATAACTATGGATTGATACATTTCCAACATTATGTGGAAAAATATATTGAGCCATTTATTTCTGATCTACCTCAAAATCATTCCTTCTACCGTCAGCTCGATTACTTGCGCTGTACCCAAGAGGAACGTGAACCGATTACATTGGCTCAAGTATTATCTAATTCTTATCCCTTTGTATTTAATTATCGTGGTTTCTCTAAGGAAGAATTATTCCGTGCCACTGATGGTCGCGGTGTAGATCCGCGCTATGTGGTGCGCAGCTTAAATTCCAATTTATATAAATTGGCTTTAGTTGATGAATCCTTGGCACCACGCTTCTTTAGACAAACTCGTATTTCTGACTCCATGGTTCAACGAGATCTCTTAGCACTCATGAAGAGCAAACCAACTGCTTTCAGAGGGCAAGAGGCGCGTGATATTATGGATGACATCTCTCCAGTTCTTTTGGACTTGGCCGATGTGTTTGATAAAACGCCGATGTCCAAAATTAGCTTAACCTTGCTAGGTCTTTACTTAGGTCGAGCTCATGTGAAAGCAACGATTGGTGAAGAGTTTGATTTATCTCATTGGTTCTAAGCGACATAGCTTTAAAATATGCAATATAAATAATATAGATAATAAAAGGTCTCCCTAAATTATTTAGGGAGACCTTTTGTGTTTGTTTTTAGAACTGATTAGCAAGTACTAAAAGCCATTGAAACCAAATTCTTCAATTTCTTCAATGTTTAGTAGTTTTACGGTACGACCTGTAATGTCGATAATGCCTTCATCACGCAAGCGGCCTAGTTCACGGCTTAAGGCCGTGCGTGATACGTTAAGCACCTCTGCCATTTGTTCGCGATTATGGGGTAATTGAATTGTTTTAGATTGTTGACGTTTATAAATATCTGTTAAGTATGCAAAAATCTTTTCACGCATTCCTTTAAGTGTTAGGTAATGAACCTTTCTTGTTAGGAGAATGGCTTTTTCAGATAAATCCTCTAATAGGTTAGACAAGATTTTAGTTTGGCATTGTTGGCAATCTGGCAATGTATCAATAAATGTTTCAAGAGGAATGAACATAATCTTGGTAGCTTTTGTTGCCTTAATAGTAGCAGGCCAAAGTGGTTGCTTACTAAATAGCAATGCTTCACCAAAAATGTCTGACTGTTCGAGGTTTGCCATGATAACACGCTGGCCCATAACATTTTCACGAGTTAGTAACGCACTACCTTCAAGAATGACACCGATGCCTTCCATAGGGTCTCCAGAGAGAGCAATAAAGTCATTTTTCTTATAACTATGAACGATAACCTTAGCATTGTTTAAATAACTGCGTAACTCAGGTTCTCCTAATGTATTAAATAGAGGACAATGTATGAGAGTAGGTAGATATTGGTTAATAATATCATTTGAAAGTATTTGCTTCATATATACCTCCGGTGTGAAAAAGTTTATAGTAATTTAAAATGATTATTGTATAATAATAGAATAGGATCGAATGGTCTACCTGTTCCACAAGGGGAGGCAGGAAAATTTTTGAAAAAGTTTTTATTTGTTGCTCAAGCTACAGAAATTGTATCACCTTTACGTTATACTTTCAAATGTAATCAATCAGACAACTGATAAAACATCAGTGTAATGTATAGGTTTTATATTATCTAGCTTGAATGCGAGGAAGTCTCGCAAAGGAGGATTTTAAATGAGCATGTTCTGTTATCAATGCGAACAATCTGCTGCACCAGGCGGCTGTACTGTACAAGGTGTATGTGGTAAAACTGCACCAGTTGCTAATTTACAAGACGAATTAACTGCTGCTTTAGTTGGTTTGGCACGCGCTTTAGACGTAAAAGGCCACACTAAAGAAGGTATCGATTATTTAATGCGTGGTTTGTTCATGTGCGTTACAAACGTTAACTTCTCTGAAGACCGCGTTCAAGCGTTCATCGACGAAGTAAACGCTTACCATGCACAAGTGGACAGCACTCAACAAAACTTCGATTGGGAACAATTGTGGAAAGGTGAAGAAGATATCGTATCCCTTCGTTCCACATTATTGTTAGGTATGCGTGGTATGGCTGCATACGCATGGCATGCTGCTCGCCTTGGCTTCCACGATGCTGATGTTGACGCTTGGTTCGTTAAAGGCATGGTAGAATTCGCTAAAGATCACAGCGCTGAAGAATGGCTTGATCTTTTGATGGAATTTGGTCAAATTAACTTGAAATGTATGGCTGTTCTTGATAAAGCTAATACTGAAACATATGGTACACCAGTACCAACTACAGTACCTTTGACTGTAGAACCAGGTCCTTTCATCGTTGTAACTGGTCATGACCTTCACGACTTGAAACAATTGTTGATTCAAACTGATGGTAAAGGTGTAAACATCTATACTCATGGTGAAATGTTACCTTGCCACGCTTACCCTGAATTGAAAAAACATCCTCAATTGAAAGGTAACTTCGGTACTGCATGGCAAAACCAACAAAAAGAATTCGTTGACGTTCCTGGCGCATTCTTGTTCACTACAAACTGCATTATGCCACCAAAAGAAAACTACAAAGCTAATATCTTCACTACAGATATGGTAGGTTTCGATGGCTGTGCACATATCGAAGAAAAAGAAGATGGTACTAAAGACTTCTCCGCAGTTATCAACCGTGCTATCGAATTGGGCGGCTACAAAGAAGCTCAAGAATTCACTGGTATCAACGGTGGTCATGAAGTAACTACTGGTTTCGGTCATGGCACAGTATTGGGTATTGCTGATAAAGTAATCGACGCTGTAAAAGCTGGCGCAATTAAACACTTCTTCTTGGTAGGTGGTTGTGACGGTGCTAAAGTAGGCCGTAACTACTACACTGAATTCGTTAAACAAACTCCAAATGATACTGTAGTATTGACATTGGCTTGTGGTAAATTCCGTTTCAACGACATGAACATCGGCGAAATCGGTGGTATCCCTCGTATCCTTGATATGGGTCAATGTAACGATGCTTACTCCGCTATTCAAGTAGCAGTAGCTTTAGCTGGTGCATTTGAATGTGATGTAAACGACTTGCCATTGACATTGGTATTGTCCTGGTACGAACAAAAAGCGGTATGTATCTTGTTAACATTGTTGGCATTGGGTATCCGCAACATCTACATCGGACCATCCTTGCCTAAATTCTTCTCCAACAATGTATTGAACATTTTGGTAGAGAAATTCCAATTACATCCAATTACAACTCCTGAAGCTGACATGAAAGCTATCTTGGGTTAATAGGATCTGTTAACTTGTTAACCACAGTCCTACTTCCCCTCTCTTTTATGATTTAGGACTGTTGTTATAAATAACGCACCTTAGGTTTTCTAAGGTGCGTTTTTTACAATAATTTAAGTCCTCTATAGACGCACAAAGATGCCTCTAATGTGCATATAGACATCGATCAATATTGATTGTTATACTATAGGTAAAGTAAGAATTTTCTCACATTATTTATGTGTATATAGAGGCGTGTATGAATAGTATTTTTGATATTATAGGGCCTGTTATGATTGGTCCGTCTAGTTCGCATACAGCGGGTGCTGCGCGGCTAGGTAAAATGGCGCGGTGTATTTTCCGTTCCACTCCTAAAAAGGTAGATTTAACGTTATATGGTTCTTTTGCTAAAACCTATAAAGGTCATGGTACAGATCGTGCTTTAGTAGGCGGTTTGTTGGGCTATAAAGAGGATGATAAGAATATCCGCATTGCTCATGATTTAGCGAAAAAAGAGGGAATGGAGTATACTTTCATCGAGTCTCCTTTAGATGTAGGTCATCCTAACGTGGTTCGTTTTGATATGTATGATGACCATAATCGTCATATGACTGTTATCGGTAGATCTCTTGGCGGTGGTCAAATTATGATTACCGAAGTAGATGGCAATGATATGTCTATCACAGGTGATGAGTTTACCCTTGTTGTATTCCACGAGGACCGACCTGGTGCTATTTCTCTTATTAGTCAAGCATTGAGCGAGTCCGACATCAACATTGCTACGATGCGTGTATTCCGCAAAGGTAAGCACAAGGATGCGGTTATGGTTATTACTACAGATACGGTGGTAAATCCAATTACGGTTCAATTTATGCGCGAGTGTCCAGGCATTCAAGATGTCATGACTTTTGAGGCATTATAGGAGGGTGAATGATGAGTTATGCATATGATACAATTGCAGATATTATTCGCCTAGCTGAGGAAAATAACATTTCCTTTGGCGATGTAGTGCTGCGTTATGAATTAGAAAATTATGACCGCAATGAAGAGGCGGTTATTGGTGAAATTGAGCATCGTTTAGATATTTTTGAAATGTCTATCCAAGATGGTATTGCATATACTGATAAAACGGCATCTGGTATGTCCGGTGGTCAGGCGGCACAGCTTGATGGTCAATCTCCACGTTTTATGAGTGAAATCGCGTACAAGGCGATGACCTATGCTATTGCTGTAAATGAGGCGAATGCAAAAATGTTCCGCATTGTTGCGTGCCCAACAGCGGGTTCATGTGGTGTTATGCCTGGTGCTGTGAAAGCGGTGGCAGATCACTATAAACTAGATAGAGCTACTGTAGTGAAAGGCTTCTTAGCCGCTTCCGGTATTGGTAATGTAGTGGCTAATCGAGCTTGCGTCGCTGGTGCTGTCGGTGGTTGCCAAGCTGAAATTGGCACCGCTGCATGTATGGCTGCAGGGGCTATCGTAGAAATGATGGGTGGCACGCCACGTCAGGTGGGACATGCTATTGCATTGTGCATGAAAAACTTATTGGGCCTTGCCTGTGATCCGGTGGCAGGTCTCGTAGAGGTGCCATGCGTTAAGCGTAATGGTTTCTATGCAGTCCATGCTATTACTGCATCTGAGATGGCTTTAATGAATATTGAAAGCCAAATTCCTCCAGATGAGGTCATTGAAGCTATGAATAATATTGGTCGCGCTATGCCTGCAGCATTGCGTGAAACAAGTGATGGAGGCCTTGCGGTAACACCGACAGGTACCGCTATTGCAGAAAGAGTGCAATCCTTATAAGGATTGCACTTTTTTCATGCTTTCATTTGTAGTAAAATAAAGGTTAGACTAGTTCAGAAAGGAGTGTGTAAGATGGAACAAGCAAATCGAATATTGACCGTGCTTGAAGAGGCAGGGTATGAAGCCTATATTATTGGCGGAGCAGTGCGCGATATTTTGATGCATCAAAAGCCTCATGATTTTGATATTGTGACGTCTGCACGTCCTGATACGGTAATTGAAGTTCTACGAGGTCAAGGTATTCAGACTACAGACTTAGTAGGCAAATCCTTTGGTGTAGTAGTAGCTACATTAGAGGGCAAGCAATATGAAATTGCTACGTATCGAACTGAACGATATGGAGCAGATAGTCATCGGCCAGAAGAAATCGCCTATGCGGATACATTAGAAGAAGATGTATTGCGCCGCGACTTTACTGTAAATGGTATGGCTATGAATCGCTTTGGTGAGGTTATCGATCTTGTAGGCGGACGCCGGGATATCAAACATAAGACCTTGCGCACTATTGGTGATCCGCAGAAACGTTTTGAAGAGGATGCGTTGCGCCTATTTAGAGCTTGTCGCTTTGTGGCAAAGCTAGACTTCTTACCAAGTAAGGATTTACTAGAGGCCATGCCTAAGGCTTTTCATCGTGTTTCTGGATTATCTTTAGAGCGCGTTCGGGATGAAATAAATCGGCTCATGCTAGAGCCAGCGGTGGCTAAAGGATTAGATGTGTTAGTACAATCTCGTTTAGCAGAATGTTCTTGCCGTGTTGTAGAAAATGGTGTAGCTCGTGAGGTGGCTATTTTACCTGAGCTATATCATTTGGTGAATTTACCTCAAGAAAAAGACTTTCACCAGTTCGATGGCTGGTATCATACATTAGCCGTTGTATCTAATACAGAGCCTGATTTGACGTTGCGATGGGGTGCATTACTACATGATGTAGCTAAAGGTATGCCTACTGTGCGTGCTGTGGTAAATGGTCGCCTTACAGATCGTGGTCATGATACATTAGGGGCTGAAATGACAGAGACCTTGCTTACTCGTTTAGGGTATCCAAAATCATTTGTGAAACGTGTGGCATGGATTGTAAAAAATCATATGCGTTTCCATTTTTTTGTACAAAATGGCGATGCAAATGAAAAGAAATGGCTTCGCAAAGAGGCTCGCAGTGGTGAGTTTCGGGACAGCCAAATCATGCGTACTGCCTGGGAGCAATTAGCCAAGGTTTGTGCTGCCGATGTATTAGGTTGTGGGAAGCCTTATGCATCAACAGATGGAACATTAGCCTTTGGGGAATGTATGGCGGATCTTAGTTTGGAAATGCCTGTACACACAAAGGATTTAAGGTATGATAAAAGAGTTCTTGAACTCGCAGGGAATCAAGTTGGGGAAGGATTGCAATATTTATTAGGTCAGGTTCAAAATGGAGTGATCCCTAATGAACCGGATGCACTTTATAATGCATTAGACCATAAGTTACGCCGTCCAGTGGAGAAATGATGAATTTACTAAATAAAGCGTTGCTACGCATGAGCGGATGGAGCCGCACCACCTGGTGTCTTGCCGTTCTCATGACGGTTGCTTTCGTCCTCATCGGGCGGCTGGCACAATTGCAGGTCTTTGATACCTTTGACCTAGAGAAGAAAAACTTATTACAAGTACAGGTGGATAGAAAGCTACAATCACCGCGCGGCACTATTTATGACCGCAATGGCAAGCCGTTGGCGATGAGTGTGGTTACAAAATCCTTATATGCGGACCCTAAGATGATTAAACAATCTCCTCAAGAGATTGCAGAACTTATTTCGCCGTATGTAACGATGTCAAAAGAGAATATTGTAAAAGCTTTGCAAGAGGAGACGGCTTTCGTATGGCTTAATCGCATGATGGATGCCGATAAATCTAAAGCGGTTCAACAAGTGATTAAGGATAATCACATTGTAGGACTTAATTTCGTAGAGGAATCTAAGCGCTATTATCCAAATGGCGTACTAGCGGCTCAAGTGTTGGGCTTTGTTGGCACCGATGATAAGGGGCTTGATGGACTTGAAATGGTTCTTGATGATGAATTAAAGGGCGGTGTACAACAAGAAATCGTCGCCACTGATAACAAGGGTAATGCCATCTTTGGTTCCGTATTGTCCAAGTTTTTGCCTGATAAGGGTAAAAGTGTAACCTTAACGATTGATGCGACTATTCAGTTTATCGCTGAACGGGCTCTCGATAAGGCTATGGAGGATACAGGTGCTAAACATGCTAGCGTTATTGTAATGGACCCAAAAACTGGTGAAATCTTGGCGATGGCAAATCGCCCAAGCTATGATCCTAATAATTACAATCAAAGTGGTGAAGAGGCTTTCAAAAATATTGCCGTTACTAACCTATACGAACCAGGTTCTACATTTAAACCAATCGTAGCCTCCGCAGCCCTTGCAGCAGGCAAATGGAAACTAGAAACCGTGTATAACGATAAAGGTTCCTTCGTAGCGAATGGCCACGTGATGCGGAACTGGAACGGTGAAGGCTATGGTCCTGTTCGTTTGCTAGATATCTTAAAGTACTCTATCAATACCGGTATGGCTGAAATCGGTACCTTAACAGGTGCAGATGTTCTGTCCAAATATGTACGAGATTACGGATTTGGCTCTGAAACAGGGATTGAATTACCTGGTGAAGGGGCGGGTATCTTGTACAACCCTGAAGATATGAGTAAGCTAGACGTTGCGACTATGTCTATCGGTCAAGGTATTGCAGTTACGCCATTACAGATGGTACGTGCATTCGGTGCCCTTGCTAATGGCGGCTCTATGATGAAACCACATATTATCAAGTCCTATAGCAATGCACAAGGTGAAGTGACTAACACTACAGAAATCTCTGTGGTAGGTCAACCAGTGCCTGCTGAAACGGCGAAAACAATCGTAGACATTTTGGAAAAAGAGGTTTCTGAAGGTGGCGGTAACAAAGCGATGGTAGAAGGTTATCATTTTGGCGGTAAAACAGGTACGGCGGAAAAATTAGATACTAAACGCGGTGGCTATCTAGATGGTCAATATATTGCATCCTTCATCGGTTTTGGTCCTGTAGAGGATCCAAAATTTGTGGTTCTCGTAGCTATCGATGATCCGCAAAAAGGATCTATCTATGGTGGTCAAATTGCGGCGCCAGTATTTAAAGATATTGTGTCTCAGCTTGTACGTTACTATCAAATGAGTCCATATGTTAAGGAAAGTGCTCCTGTTGCAGCTAAGCCAACACATACTTTACCTGCACCGACTCCAGCAAGTGATGGTTCTGTAACTTTGCCTAACTTTACGGGCTTTACTTATGGTGAGGTTCGCGACTGGTTACATAAGGCTGGTTTAGCATTTAAACCGGACGGAACCGGTATAGCCATTTCTCAAGATGAAAGTGGGGGTACTACGGTTCAGCCGGGAACTGCTATTACAGTTCACTTCAGTCGATAAAACGAATTCGGTCATAATTAGAAATTATAGACAGTTCGTTATATAATAAAATAAGAGACTTAGGTGCCTCTCAGGAGGCACCTTTTTTATAAATAGTTTGAATGAATGGAGATACACATGATTGAATTACGCGGTAAAGCAGTAGCAGATGCTCATAAAGCGATTCTACAAGAAAAAGTTGCGGCAGTAGGCAACTCTGTAATTACTATGGCAGTATTACTCGTTGGTGATGACCACGGCGCTCATATGTATGCTACATTTATGGAAAAAACAGCAAAAAACTTTGGCTATGGTTTTGTGTTAAAACAATTGCCTGAAACAGCTACACATGATGAAGTTGTAGGGGCACTACAAGAGTTAAATAATGATGATGCGGTTCATGGTATTCTGCCGTTAATGCCTATGCCTAAACACATTGATACAGAGGCTCTTATCGATATGTTAGATCCTAAAAAAGATATCGATGGTCTTACGACCTATAATATCGGTCTTGTGACGGCTGGAAAAGGCGGCTTTGCTCCTTGTACAGCTAAGGCGTGTATGGCTATTTTGAATCACTATGATATTCCTGTAGAAGGTAAGCACGTTGTTGTAGTTGGTCGTAGTCAAGTTATCGGTAAACCGGTAGCGCTTATGGCTCTCGGTGCGCATGGGACGGTTACAATATGTCACTCCAGAACTCCTGATTTAGGAGAGCAAGTAAAACGTGGTGATATCGTTATTGCTGCAGCAGGTCGTGCTCATATGATTACAGCAGATATGATTAAACCAGGTGCTGTAGTTATCGATGTAGGTATCAATGAGCTTGATGGCAAAACTGTAGGTGATGTTGATTATGATGCGGTGAAGGCTATTGCATCTGCCATCACACCTGTACCAGGTGGCGTTGGTTCTGTAACGACGACGATGATGCTAGAAGCTGTATACGAGGCGTACCATGCATGAGATGTCTATAGCTGAGGGCATTCTTGATGTAGCCCTCGATACATTGCGTCAACACGATGCAACAGTGATTCACTCTGTGCAGCTTGATTTAGGTCTTATGAGTGGGGTTGAGCCCGATTCGTTGCTTTTTTGTTGGGAAGCCGTTACTAAAGGAACTCCTGCTGAAGGGTCACGCATTGAAATCAACACAATTCCCATAGAAGGAAAGTGCTTAGATTGTGATAAAACTTTTCCTGTAGAAAACTATAAGTTTATCTGTCCTCATTGTGACAGTCATTTCGTACAAACCATCGGAGGCCGCGAATTACAAGTGACCTCCATGGATATAGATTGATAGAAAGGTTAGGATATGCAAGTTCAAGTTAAAACTAATGTACTGGCAAAAAACGATGCCATTGCGGAGTCCTTACAACAGTTGTTTAAGGAAAAAAATATTTTTGTATTTAATCTATTAGGTTCTCCAGGGGCAGGCAAAACATCTCTGTTAGAGGCAACTTTACATGATTTGAAAAAAGATTACCGCCTTGCTGTTATTGAAGGTGATTTATTTACTGCTAAGGATGCGGAACGGATTCATGAATTAGGCGTTCCTGTTGTTCAAATCAATACAGTTGGTGGTTGTCATCTCGATGCACAGATGATTCAAGATGTCTTAGGCGATCTAAATCTTGATGACCTTGATATGATCATTATCGAAAATGTAGGTAATTTAGTATGTCCTGCAGAATTTGAGATTGGTGAAAGTATGAAAGTAACAGTTTTATCTGTTACTGAGGGTGAGGATAAACCTCTTAAATATCCATTGATCTTTAAAGAGTCTAAGGCCATCCTCATTAATAAGATTGATTTGTTACCGTATGTGCCTTTTAAAAAGGAACAGGCTATACAAGATATTCGTAATTTAAATCCTAATGGAGAAATATTTGAAGTAAGTTGCACCGCCCATAATGGTCTTGAACCATGGCTAACATGGTTGCGTGCACAATTGGAGACTAATCGATGAACTATTCTATGAAGAGTCGTATTGTAGCGGCCCTCCTTGTAGGTTTATCTGCTACTACTATCGGATATGCAGCAGAGCCTGCAATTTCTACAGTCAACCCTTTTGCTGTAGAAACTACTGATGAAACAAATGATGCAGTACAAGACGCTGCTGCAGCTAGTCAAGGTGGCGGAGAGGCGTCTGGTGATGCCGATAGCTTAGCGTACCTTGATCATGCGCCCATAAAAGTCGTTAAACCTGAGACAACGTCTAAAAATGAGCGCATCAAAACAGGCTGGTTAGCGGAACAGATGGCAGTCACTGAATTTGGTGACTCTATACAGTTCTGGCAAGCGGCTAGCGAAAACGAAGGGCCATTGCCGAGCATCACTCAAAATAATTTGGCCGATATCGGTAAGTCCTATACAGCTAATGATTTGCCATCCATAGGTTCTGAAGATGATTATGCTATCGCTACATACCGCTTGGGCGACAAATTTGTGGTGCCTAAAGATGTAGAAAAAACAGAGGTGCGAGATAACTTTACGACGTATCATATGAAAGATATTGCTGTAACTGTATATACAGGGCCTTCTGTAGAGCGCTTGGTAAATGATCAATTGCGTGGTCAAGGGGCGACGTATTTCTTTGAACCAAATACTATTACTAATATTCATAGTACGAAAAAAGGCGTTAATACTGTACGTGATATTGGTCCTGGTAGCACGCGCATGGAATTGGTATTTGCTTATGGCAGTCCTAATGCGATGTGGCGTGATCAAAAAAATGAGACATATATTTTCCTTTATGAAGGTCATTCTGAAAATTCATGGCCACAAAAAAAGGATTTTAAGAGTCCTGTAGAGAATACAAATAATAATAGCCAACAACAATCTATGCTTAGTCAACAAAAGGAATATATTGCTTTTACCATTAAACAAAGCAATGTAGAGGCTGTTGATATGATTAGTGGTCAAGTATGGCCTAGATTTGGTTTACCTAAAGCACCGGTATATGATTTTGAAGCAGGCAAATTGACTGCTGATGATTTCGTATTACGTGGTTTACAGCTAAACGATCATTTCGTCAATGATTCTAATAATGACTGGAAACATCAGGGCATGCTCTTCGGCTCTGCGTTTATTGGCTATAACGAATACGGCGTAAGTGTAGATAAAAAGAATCTCATCAACCGTGTACTATTAAATATTTACACCCCAACGCGTCGCGGCATTGCGATGGGTGATACTAAGTATTTATTGCTCTTTGTGTACGGTATGCCAACTCGTATCGTTGAATCTACAACGAACTCGGGCACGTCTACTGTATATGAATATAAAAATCCAGCGGCAAGCAATTCTTATTTACAGTTTGCCCTAGATGATAAAAACCAATATATCAAATCCGTTATGTTATCTGACCGTCCAGTAAAATAGGACAGGTCACAGCGAGGAGGCAAAGGGTATGGTTACTGTACAAGATGTAAAAGAACGTTGGGAAAAGATTCAAGGTGATGATGAACGTATATTGTTTATCGTTGGTGGTCCAGGTTCTGGTAAAAGTTTGCTAATTCGTGAATTGTCCGAGCAAAAGGGTTGGAAATACTTGGAAGCTAAACATCTTATTGAAGAAGAATTCCTACTTGTGCCTCGTGATGAACGTCCTCAATTAGCAGAAGAAGTTATTAGTCGTGCTCTTAGCCGTAGTGATACTGAAGTAGTATTGCTCGATGGCATCAATGTATTCTTTGCGCCAATCTTAAATTTAGAACCATTTGAATTACTAAAAACCATTAGTAAGAAGTATCCTATTGTCGTTGGCTGGCGTGGTCACCTTGAAGGGGATCAGTTGTACTTAGAACATAACAATGATCCAAAACATGCTGTAGTTACTATTGCACATCCAGAACATGTTATTGTAATCGACTAATTACAAAATTGAACATATTGGTAAAATATAGGGAAAACTATAAATGTATAAAAGGAGATAGATCACTATCTCCTTTTTGATTGCTTTTTTTAGTAACTACTCCATAAAAGCTTGAAACTACAGTGTTTTATGTGGGTTTAATGAAATGTAATTTTTTTTTGACAAAATACTTGCATAGGGTATCGTTTCATGTTATTATGATTAAGC
>ERZ1034913.1397-NODE-1397-length-14774-cov-3.278755_pt1 | contig 14774 bp, 19 predicted proteins | sample MGYA00520697_ERZ1034913 | MGnify/ENA primary metagenome ERZ1034913 (study PRJEB33766, sample SAMN09781786) | gut metagenome | biome: gut microbiome | host: Homo sapiens | place: Madagascar | study: EMG produced TPA metagenomics assembly of the PRJNA485056 data...
CTGCTGACCTGGTCAGTACATCCGTTGGGCCTGTTAATGGACGCAATCTTCAGCGCAGCAGTGGCAGCGTTCACAGCAAAATTCTTTATCCACAGCAAAGCATTCCACTTCTTCAATCCGGCACGGTTCTTCGCGCTGATCGCTTACATCTTCGTGTTCTTCTGGGAGATGGTCAAGGCGAACCTGAGCATGGTGGGCATCGTCCTGACCAGCAAGCGCAACCACTGCCAGAGCGGCATCATCCGCGTGCCCGCTGCCAAAGGATTGACGAGCGAGTATGGCCTGGCCATGGTCAGCAACTGCATCACCATGACCCCCGGCACCATCACTGTGGACGTGGCAGAGGATGAAGAAGGCAACAACTATTACTATGTACATTGGATCGATGTGGCGGAAATGGACCGCGAAAAAGCGGGCGACATCATCAAGGGTACCATGGAAAAATGGATCGGGAGGATTTGGAAATGATTGAATTTCTGATTGCGGCGATTATCTGTGTGGTACTCGATCTGTTCCTGCTGGTTCGGGTGCTCAACGGCCCCACGGCAGTGGATCGGCTGTGCGGTATTGACAGTATCTCTCTGGTGACCGCACTGGGCCTGGCGGCCTACACCATGTACACCGGTCGTATCATCTACTTGGACGTCGCTCTGGTAGACGCAGCTCTGGGCTTTTTCGGTACGGTTTTCGTATCCCGCTATCTGGAGGGAAGACTATGAATATGACTTTGCGAGTGATTATTGATATTCTGCTGGGGCTGGGTGCGTTCTTCACCTTTGTCGGTGTCATGGGCGTGGTCCGGATGCCGGACGTATTCGGCCGTCTCCAGGCTTCCACCTGCATCGGCAGCTTGGGCAATATCTTCCTGGCGCTGGGCGGTATCGTCTACGCCATCGGCACCAATGCAGCAGAGGCTGGCACTTATGTGAAGCTGATCGTCATCATGCTGATGGTTCTGCTGACCAACCCGGTTTCCAACCATTCCATGTGCAGGGCGGCTTGCAACTCGGGCGTACTGCCTTCCAGCAAGATGGTAATAAATGATTACAAGGAGGATGATCCCGAATGAGCGGTACCTTGATTATGGTTCTTAACACGCTGGTGGTCATCAGCATCGTAGTCTCTGCCATTATTGCAGTGCAGGCCGATAAGCTGATCCACTCCGTTATCGCTCTGGACGCAGTCGGCGCCCTTGTAGCTCTGGAATTTATCCTGCTTCAGGCACCGGACGTGGCCATTGCAGAAGCCAGCGTTGGCGCAGTTCTCTCCACTGTTCTGTACATTGTTGCCCTGCGCAAGGTCGAGGAGGAGGACGTATGAAACTGAAAAAAGCGATTGGCGCAATCGCCCTGATTGCGATCCTGATCTGTGGTATCTACGCCGCAGGCATTATGTATCAGAGCGGCAGCACCTATGACGGTTCTAAGACCGACGTGATCGCCCTGTACGAAAACCCGCAGGAATATGATGTCTCCAATCCCGATGGCGTTGCGGACATCATCGTGAAGAACAACCTGGATAAGACCGTCTCTCACAACGTGGTTGCAAGCATCGTCTTTAACTTCCGTGGTTACGATACCATGGGCGAGAGCTTCATCCTGGTCACCGCCGTTACCGGCTCCCTGGTCATCCTGCGCAAGGTGAAAAAAGATAAGAAGGAGGCGTGATGAGAAGATGAAACTGAAACGGAAAGACATTATCGTCAAGTGCAGAGCGGATACCTTCATGCCTCTGGCAGCCATGTTCGGCATTTGTGTCATCATGCATGGCGACAGCAGCCCCGGCGGCGGCTTCCAGGGCGGCGTTCTGGCAGCGGGCGCATTCCTGCTGTTTTTCCTGGGCTACGGCGGACGGAAGAACTACTTCAACTATCAGAAGGGCTACATCCCCCGCCTGGAAGCAGTGGCTGAGATCGTCTACATCGCAGTGGCCGTGGTCGGCATCTGCGCAGGCGGCAATTTCTGCCTGAACATCATCCTCTCCCACCACTGGGAGATCGAGACGGTGCAGTTCATGAACAACGCAGTCGGCTGCAACGTGTTCACGGGCATCTGCTGCCTGCTGATGCTCATGCTGGGCCTGCTGGACAAAGAGGAAGGAAGTGAAGCGAAATGATGCAAATCAATTACATCGGTTCCTTCTGTCTGATCGTGCTGGGTATGTACTGCATGATTGCAAAGAAAGATATGATGAGAACCTGCATTGGCATGGGCATGACGGACTATGGCGCCAACCTGATGATCGTTTCAGTAGGCTTCCATGACGGCGGCACCGCTCCGATCTTTGTCATGTCCGAACTCAACCGGGCATCCTTCTTCGTGGATCCCGTGCCTCAGGCACTGACCCTGACCTCCATCGTTATCGGCGCTTGCACCACCGCTATGGCGCTGAGCCTGGTCATGATGGCGAAGAAGCAGTATGGTACCATCACTACAGATCAGATCAGGAGGTTGAACGGCTAATGATTAACATGTCTCACTTCCCGGTTCTGGCCATTATGGGTCTGTTCTTCGGGGCATTCCTGGTTGCACTGTTCGGCCGTAAGAGCGCCGCAGTCCGCAACACCATCGCATTTATCATCACGGGCGGGGCCATGGTCCTCATGTTCCTGCTCATCAAGCCGGTCATGATCGATGGCGAAGTCATCGCTTATTGGCTGGGCAATTGGGAACCGGTGTCCGGCTGGGCCATCGGTATCGGCATCGAAGTGGACGCACTGAGCCTGTTCTTCGGCCTCATCGTCACCGTCGCCGTCTTCGCCTCCTGCATCTATGCCTTCACCTATATGGCACATGATGACAGCCAGGCCAACTATTTCACCCTGTTCCTCATGCTCTCCGGCTCCGTGCTGGGTCTGGTCCTCTCTGGCGACTTGTTCAACATCTTCGTCATGATCGAGATCATGACCTTCTCCGCCGTGGCTCTGACCGCATTCCGGAACAACTATGAAGGCGCGATCGAAGGCGCATTCAAGTATCTGACCGTCGGCTCCCTGGGTTCCACTGCTGTCCTGGTGGGTATCACCATCATCTACAACCAGCTGCACACCCTGAACCTGGCTCAGATCTCTGCCATGCTGGCAGAAAAGGGCAACACCCCCATCCTGATGGTGGCTTTCGGCCTGCTGTTCATCGGCTTCGGCACCAAGGCTTTCATCTTCCCCTTCCACCCCCTGGCAGCCGATGCCCACGCTGTGGCACCCGCTTCCATCTCCCTGATGATCTCCGGCGTCCTCACCAAGTGCGGCGTCTATGGCATCATCCGTCTGGTCTATGCGCTGTTCCAGAACATCCAGGTCCCCGCAGTGCAGTATCTGGTGGTCGGCTTCGGCACCGTCAGCATGTTCGTCTGCGTCACCATGGCGTTCAATCAGCATAATTTCAAGCGTCTGCTGGCCTTCCACTCCATCTCTCAGGTCGGCTACGTCATCACCGCTCTGGGTCTGGGCACTGCCCTGGGTCTCAGCTCCGGTCTGTTCCACGCCATGAACCACACCCTGTTCAAGGGTCTGCTATTCCTGACCGCTGGCGCTGTCCAGCACGCCACCGGCAGCCTGGATCTGGATAAGCTGGGCGGTCTGGCAAAGAAGATGCCCCGCACCTGCATCCTCTTCCTCATCGGCGCCGCTTCCATCAGCGGTCTGCCTCCCTTCAACGGCTTTGCCTCCAAGTGGTACATCTACCAGGCAGCCTTTGAAAAGGGCGCTGAGAGCAACAACTTCTTCTACATCTTTGTCTGCATCGTTGCGCTGATCACCTCCGTGCTGACCCTGGCCTCCTTCATCAAGGTCTCCCAGAGCGTCTTCTTCGGCCAGCTCAACCCCGAATTCAAGGATACCAAGGAAGTTTCCCTGGGTATGCGCATCCCCATGTGGATCCTGGCCGTCCTGTGCATCGTCACCGGCCTGCTGCCCGGCAAAGTCACCGATTACCTCCTCGCACCTGCAACCGCTGCGGCTTCCAACGCTGTGAACTATGTGGATAAGATGATGGGCGACGGCTACGCAGCCGCTCACGGCGTCACCAATACCCTGGGCGACACCGCCATCAACTTCGCTGGCACTTGGGATCCCATCGTTTGGCTGCTCCTGCTGTTCTGCGTCACTTGCGCTGTGGCTCTGGTCGCTATCTTGGGCTCCAACAAGAAGATCGGCACCCTGGAAATGTCTGCCGAGATCGCAGAGGCAGATCAGGTTGCTCCGGCTGACGCCAAGTATGAACCCTTCTTCTCCGGTGAAGAAAGCGTTTATTCTCAGGTTGGCGGCTCCGACCTGTTCTGGGGCTTCAAGCATAACCTGAAAAAGTACTTCAGCTACATGCATGACTGGCACAGCGGTATCGTCAACGACTACGCTCTGTACGGCGTCGTGGCGATCGCCTTCGTCCTGGTCTTCTGCGTCGCGTTTCTGTAAAGGAGGAAAATCATGACATTTTTGATCAATTTGGTCCAGCTTCTGATTTTCCCCGGTCTGCTGTTCTGTGTGGTATTCGGCGTCATCATGGCCGGTATCGACCGGAAGCTGGTTGCGCGTATGCAGCGCCGCGTTGGCCCTCCCATCCTCCAGCCTTGGTATGACTTCGTCAAGTGCTGTGCAAAGGAGACCATCATCCCCCGTTACGCCAAGAAGGCGATCTTCATCGGCGCACCCTACCTGGGTCTGGCCTGCCTGATCGTCATCGCCCTGTTCATCCCGGTCGGTTCCTTCGGTTCCGCCTTCACGGCAGGCGCTGACTTGGTCGTCATCCTGTACCTGCTGACCATCGCAGGTGTCACCCTCATCATCGGCGCTTCCTCCACCGGTTCCCCCTACGCAAGCGTGGGTCTGAGCCGTGAGATGGTCGCTATGATCTCTTATGAGCTGCCCTTCGTGCTGGTCCTGCTGGCCGTCGGCCGTGTGGCTGGCGCTGACTCCGGTCTGGGCTGCACCTTCTCCCTGGGCACCATCGCCGCCTATCAGGCAGCCAATGGCCCCCTGATCGCTCACTGGGCACTGATCCCCGCAGCTATCGCTATGCTGCTGGTCATCCCCTGTGAAGTCGGTTCCCACCCCTTCGACATTGCGGAAGCAGAGACTGAAATCTGCGAAGGCGCACTGGCTGAATACAGCGGCCACCCCCTGGGTGTGTTCCGTCTGAGCCACTATGTGAAGATGTACATCATGACCGCGCTGTTCTGCGCCATGTTCCTGGGCGGCATCACTGTCGGCCTGGCTGGCACCGTGGGCGTAGTCGTTGATGTCCTGATCTTCCTGGTCCTGTGCGGTGTGGTCAGCTTTATCTGCATGACCCTGCCCCATGCGGTCTGTGCCCGCCTGAGAGTGGAACAGGTCTTCAAATTCTACTGGACCGTCGTTGCCGGTCTGGCTGCCCTGAGCCTGGTTATGGTTTGGGCTGGTCTGTAAGAGGAGGCTCATAAATGTTTCAGAAAATGATGGACAAAAGCGTGGCGAAGAGCCCTTGGCTCTTCCACGTCAACGCAGGCTCCTGCAATGGCTGTGATATCGAGATCGTGGCAGCACTGACCCCCCGCTATGACGCGGAGCGTCTGGGCTTCCGCCTGGCAGGCAGCCCCCGTCAGGCCGACATCGTCGTGGTGTCCGGTCCTGTCACCCGTCAGACTCGTGACCGGGTCATCCGTACCATCGCTCAGGTACCCGAACCCCGCGTCATCGTCAGTGTCGGTTCCTGTCCCCGTTCCGGCAACGTCTTCAAGGGCAGCTATGCCATCGACGGCCCCCTGGAAAAGTGGGTCCATGTAGACGTTTCCGTCGCCGGCTGCACCCCCAAGCCTGAGGCTATCATGGCCGGCCTGGCAAAGGCAACCGAGATTCTCAAAGAGAAGAGGAAGGAGATGCGCAAGTAATGTTTCCGTATTTAAAACAAGCACTGTCCAACCTCTTTATGAAGCCCAGCACCATCGCATTCCCCGCCGGGGATCCTCCCAAGGCGAAGGAAAATTATCGTGGTCGGATCGCGTTCAATGAAAAGACCTGCCTCAACTGCGGTCTGTGCGAACGGGTCTGCGCACCGGCGAGTATCACCCGGAAGGCCACCAAGCTGGAAAACGGCGATCAGGAGATCGACTTCTCCTTCGACCTGACCAGCTGCACCTTCTGCGGCACCTGCGCCGATTTCTGCGCGACCAAGTCCATTACCCTGACCGACGATTATATGATGGTCGGCACCACGCCGGAAGACTTCATGGTCCGGGCGAAGTTCATCAAGAAGGCTCCGCCTAAGCCCAAGTTCACTCCGGAACAGCTGGCAGAAATGAAGAAGAAGGCAGAAGCGGCAAAGGCAGCCAAAGCAGCAGCCGCCGCAGCCCAGAAGGCAGAGTAACCTTGCAGCGTGTCAGGCTGGTCGTCGTTGGCATTGTCCAAGGCGTAGGGTTCCGACCCTATATCCACCGGCTGGTCACGGAGTTCAACCTGAAAGGGTGGATCCGTAACGAGAGTTACGGAGTGGAGCTGGAGCTGGAAGGCACGTCCCAGGCCATCGAGGGTTTTGTGGCGCGCCTGAAGGCTCAGCCTCCCCGCCTTGCGGTTATCGAAGCGCTCCGTGTGGAATCATGCGGGGCGCTGAAGAACTATGAGGGATTTACCATTCGAGCCAGCGAGAAGAGCGGCGAGAACAACACCCTGGTCAGCCCCGACGTAGGCATCTGTGAGGATTGCCTGCGGGAGCTGCGAGATCCCCGTGACCGGCGCTACCGGTATCCCTTCATCAACTGTACCAACTGTGGTCCCCGGTTTACGATCATCCGGGACGTCCCCTATGACCGTCCGCTCACTTCGATGGGCGCGTTCCCCATGTGCCCGGAGTGCGAGACGGAGTATCGGGACATTGAAAACCGTCGCTACCACGCACAGCCCGACTGCTGCGCAGTGTGTGGCCCCCAGGTGTCCTATTTGGACGCCGCCGGCAACCCGGTGGAGGGGGACGCCATTGCGCTGGCGCAAGAATGCTTGCGGCAACAGGGCATCGTGGCGGTGAAGGGACTGGGTGGATTCCACCTGGCCTGCAAGATCGATCAGGAGGACACCCTGCGCAAGCTGCGCCAGCGGAAGCATCGGGATGAAAAACCCTTTGCCATTATGTGCGCCAGCGTGGACGAAGCGAGAAAACTGTGCTATATTACTCCTGAGGAGGAGGCGCAGCTGACCAGCTTCCGGCGTCCCATCGTCCTCCTGCGCAAACGGACGGGCACCAGCCCGTACCTGAGCGAAAACCTGGACTTAGGCGTTATGCTTCCCTATACCCCTCTCCACTACCTGCTCATGGAAGGGTTTGACGCCCTGGTCATGACCAGCGCCAACCGCTCTGATTGTCCGGTCATGTATGACAACAACGAGGCAGTGGAACACTTGCAGGGGATCGCTGACGGGTTCTTGGTGCATAACCGAGATATTGTCACCCGCTGTGATGACTCTCTGCTGCGGGTCGTTGACGGACAGGCGTATTTTCTGCGGCGCAGCCGCGGCTACGCACCCCAGCCCTTGTTCTTGCAGGAGGATTGCACGGGCGTGTTGGCCTGCGGAGCGGAACAGAAAGCGTCCTTCGCCCTGTCCAAAGGGAGAGCGTTCTTCCTGAGTCAGCATATCGGCGACCTGAAAAACGCCGAGACCCTGTCCCACTACGAGGGACAAATTGAGCATTTCCAGCGCCTATTTGGCATCACCCCCACCAAGCTGGTCTGTGACCTGCACCCGGACTACTTCTCCACGGCGTACGCCCAGGAGCGGTGCGAACGGGAGGGGCTGCCCCTGGTGCAAGTGCAGCATCACCACGCCCACATGGCCGCCTGCATGGCGGACAACCGGCTGGACGAACCCTGCATCGGCGTCATCTGGGACGGCACCGGCTACGGCACCGACGGCACCATCTGGGGCGGCGAGTTCCTGGAAGGGGACTACGCCGGGTTCCAGCGCTATGGCTCCCTCCGTCCCATCCCTCTGGCTGGGGGCGACCGGGCGGTGAAGGAGATCAGCCGCGTGGGCTTCGCGTTGGCGTTGGACGCAGGCTGTCCGGAGTTGTACCCCATGGCGGAGGGCAAGAAGAAGCTGCTGACCCAGATGATCGTCAGCGGGCTGAACAGTCCCAAAGCCAGCAGTATGGGGCGGCTCTTTGACGGCGTGTACGCTATTTTGACCGGTCGGGAGGCGGTGACCTACGAGGGTCAGGGCGCCATCCTGCTGGAAGCTATGGCGGAGCCGTGTCAGGACGCCTATCCGGTGACCTTGGAGGAAACGGACGGCGTGAGCCGGTTCGATTTCCGTCCCATGGTGCGGGAAATGTTCCGAGAATTGGCCGAAAACGTGCCTGCGGCGCAGCTTGCGGCCAAATTTATGAATACCCTGGTGGCACTGGCCCGTGTGCAGTGCCTGGCCATTCGGGAGAAGACCGGGCGGGACAAGGTGGTGCTCTCCGGCGGTGTGTTCCAAAATATGTACCTGCTCCCCAGGGTGCGTGACGCTCTGACGGAAGCGGGATTCCAAGTATATCATCATCATCGTGTGTCTGCCAACGATGAGGGCATCTCTCTGGGGCAGACCATGATCGCAGTGAAAGGTGGTGGCCAGTAATGTGCCTGGCAATTCCATTTCAAATCGTAAAAATTGAAGGCAACACTGCCATCGCTGAGGCAGCGGGTGTCCAGCGCAAGGTCCGCATCGACTTCATCAAAGAACCCAAGGTGGGGGATTTCATCATCGTCCACGCCGGGTTCGCCATCGAGAAGATGAAGGAAGATCAGGCTCTGCTCAACCTGGAAGCAATTTCGGAGGCTGCCAATGCTGTATGAAGCTCAGTTCCGTAACCCAGCCGGCGCAGGCAAGCTGATCCAGGCCATCCGTGATATGGACCTGCCGGAGCTGCGGATCATGGAGATCTGCGGCACCCACACCATGTCCATCGCCAAGGCCGGTCTGCGGCAGATCCTGCCTCCCCACATCCATCTCATTTCCGGCCCCGGCTGTCCGGTGTGCGTGACCCCGTCTGGCGTCATGGACGAGGTGCTGCGCATCAGCCAGCTGCCCAACGTGACCATCACCACCTACGGCGACCTGCTGCGGGTGCCTGGGAGCGTGCCGGGGGATAACCTCCAGCGGCGGAGCGCCCAGGGCGCGGACGTGCGCATGGTGTATTCGCCCATGGACAGCCTGGACATGGCGGAGCAGGAACCGGATCGGGAATTCATCTTCCTGGGGGTGGGCTTTGAGACCACCGCACCGGGGACAGCCATCGCTGTGCAGGAGGCGAAGGCTCGGGGACTGAAGAATTTTTCCCTGCTCTCCCTGCTCAAACGGACGGAGCCTGCCATGCGGGCCATCATCGAGAGCGACGATTTCAACGTCAGCGGCTTCCTCTGCCCCGGCCATGTGGCCACCATTTTGGGGGAGGAGGGGTTCCGATTCCTGGCTGAGGAATACGGCCTCCCCAGCGTCATCGCTGGTTTTGAAACCGGAGATATTTTAGCGGCGGTGTATCAGCTGCTGCGCCAGATCCAGGAGGGGAACCCCCACCTGGAGAACGAGTACACCCGGGCGGTAGCGCCCCAGGGCAACCCCATGGCGCGGCAGATCATGGCCGAGACCTTTACCTGGCAGGACGACGTGTGGCGCGGGTTGGGCACCATCCCCAACAGCGGCTACGCCCTGCGGCCGGATTTTTCCGCCTTCGACGCGGCTCGGAAGTTCGACTTCCAGCCGGAGGACAAGGAGGAGATGACCGGATGTAAGTGCGGCGAGATCATCCGTGGTCGCCGGGAACCCATGCAGTGCCCGTTGTTCGGCAAGGCTTGCCTGCCGGAGAATCCGGTGGGGCCGTGTATGGTGTCCAGCGAGGGTGCGTGTGCCGCTGCGTATAAATATCAGAGGGTGTAACTTTGAAACCGTTAGAAGAAATTATCACATTAGACTACGGCAGCGGCGGCAAAAAGACCTCCAGCCTCATTGAAGAGATGCTGGTGCCTGCCTTTGCCAACGAGGCGCTGTCCGCGCTGGGAGACGGGGCGATCTTGCCCGGCCAGGGCGACCTGGTGTTCTCCACGGACAGCTACGTCATCAGCCCCTACTTTTTCCCCGGCGGCGACATCGGGAAATTGAGCGTCTGCGGCACGGTGAACGACATCTCCATGTGCGGCGGCACGCCCAAGTACCTGAGCCTGGGCTTCATCCTGGAGGAGGGTCTGCCGGTGGCAGACCTGCGGCGCATCGTCGCTTCCATTGCGGAGACGGCGAAGAAATGCGGCGTCCAGGTGGTCACCGGTGACACCAAGGTGGTGGAACGGGGGAAGGGCGACGGCATCTACATCAATACCGCCGGTATCGGCACCCTGACCTGGCCGGGTCTCTCCCCGAAGAACATTCAGGAGGGGGACGTGGTGCTGGTCAGCGGCACCATTGGCGACCACGGCACCACCGTGATGCTGGCCCGGAGCGGTATGATGGAGGCGGGGAACCTGCGTTCCGACTGTATGCCCCTGAACGAGCTGGCGAAAGCGGCTCTGGAGTGTGGCGGCGTCCGGGTGCTGCGGGACCCCACGAGAGGCGGTGTGGCCACGACCTTGAACGAGTTCGTGGAAAACACTCCCTGGTCCATCGTCCTGGAAGAGGGCGGCCTGCCGGTCTCGGATGAGGTGGCCAGCGCCTGCGATATTCTGGGGCTGGACCCCCTGTACTGCGCCAATGAGGGCAAGATGCTGGTGGTCGTCTCGCCGGAGTCCGCCGAAGCCGTCCTGACGGCCCTGCGCAAGACCCCGGGAGGGGAACAGGCAGCGGCCATTGGCCACGTGAGCCGAGAGTACCCCGGAAAAGTGGTACTGAAAACCTACCTCGGAGGGACCCGTATCCTGGCCAAGCTGACCGGGGCGCAGCTTCCGAGAATCTGTTAAGCGATTGAAACGAGGTGCTCCTATGCAGACCAATAAAAAGATCCTGATCAACAAGGAAGACATCATCCCCACCGCACAGAAGATGCGTGACGAGGGCAGAATGCTGCTGCTCATCCACGGCCACAGAGATACCGAAGGCAAAGCAGTCGTGTGCTATGACTATTTTGTGGGCGACGTGTTTGAGAGCTACGAAGTCCGTGGCGAGGAAACCCTCCCCGACATCTCTCCCATCTATGACCTGGCAGCTGCTTGGCCCGAACGGGAGATCAACGAGCTCATCGGCGTCAACTTCGAGGGTTTGGACTGCTCCGAACGTCTCTTCCTGCCCGACAACATGGCAGAAGAGATGAAGGGTCAGATCCTGGTCACTCCCCTGGAAGAACTGCGCAAGGCCAACGGCCTTGGCCCGGAGGATGCTTGATCCTTTGCTTCAATGAGAGGACTCATAGAACCCCCTGCTGTGGATGCGGCAGGGGGTTTCTGATAGGGAAAAACACCTGGAATCCGAGGTTGGATTCCAGGTGTTTTTTGATGTACGGTGTCATTTCATCTGGGGGCAGCGTTCCCGCAGGAAGGCTTCAAAACTGTCCGGGTCACCAATGGTGAAGTGGTCGGGGACGATCATGATGCCGTTCCGGGGGCCGAACATGAGGACCCAGCAGGTGGAGAGCTTGTGCAGCCGCACGATCTGATTGTAGTCGCAGGCAAAGGAACAGGTTCCCTCCTGCATCAGGATGCGGTCGCCGAAGCGTACCACCGATTCAAAGGTCTGGCCGTTGTGGAGACGTCGGCTGTCCTCCTTCACCTGACGGAGGGTCAGGGAGGGGGAGAAGATGAGGATGGCCAGGATGATGAACAGGCAGATGCCAAAGATGGCCATGAAGACCGGTTCCCCGTCCCGCCAGGTCACCAACAGCATGACCAGGGCCAGGAGGGCGAAGATGCCGCCCAGGAGGAAAATTTTCCGGTAAATGACACGTCGGATGTACTCTTTCAGCATCTCATCGGTGCTGAAAAAGCGGTTTTCATAGATAGGTTGTGACATAATGACTCCTCTATGAGATACAGGGGCGGCGCACGCCGCCCGATCAGTCAGATGAGCGCAGGAGACTCAGCCCAGCTGGGTCTTGCCGCCCATGTAGGGACGGAGCGCTTCGGGGATGGCGATGGTGCCGTCGGCCTGGAGGTTGTTTTCCAGGAAGGCGATGAGCATACGGGGAGGTGCGACGCAGGTGTTGTTCAGGGTGTGAGCCAACTGGGTCTTGCCGTTCTCGTCCTTGTAGCGGATCTTCAGGCGGCGTGCCTGTGCGTCACCCAGGTTGGAGCAGGAACACACTTCGAAGTACTTCTGCTGACGGGGGGACCATGCTTCGATGTCGCAGCTCTTCACCTTCAGGTCAGCCAGGTCGCCGGAGCAGCATTCCAGCTGACGGACGGGGATGTTCATGCTGCGGAACAGATCGACGGAGTTCTTCCACAGCTTGTCATACCAGAACATGGAGTCCTCGGGCTTGCAGACCACGATCATCTCCTGCTTCTCGAACTGATGGACACGGTACAGACCCCGTTCCTCGATGCCGTGAGCGCCCACTTCCTTACGGAAGCAGGGGGAGTAGGAGGTCAGGGTCAGGGGGAGCTGGTCAGCGGGCAGGATCTGGTCGATGAAGCGGCCGATCATGGAGTGCTCAGAGGTGCCGATCAGGTACAGGTCTTCGCCCTCGATCTTGTACATCATGGCGTTCATTTCGGGGAAGGACATGACGCCTTCCACCACGTTGCCGTGGATCATGAAGGGGGGGATGACGTAGGTGAAGCCGCGGTCGATCATGAAGTCACGGGCATAGGCCAGGACAGCCTCGTGGAGCCGTGCCACGTCGCCCAGCAGGTAGTAGAAGCCGCTGCCGGAGACACGACCGGCGGCCTCGAAGTCTGCGCCATTGAGCTTGTCGATGATGTCGGTGTGATAGGGCACCTCAAAGTCGGGCACCACCGGTTCGCCGAACCGCTGGACTTCCACGTTGTGAGAGTCGTCGGGGCCGATGGGCACGGAGGGGTCGATGATGTTGGGGATGGTGAGCAGGATGGAACGCACCTTCTCGCTCAGCTCAGCGGCTTCGGCGGTCAGGCGCTTCATCTCCTCGGCCTGGGCGGAGACTTGCGCCTTGACGGCTTCCGCCTCTTCCTTCTTGCTGGGGTCCTTCTTGGCCTGGCCCATCAGCATGCCGATCTGCTTGGACAGCTTGTTCCGGGTGGCGCGCAGGGCTTCGGATTCCTGCTTGGCCTTCAGGCTCTTCTGATACAGGTCGATCACCTCGTCCACCAGGGGGAGCTTTTCGTCCTGGAACTTGTTCTTGATGTTCTGCTTGACCACGTCGGGGTTGCTGCATACAAATTTGATGTCTAACATGGGGAAACTCTCCTTCATCTCAAAAAATAAGAACCCTTCCGCACCATTCTGGGACGAAAGAGCTCCGCGTTGCCACCCAAATTGCCGGCGCAAGACCGACCACTTGTCGGCAGGGTAAGGACTGCCAGACCCCGGCTTTCACCGGCCGCTCGAAAAGGGGAGGGAAGAGGAGACACCGCCGGTTCACACCTGCCACCGGCTCGCTGGGGGTTGCCTGTCCGCTTCCTGCTTTTGTCATCGCGTGTCGCATTTCTGCTAACTGCATTATTATAGGCTGACCCCTCGCCGTTTGTCAACCCTTTTCCAACGTCTCGTTCAGGCTTCCCATCCGATACCCGGCCAAGTCCACCGTCACATAGGCGCACCCCAGCTCGGTCAGCGTCCGGACGATCTCCGTCCGGTGGGTCAGCACCACGTCTAGTTGCTCCGGCGCCACCTCGATGCGGGCCAGGTTCCCGCCGTGGAGGCGCACCCGCAGCTGGGTCAAGCCCAGCCCAGCCAAAAACTGCTCCGCCTGTTCCACCAGCGCCAGCTTTTCCCTGGTGATGGCTTCGCCGTAGGGGATGCGGGAGGCCAGGCAGGCGGCGCTGGGCTGATCCCAGGTGGGCAGGTGGAAGCGGTGGGACAGGGCGCGGATGTCGGCTTTGGTGAGACCGGCGGTCAGGAGGGGGCTTTGGATGCCCAGCTCCGCCAGGGCGCGCATCCCAGGCCGGTAGTCACCGGTGTCGTCCACGTTGGAGCCATCCACCAGGGTGGGGAAACCCGCCTCTCTGGCCAGGGTCAGCATCCCCTGGAACAGCGCCTTCTTGCAGTGGTAGCACCGGTCGGGGGGATTGGTCTGGAAGGCGGGCAGGGCGAGCACGTCCAACGGGTACACCAGCCGACGGACGCCCAGTTGGGTGCAGATGTCCTCCGCACCTTGTCGCTCCCGCTGAGGCAGGGCGGCGGTGACGGCGGTGACCGCCAGGGCGTTGTCGCCTAGGGTGGCGTGGGCGGCGTAGAGCAAGAAGGTGGAGTCCACGCCGCCGGAGAAGGCCACGGCCACCCGGCCAAACTGGGTCAAGATTTCCTGTAAGTGTTGATATTTCTGTTCCAGAGCGTCCATTTCCTGTGCCTCCTGCTGTTTTTAAGGCCATTATACGCCAGGCGCAGGGTCAAGGCAAGCGTTCCAGATCCTCCAAGGCGGGATTGTTCAGCAGGTTGCCCTGGTAGTCGAACCGAGAGCCGTGGCAGGGGCAGTCCCAGCTCTTCTCGTCCGGGTTCCACTCCAGCTGACAGCCCAGGTGGGGGCAGCGGGGGTTGACCACATAGCAGACGCCCTGGGGGTTTTTGTAGACCCCGGCCTTTTCACCGTCCACGGTGACGATGCCGCCGTGGTCTAAGGGCAGGTCATCCAGGGTGGACTGGGGGACGTGGAACATCTGGCGGGTCAAGCCCTTGCAGGACAGCGCGCCCTCTTGCGCCAGCGGCCCCAGGT
>ERZ1034913.1402-NODE-1402-length-14726-cov-4.655443_pt1 | contig 14726 bp, 25 predicted proteins | sample MGYA00520697_ERZ1034913 | MGnify/ENA primary metagenome ERZ1034913 (study PRJEB33766, sample SAMN09781786) | gut metagenome | biome: gut microbiome | host: Homo sapiens | place: Madagascar | study: EMG produced TPA metagenomics assembly of the PRJNA485056 data...
ATCTCTTTCATTGTTTTCCTCCGTCATTTTTACGCAAGAGTTGCTGATGCAGTAAATTTTTTTGTTGTAATGTTAAAAGTTCCCTTAACCTTGTCTCCGATATAGTTTACCGTAAACGGGATCTGGTAGCCGGACGTGTCTCCGCCGTAGCTGTTCGGCACAACCTTGCATTCCTGCTTGTATGCTTCATACGTTCCGGATTCTGCGCTAGACCACATGTGGACTTCTACAGCCGATGTTTTGAGGTTGTCGTCTGTGTACAGGTTGTCACAGATCTCCTGCAGCTTCGGGAAGAGCTTGCTGGTGGTATCTGCGTAATACGGATCTGCATCCGATGACGGTTCATACCCGTTATGCTTAAATGTAGATTCTCCGAGAATGTTTTTGCTTGTCTCTGTATCCGGGTTGAGTTCCACGTTATACTCTTCCAAATCAGCCCCAAGCCGTTCATAGTCTTCAGTCTCGCCGCCGCAGAGACTTCCCGCGTCGATATAGTGAGCCATGTACTTTCTTGCAATTTTTCCTGTTACTGCCATTTTTATGCCTCCTTAAATTCAAATCCGTTGTATACCAAGTTCTCATACTGCACGGTTACCGGTAAAAGCCAGTCCTGCACTCCATTTTCCTGCGGCTGCAATCCGTATGCGTTCTCCCTGGTAATTCGCTTGATTTTCCTGTTCCCAGTTAGAGCCGGGTATTCGGTAAGCTGGATCTGGCTGCCATTAAGCACAGCAGGCTCGCGGCAGATCCATTTGCCGAGAGTGTCCAAAAATGTTTGTATCGAGAGTTTGTATCGCTCACGGTCTGATGCGATCCGATAAACCACAAAAAACGGATACCTGCATGTCTGGTGGTATCTCCCAAGGATGTCCTCTCGTTCGGTGTATATAAGTGCACCAGAGTCAGCCGAGAATGCAATTCCTCCGTCATCTTTAAGTTCCTCATATTTAATAGATTCGCCTTCCGGAAGCCCCGGATACTGATTCAGTAGGGACCGCATAGCCGCTGTCAGAATCTCGAAGCCCTCTGCATCTTTGCCGATTATCTTATCCATCACTTACCTCCCGCCTTGTCTTTGGCAATCCGAATCCACTTTTTGCCGTCTGCAGCCTTTGCCGCATCAAACCAGTGAGCCTGTGCGTTTGGATGTGCCTGCCTCGTGTACTCCAAATTCTCTTTTGCGTTCGTTTTGCCGCCATACTGACTGACAAGGACTTTTTTTGCTTTGTATCTGGCAAATGGGCTGCCGGTTACTTCATCAACCATTCCCTTGCCCTCATACAAAAACCTGCCCTGCGGACCATATGCGGCGTATACCTTTCCGCTTCCCTGTACCGCTGTGCTTGCAATTTTTGTTGTGTTGACAAATGATCCGGTAATCATCGGCATAAACGGAACCATGCTCTCCATAACCGCACCGTCCAACGCATATTGAGCGTCAGCCAGCTGCTCTCCAAATCTGGTCAGATCGATATCGGCTCTGATGCCTCCGTCAACGACAGAGTATTTGCCAAGGTGAGTAATATTTTTACTTGCCATAATTATTTTTTTGGCTTCCATTTGCCATTACTTTTTTGCATGTTGATGTTGTTAATAAGATCGATAATTCTTTTCGGTTCAAATTGGCCTCTCCGATCTATTAAATCGCCGGCGCTCTTATATGTTTTGAGAGCTTTAACAAGTGAGTCACCAATCTGCGTAAGAGTATCCATCTCTCTGTGGAACGCTCCTGACGGCTTCTCTTTTGTCCGCTCGATGTTTGCTTGCACTAATTTTATGTTTGCATTTACCGTTCTGATAGCATCATCAATTATCTGCCTCGCCCACTTTTTTTGCTTCTCGCTGCCAGTCATGTCGTCTGTCGATAAGCTGTACTGCTTTACTGGCGCAATGCCAGATGATCCACCACGCCCCCCCATAATCGCTTACCTCCCCAAAATCTCAAAATGTGGAATCAGTGTGTACATTCCTGCGCTCGTGATCTTGTACACCCCATCCCTTGTGCTGTTCAGATGCTGGTATAATCCCGCCGGATAATCTGCGTCCGATATAACATCTGATCCGTAATCTCCTGCGGCAAAAAAGTCGGCCGATCCAAACGTGATACTCAGTGGCAGCTCATCGTTGACTTGCTTGCTCCACTCTCTCGGAGTCCGGTATAAAAGGACGGTTCCGTTTTTATCGGTTATGCGTGATTCACTGCCATCTACCAGGCATCTGATATGCAAAACTGCATTGTCTTTGCTGTCTGGCCCGTATTTTTTCAGGATCGCTCCACGGTCCTCGATCAGATCGACGTGTTCAACTACGTGCGGATACCATTTCGCTTCATTGGTAGTTGGAGATTCGTAAAAGTTAAAAATTGTAACCGTTTTGCCGTACATATCACCCCTCGCAAGTCGCCTTTGCAAATTTGTCAGTAAACCGTTCGACTCTCACAAGATTTCCATTGCACTCCGGAGGTACAATCCCGTAAAAAATAATGGTTTCCGGATGCAGGCGCTCCACCATTGCGTTGTAACCGCTGATAAACAGTTCCTTTGCTGCTTTGCTTTTGATGCAGCCAACAGATGATACCGCAACCGTGCCACCATCTGGTTCTCCGTCAAAGCACCAGTCATAGCTATCTGGTGTGCTCCACGAGATTGTCGGGATTACCCGGCAGCCGTGCTCTTGCAGGTACGCTCCAACCCAGTGTTTGCGGTAATGGTTGTAAATCTGGATTGCAAGTGGGAAATCAGTGTAAGTGCTGAAATCGGGCGTCAGAACGTACCGGAATTTCGCAAGCTTGTCTACATACCGGTTTACATTGCGCCAGAGTCCGTCAAACTGATAATCGTCCAGGAAGAAATGAACAGCCTTGTTTTCAGGTGCTCTGCAATTTCCGCGGGCATAATTAAATCCGGCAAATTCACATTCACCCTCGAACGACTCAGGATATATTTGAGGTATCCCGTATTTTCCAACGCCGTCAAAAATTCGACGATTCAAATTCTCGTATGCAATGCTGTTTGACTTGTCTGCCACAAAATCACCTCAAATAAATATCTTTTTGCCTTGTCAGCTTTTTCCACTTATCAAGCATTTCTCGATAGTTTTTTTCTGCATTTTTTAAGCTTTTGCTGCTTTTCTCGTCTATTTTGCGGACTGCAACGGCGTTTCCGTTTCTGTAATATACAGCTTCTATCGATTGCTTAACCGCCTGCGTTGGCTTTGCAACCTGTATCGGGTTCCATTGATTGTAAAAACGGATAGAGACTTTATCAGTTCCGGATTCAGCGACCGCTTCCTGAAATTCGACAGCGTTGCCATTCACAAAAAAGTTAGCCTCCCCCGCTTTTAACGAAAGATTAGACAAGCTATTGAGTATTTCTTCTTTTTCGCTTTCTTTCAAATTTTGCAAAAATCTTGAAAGGCTCATTTTCCTTCCAGCTGGCTCTTTTCCAGATAATTGGCTGCTTCCTCCGCGCCCCCCCATATCAGTCTTCCTCCGATTCAATGGCTTGCAGGTTGATGCCTGCTCTTACCTCATATCCGTCTTTGCAAATAACATCATTTTTTTTGGTGTCAATCCACGCAATTAGCTCATTGTTTTCTGCGTCATATACCTGGTATTGCATTGTTCCTCCTTATGCTCCTGCATACAGTACTGGAAGCCCATCGTCCATTCTGACTCCGGCAAGCATCGGAAGCACCGCTTTGATCAGCAGGCCATTGACTTTTTGCGAGTCTCCGGCTGCTGCATATACCGCGCTCCACTCTCTTGCGCTTGCTCCGGCCTGCTGTGGAGTTGCATATGAGATTGACTCGCTGCCAGACGATACCGACGTTACAATCCCGGTTGATGCGCCGCCAGGTAATGTGCTTGACGCGGATCCGGCAGCTGCCGAAGCGGCTGCGTTGCGTTCAGCAAGCTCAACCTGATATAGGATTTCCGCAGCTGAGCATACTGCCTTTTTGATGCGCTTTTGGTGCTGGGTGCTGTCTGGCAGTCCATCAGCCAGCCTGTCAAACGTCAACTGGTCAATAAAGTCGCTTGCCCGCTCAGCGCAGCGCATAAAATCAGGCTCTGGCACAGCATTGCCAAAGTATGATGTTTTGTAAAAATCATAATCCGCGTATGCCATGTCAGAGCCCTCCATTATCCGTTTGACTTAATCATGCCCATACGGATATTTTTGTGGTTAAAAACTAAGCTCCAGTTATCTTTTGTGCCAAGCTCAGTCGTAGTCGGAGATTCCTTTGCAATGCTGTTTACATCCAAGCTGAATCCGTTGGGGTGCATTACATATCCCTGCTTGGTATACAGCTTCGCGATGCCTGCATCTGTCTCCGGATCGTAATCCGTGTAGTAAGGATTCTCGTAATTTGTCTTGTCGCAGGTCAAAATCGAGCCAGTGCCGATCATGTACGTCTTGTAGACAACATTTGTTTTTGATGTATCAACCGTAAATCTGTCGGATACGACCGGGATAAATCCGCCAATTGTCGGTAAGTCAACTTCCCGGTTTAACGCGTTTGGAACCGTGTACTTGTTGTAATCAACAAGTCCAAGTGCCTTGTATTTTGCGTATATGTAGCTGTGCAGGAACAAAAGTCCCATGCTCTGATCAGAGTCTCCGATTGCCTGCTGCTTTGCATAAATCAGCGTGGTCTCATCGATTTTGTTGCTTGCCGCAACAGCTCCGGTTCCGGTCGCCTCAGAAATGTCTTTGACATGGTCAGTCATTCCATCCAGAGATAAAACGGCGTCTACAATCGCCATCAGGTCTCTCGCTCGTACCTGGCGGTAATATCCGGATACACTGTTTGCGATATGAGTCATTGGATCCGCGCCAGTCAGCTCCTTTGTAAAATCCTTTACCTTCCATGCCTTCATGCGCTGCGTGAGCATGCAGGTCTGCTTCTTTCCAGAAACCTCCTGTGGAACGTTGTTGGTCTCACCATCGTTATTCAGCGCCGGAGAGGTTGCCTCGTCGATCGGCACATAAAACGGGATCGTTGCAACATTTCCATCGTTTCCGATTTTGCTCATAATCGTGGAATCCTGGACAAGGATGCCGGAAGTTAAAATAGCGTCATTCCAGGTCGGCTGCTCTGACATGTAGTCTGTAAAAACCTCTTGGTCAAAGGCAAAGCCGCCAAAAGTACCAGTTCTTGGCATAATAAAAAAGCGTCCTTCCTGCTGCATGTCAGAATGGACGCTTTTCCCACTCTGCCTGCAACTATTTTGGGGTCAGGTTAGCGACTATCGACAGGGGTTAATAGCCGGTGCATCAATTACTTATGCAAGTTATCGTAGAGATCCGGGTCATCCTTTTTAAGAGCAATTCGTTCTTCGATGGATAACTTTTTAAAGTCCTCTTTTGTCATCTTGGTTCCGGTGTTTTTACCAAACGGTTTTGTGAATTTGCCAGCGTTCCCCTCGGCTCGCTTCTGGCCGTCATCGGCAAACGCTCCAGCATCATCTTTTTTTAATTCCTCGATCAGGTCTCCAAGCCCGATGATCTTGCCGTTTTTAAGTGAGAGTCCGGCAGACTTAACAGATGCTTTGATTGATTCCTTGGCCGCATTACTGGTAAACTGAATCTTATCAAGCTCTGATGTCAGCGCGTCGTTAAAGTCACGCTCTTCAGTTTTTCGCTTGTATTCCGTTTCCGCGTCTTCTGCCTTCTTCTTCCAGTCGGCAATCTCGCCTTTGATTTTATCTGGATCCATGCCTTCAAATTTTTTCAAAGCAGCACCTGCGTCCTCTGCCTTCTGCTTCCAATCCGCAGCGTCGGCAGTTGATCTTGCAAGCTTTTTGTCATGCTCTGCTTTTGTGACGTAGTTTTCAGACACTTTACTCAAAAAAGCATCTTTTTTATCATCCGGAATCTCAATTCCAAATTCTTTGACAATTGATTCGATATTTTGCATACACCCTCCAAACGTAACTTTTTAACCGCTCCGTCAGCGGTCTGGATTCTGCCCGTAGAGCCACGGGCGAGGCAGCTGCGATTGCCGGAGTCGAACCGACGTTTACCAGAGTCAAAATCTGGTGCCTTACCGCTTGGCAAAACCGCAAGGAGTGCGCGCCAGGCAGCCGACCCGACGCGCTTGAAAAGAAAACAGGAGGAAAACCACTTTTAATATAGCATAGTTAAATATGTATCCTCCCCCCACATTTAAACCTCGGCAAGCATTTTGATTCGTCTCATAATCTCTTTTTTCTCATCCGCAAAGTCGGAATCAAGCAGCATTGCAGAAATCATGTCGTATACCTCTACCATCAGACGTGCAACTGATTCCATGAGTTTGTCTTTGTGGCCCTGGTCTCCAACCTGTTGATACGCTTTCTTGGCCGCAATGTAAGCATCGTATAAGTCATCGACGTTATGATCATATCTGCCATTTGAATACTTACTTACAATGGATTCAGTGATTTCAGCCGTTTCCTTTGCTTCCCGGCTCTGGCAGCTGATATTTTTTAGGTTATAAATAGCTCCAGAGAGTTTAAAAATATTATCAAGATTTCCGGTCGTCAGCTGCTTTTCTGCACTTGCTTTTTCGCGTTCCAGTTGTTCTTTGAGGATTGCTACAATGTCTCCCATCACTCATCCTCCTTTTCCAACTTTTTAGCCTTGGCTTTGTACTTGTCATGGATCTCTTTTTGTGATTCCATAATGTAAGTCATGTCATACCCGGCCGAAATTAAATCAATTACAAGTCTGTCAGCCTTTTTCAGCTCTTCATTCGTGTCGGCAACCAATTTCTCGATAAAAAGGGCATCCGCAATCATGCCTTGATCCATCATCTCTTTTGCATAATGCTCATACAGTTCTTTTGTCTCTGATTCCCATTTTTGCCATTCCGTCATGCAGTCTTCGACTGCCTTTTGCTTTGTGGACTTTCCTACACTCATGCGGCTTGCGGTATGCAGAGGCGTCTTGCTGAACTCTGGCTTGCTGCCAGATTCTGGAATCATGCGGCTGTGATGATTGATGTAATACCTGCTTGTTTTGCGGTATTCCCGGCCCTCGGAATAGAACTGATATTCGTGCAATCGTTTGTATCCGCGCAAGCCAAGAAAGTCAAAAAAGCTGGCCATATAATCGTGAACCATCAACGCCGCAACCTGTCTCGCGCTGATCTCGGCAAAAATATCATCTGGATTTTTTACATCCATTTTGCTCTTAAACGTGATCATAAAGCCTCCTTATGCGACCTTTTTGACAATAAAGTTTGCATCCTTTACAAGTACGGCGCCGGCAGAGTTATTGCCAACCGACACAGTAAGAGAAGTTCCGGCGGATACAGGAATAAGCGTGCTCGCGCTCACGTTCTGATACGTCTCGGCCGTAACAACGGTATAATCCATTTCAGTACCTCCGACCGCTTCTCCGTTGAGTTCGATTGCCAAAATTGTTTCTCCTGCCGCCGCAGCCGTCACATTTGCATTAAATTGAAGTTCAACTGCCATCGGGAGACTGGTCCGGTTCGTGATCGTAAAAATTCCGCTTCCAGCAATGTGTTCAAGCCATCCGCCGCGGCATCCACACCGACGGGATTTCACACGGGCATCCGTGAAAAGAACGTTCTGCAGCGCTGCTACAGTCTGTGTGGTTTTTGCAATTACATTAAGCATATAAATCCTCCTTCAAAAAAGATCCGGGCAAGCGCCTGCCTGCCCGGTATATCAGCAAGACTACTTGGTAGATATGGATTCCTCCAACATGCTCAGTATTTTGTTTTGATTATCCAGGATCCGCTCCAGATACTTACTGTCCTGCTCTTGCAGGTGCTTGGCTATGTCTGCGTTGCTCTCTTGAGACAAGTCGCTTTGATAGTTGAGCGCCTGCAAAAACACTCCAAAAAGATTCAGCAGGTCTAGGGCCGTCATATTGTTGATCACAGCACGTTTCCGCTTCCGCAGCATCCACCAAACCCGGTCGTATTATATGAAAAATACGGGGAGCAGGTCAGATATGCCGGTGTCGGAGTCGGACGAACCGCATCAACAATGTTCTTGGTCTGGTTGACCTGAGAGATCTGCCAGTAAGCAGTCTGGAGGTCGCGATCGCGATCTGCAAGCTTATCGCGCAGACTCTGGATCGTGTTCTCCTGCATGAGCTGGCGTGTAGCCTGACCGTCTGCAAGAATTGTTTCCTTGATATCGCAGCAACAAGATGCAAGCTGTGCCTGTGCTGCCTGCGCCTGCAAAGCTGCGTCATACCGATTCTGAAGAATCTCTTTCTGCGTTTCACAGCAACAGCTCTGCTGTGCTGCCTGAACCTGCTGCAAGCCAAGCTGGTTTGCATACCGGTTCTCCAGGACGTCTCTCTGAGTCTGACAAGCCGTGTTCGAGACATTCTGGTTTGTGTTAAAAATGTCTCTCTTGACAAATTCGTCGCTGATAAAGTTGTCCTGCACTCCGGTCTCAACGCCGTTGTTACGATTCCAGCCGCCCATCATCGGGAAGAGGAATGCAATCAGGATAATCCAGATCCACCAGCCTCCGCCGCCCCACATGTCATTACAGCCGTCGTTATTGCGCGTTACTGCAGCCACATCAGCTGCACTGAGCATTCCGTCTGTCATAGTAGTAGTCTCCTTTTTGATATATTTATCAAGGCTGTGCACTTGCCTTAATAGCATTTTTTATCTCAGCATTCCCGTGATCTGTGCCGGATCCATTCCGTTTTGCCGGCACATCTGCTCAAATACCTGCTGCGGGTTTTTGCCTTTGCACATATCCATAGCCATTTTAACTGCCGGATTAGTCTGAGCCATCTGGTTAAATGCCGCCTGTGGGCTTCCAGATTGCCGGATCTGACCGACCATTTTAACCGCCTGCATCATTGCAGACATTGGGTTATTTGTTCCTGCCCCTCCGAGCATGGTTAATAATGGATTCATTCAGCTTTCGCCTCCTTTTGCCCGCGGAGCTCGCTTACTAACGCGTCAAACTCCGCTCTTGTTACATAATCCTGCTGCTGCGTTTGAGTCTTTGGCGTGTCAAGCGTATCTGGCGACGCCTCTTCAAAACGGAATGCTTTGAGTGTAGCGCTTCCCATACCATCCACTGACTTGACGTAAAAATATGGTGCATTGTTGTCCATCATCCAAGCGGTGTTCCCGGGCTGCACAATCTGATTCTTTGCTCCGTCAATTCCGGCGACCTGTATCCAGCTTACATTTTGTGCCGGCGTTTGCGGCTGCGGGCTGTATTGCTGAGCATACTGTGGCCGGTTGTACCGCATCTGGTCCAATTGCTGCATTCGTTGCTGTAACGCCGCCTGCTCCGCCTGCAGGGCAGCAAGCGTCTGGTCATATCCTCCGATCATTGGTAGTCCCTCCTTTGTTTAAATTATGGCATAAAAAAAGAGCCTCTGACAGTTCGTCAAAAGCTCAAAAAAGTATCATTAAAGGACACGTATGATTTTGCTATTCACTTTTTTACTGATTCGTTTTGCCGTAGACACAGACACTCCCAAAGCCTCCGCGCATCGCTCGATTGACGTTTGCTTCGCTCTGAGGTCAAAAAGCGCCCTCTCGTCTGCGGTAAAATTGCAAATCCGCCTAAAATAATCAAGTTCAGGCGTTGTAAAGTCATAGATTATCATACCTTGCCCTATCTTTAATCATTTTCTATCTGGTTCTGATACCTTCTGGCGGCCCCATTCGCCTTTACCGACTGCTCACGTTTCCATTTTGCAATTTTAAGTCGGTCTGGCAGCGGACGCAGATTGTTCAGCTTACAATATTCGCTGTATCTCGCATTTTTTTGCAAAAGCGCATATGACTTCTTATCAAGAGATTCTTGCAACCGTTGCTTCAATTCCTTATCCTGGCACGCCTTTACAGCTTCTTGTAATCCAAGCACCTCTCGTTTTACTTTTCGTATCTGGCGTTCATATCCACGCTGTTTTTGCTCTGCGCGGTACAGTTTTCCTGCATTTTCGTCGTCCTCTTCCGCAAGCTTGGCGTACGGATTATTTTTACCATCTCCCGGCCCAAAAGAATGCCGGCAGTTTGCCCCGCACAAACCTTCTACCGTCCCATATCCCGTCAGGCTAAAAGGCGGGTACATCTTATCTGCTCCAGATCGACTGTAAAACTTACCTTGCCACCAGTGATGGTTTCCGGCGTTTTCCCCGCCATTGCCAAGGCGTGCTCCAACATGTGCAGATACAAGCACAATATCCCACCCCATCTCATCCATGCGTTTTTGCGTGATGTCACCTGCTGCCTGCGAGATTCCAGTCCTGACAGCTCTTGCCGTTGCTGACTCGATTGTATCTCTGCGGCCAGACGGATACAGGATCGCAACTCCGTCAGCGGCAGCTCTCTCTATCGCCTCGCTGGCGGCCTGCGTATACGTCGCCGCTCCAGACGTTGCCCGGTAATACGCGCTGTCGCAAGCTTCGATAAATTTATTCTGTGCCGCGAGAGCTGTTGTCCTGGTAGCGTTTCGCCATTCTCCGAGCGTAGCACCATATGCCCTTTCCGCCAGACGCATCAGAACCGGAGACTGTCTAAACGGCATCGGATCCAATCCGGCAGCCTTATATATTGCATCGTCGTACGTCAGTGACTCAATGCAGGCATCTTGCATAGCCGCACTTACCTCCGTCTCCAACAGCCCAGTCATTTTTGAGATATCTGCAGTAATATCCTCTAGCAAATACCCGGCGTCCTGCATGATCTGAATGCGCCAACGGTCGGAAGCGGTAAAAAGGTAGTTGTCTCCGTCTCCAAGCCTTGCCGTCATGCGGGACACAACCTCTTTTATGATATAGCTGTGGAGCTCGCTTGCAATCTGCTCTGCCCCCTCCGCAACTTTTGACAGGTAATCCGGATCCAGCATTTATACCCTCCACTTGTCCGCCTGAGTTGCCATTTCAGCTCTCTGCGCAGCCATGTTCTCTTTAACGCGCTCTGGCATGTCTGATTGCATGATAAGCTCTGCCTGCAGCCGGATCAGGTCGTTTTGCTTGCTTATGATCTCGCAGAGTTGATAGATAGTCTCAACCATTTAAAATATATGCCTTCTCGGTCTTTGTAATTGACCGCATTCCGTTAATTTTGTCTGCTGTAATTTTGCCGGCAAGATATAATCTCCGCAGGCTCTCAACAAGTTCTCTCATGCAAGCATTCCCTCCTCGATTAACTGCAAAGTGTACGCGTCGATTGCTTCCTGGTTGCTTCTCAGTTCCGCAAGTGTAGGTTCTCCATCCGTTGAGTAAGCGGAATACTTATCAATGTCAGCGCTTACCTCTTCCTCGCTCAGATCGTACACCGTCCGGAATGCGTTGCCGTCATACTTGTACATTTTTCCAACAGTTTCTCCCCCTTCTCCACTGCTTATATCCGCAATCTCTTCATTCGTCAAAATTCTTACATCCGTCATGCCATTTTTCAGCTTGGTTACAACTAATTTAGGCTGTTTTGCGGTAAAATACATTTGTTCCATTTTTGATTGCCTCCTTGCATCCGGTCAATACAATGTCCGCCTTATTTTTACGTATCCATCTCTTGCTATCCGCATTTGTCATCCAACCATGCCGACTTGATATCGTCTTCGCCGCAGCAGGAGACACCATGCCAAGTTTTCGCGCTTTTTTGTTGCTGCGCCTGTAGCGCCTGAAAATCCTTGACCTTACGATTACCTTTTGCCGTGATATCAAAAATCCCATCATGTCAACATAGCCGGTTTTAAAATCGACAGTCTCATCCTCTGGCTTGATCTCTATTTTAAGTTTGCCCATTGACCATTCTCTCAAAATTTTTGATGCCATTTTTACATCCTTTTTGCTTTTTCCAAGTGCAAAAATGTCGTCCATGTATATCAAAATTTTATAGATGAGTTTTACTTTTGACTTTGTTCCGTCTTTATGGCGGCGGATTTTATACAGCCTGTGGCTTGCGTACTCATACAAAAATGACATGTACAGGTTCGCAAGGTATTGGCTGAGATATGAGCCGATAGATAAGCCACTCTCAAAGCTGTCTATCAGCAGGCATATCAGGTTTACAAGCTGTTTGTTGGCCACATATTTTTGCAAAATCATTTTTAAAGTGTCAACGTTAATATTCTCATAATAGTGCCTGGCATCACCTTTCCAGCCATAACGCAACTTCTTGTTCCGCAGCCACTTTTTAATCGCATTTTTGCCGACAACCTGACCTTTGTTTTTGATCGCCGCGCATTGATAGTATCCGATTCGTTTTTGCAGCATCTCACGCAGCCCGTATACAGCTATGTAGTCATACAGCTGCTGCTTAATACCCTGTATGCCGATCCTGCGGATTTTGTCACATTCCTTTTTATATGTGTACCAGATCGGTTTCCAGTGATATTTCCCCTGCAAAATCTCCTGCCGGATGCCGTCGATAACCGTTTCAATTGCCGGTTCAAGCATTTTATACTGTTTGTCCTTTACAATTTTGCGAAGCAAACTTTGAGGGGTATGTGTGTATTCAGACAAGAGGGCAACTACATCGTGCCTGCCAATTTTGCCTTTTAAGCACTCTTTTACTGCTTTCGATATCAACCGTCTGTCTGTAATATCAACATTTTTACAATATCGTTTCATCGTTTCTTTTCCAGGAGACGTTCGGTTTTTGCTACTAGCCTCAGCATTGCCCTCCAGGTAATGCTCCTACTCGCGCCGCCGCGTTTTGGGCTCCCCTTTATATCTTATTTAAGTACCGTTCCCGGCAACCGGCTTTACGCCGGCGGAATGACGTGCTATTTTAAATCCTCAAAAGATTTTATAAAAAGAAAAACAGGCCGCGTAGTTCCAATTCGCATTCGAGACGCCGTTCCTGCCATTCACGTACGACAGGCCGGCATTCGCTCCGTTCCTGAGGTTCCCGCGCGGCACGCCAAGCCCTATGTGCTTTTATAGAGGGGATCTGCCCCTCTTGCTCCGCAATTCACCCCATTTAGGGGTTTAGGAAACGCAGGCCGCGCAGTACCAATTCGCATGCGAGACGCCGCCCCCGCCATTCACGCACGACAGGCCGGCATCCGCACCGCCCCAGAGGCCCCCGCGCTGAAGCGATTCTCTCAGACCAGTTCCAGTTCCTCCGAAATAAAATCTGTCGCCTTTGCCAGATGCGCTTCCGCTGCCAACTGTGGTCGGATACTCAGCCCCGCTCATAAGATCTATCTGTGTCTCACCGATCCAGAAATCATCTGATGCAGCTCTGGTCACGCGTCCGATTTTGCGCCAGTTGCTTTTTACGGTTTCTTCCGCGGTTGTGAATGCCGCATAATCCCTTACATAAAAGTCTGTATCCGTTGCCGTATCTTTATCCATTAGCTCAGTCATTGATACAAAATATGCGCCAATGCCATCCTCGACGCCCTGAATGCGGAACGAATGTTTGCTGTCGTTCGCTACGTAGCCATCCGCTCCGAGGACGTTATCCGTCTGGCCGGAATGCAGCGGCATCGTGGAGATATAAGTCTCCGTTGTCGTGTCAAAAACGTCTGCCGTATCCACATATACCCGGCTTTTTTCGTCATCAATTGCTTCGATTTTTGTGACTTTTACAAGGTCTGCAACATCTCTCATATATGCGTTTCCGCGGTCTGTATTGCTTGTGTCTGTGCAATTGCCAAGAGACACCGTACATCCAACGTAAAATTCGTTTGCCTGCGCCTTTGTAAGTACAATGTATTTTTGTCCTGTCGTTGCCTCTGCCGCTGGATACTGCAGATTAAAGTTTGTGCATCCGCTAAATACTTTTTGGTTGGACTGCGCCGCGTACTTGATCATAAGCATTGTCCGTAAGTATGCAGACCTCTCGGCTCCAGCTCCGACATAGCCAGAACCAAGAAGCTGAACAGCTGTATTAAACGACTGATAGGATACGAAGTTGTACACAGGCGCATTTGTGCATCCATACGGCTTGCCATCATCTCCCTTGCTTGCATAGTACGCCGGGACAATACCGTATCCCATCGGGTTGCCTTTGTTATCTCTGCAGTGCGGCATCAGGACAAGGTTGAGCTCCGGATGCGGCGCGTCTGACAAGTGAATGCGCCAGCGGTCGGAAAGGACCTCAATGCCGTAGTACAGTGGCGGAGTCAGGACGCCAACCTGTACCTTGCCAGTCTTTGCGAAGCTGGACTGCCCCTGGATTGCCGTCGGCTTTTTTGCTCCATCATCCGTAACGATAAAATCGCACAGGGTATACCAAAAGGCGTTATAAGACGCAAAATCATCTTGTCCCTTTACGGTCTCTGTGGACGGTACGCAGACCTTACCCTCTGACGCATCTGTTTTTGTTCCGTCAGTCGTGTCCGTGACTGACAAATTGTAAAACTCCGTTGTAAATACCTCTCCGGTTGCTCGCTGTAAAAAATATGTACCCCAATCAACCGATGAGATATCTACAATTGTTGCTTTCAGGAGCTGCAGCATCTCGATGATCTGCTCCTGATTCTCTAAATTTGCAATATTGATCTGCATCATTCCTCCACATTAACCGCCAGGCACTTTTTGCTCTCGTTATAAAAAAATGTGAGTCCTTTTCCGCCTGCTTTGTTTTTTAATTCGGCACTTGTGTTGTCCGCTGTGTTCTTTGCCGCGTTTGCTGTTTTTGCAGCTGCCGAGATAGCCCCGATGATCGTATCAGACAGCTGAGTGTTCTTTTGGCTGCCGAGTTGGTCAAGCAAAAATTTCCATATTGTACTCGCTGTCACACGCTTATTTTTGAGAGCAGACGCAGCG
>ERZ1034913.1403-NODE-1403-length-14718-cov-4.478961_pt1 | contig 14718 bp, 21 predicted proteins | sample MGYA00520697_ERZ1034913 | MGnify/ENA primary metagenome ERZ1034913 (study PRJEB33766, sample SAMN09781786) | gut metagenome | biome: gut microbiome | host: Homo sapiens | place: Madagascar | study: EMG produced TPA metagenomics assembly of the PRJNA485056 data...
GCAGGCGCTGGGCGTCCGGCTGGAGGCGCTGGGGGCGCAGGTGACGGCGGCGGCGCAAAACGGGCGAATCACCGTGAAAAGGCCATTCGACGAAACGGAGCTGCCAGTTTCCTACGCAAAATCCATGGAGGGCGCCGAGGTCGGACGTCAGGTGGTAGTGCTGATTTTCGGAGAAGAAAAGAACCTGAAAAACCACATGGTCATGATGTACGCAGACGGGTCGGAGGCCACATTGTATCCCAATGGATAGGAGGAGCAGATGGGCAAGAAAACAAGAAGCATTCTGGTGCTGAAAAATGGAAAAGAGATCCCCATTACGGGGATCACCGGGCGCTACTATGTGACGCGGGAGGCGCAGTACCGCAAGAACAGCCCCACCGTAAAAGGCGTGAGAGCCGCCACGGATGCGGAGTGCGACGCGCTGACGGCGTCCCGCAGCAGAAATACGCGCAGGGGGAAAATGACGGAGTAAAAGGAGGCGCTGGCGCATGACGGAGCGGGAAAAGTATTTGGCATATCTGCAAGCTATCAAAGGCCCGTTTCAAAAGTTGTGTAGGCTTCGCTTCCTGAACCCGGACGGAAGTACGGCGTTTTTCGTGGACAACAATCCGCAAAACAGGTACAGCGGCGCATTTATCGCGGACGGCTCTTTGGCGGTGAATCTGCAAAACGGCGTAAGGCGCACGGCCAGCGTAACGCTTGCCAACGGAGACGGTACGTTTGACTACAACGTGAACAACCTGTGGTTCGGGCAGGAGATCGCGCTGGATGAGGGTTTGGTGCTGCCGGACGGAGAGGATTACTACATACAGCAGGGCGTTTTTCTGCTGGAGGATCCGGAGGAGACCATACAGCCGGGGAACCGGACGATCAAATATCGCCTGGTGGACAAGTGGGCGAACCTCGACGGGACGCTCTGGGGAAAACTGGAGGGAACCTACAAAGGGGCGCTGGGAGCAAACATTTTCGAGCAGATCAACGCCTTGCTGAAGGATGACAAGGGAAACGGCCAGAAGGTGGATCCCGTCGCGCCGGTGTACACGGAATACTACAATGGGAAAACGCAGACGCTGCCGGACGGAAAGACCGCCAGACTGACGGACGCGCCGTATACGCTGACGGTGGAGCCGGGGAGCGGTACATACGCCGCCGTGATCCTCGGCTTTGCGGAGATGCTGAATGCGTGGGTCGGCTACGATGCCACGGGACGGCTGCGCATCGACCCCAGCCAAGATGACCTGCTGGATATCAGCAAGCCCATCAGCTACGCATTTTCGATGGAAGAATCCACGCTTTTGGGACTGACGTACACCGTGAAGAACACGGAAGTGTACAACGATTACATTGTGCTTGGCGAGGAGCTGGATGACAACATCCAGCCGGGGGCGCGGGCGACGAATTTCGACCCCATGAGCGACACGAACGTAAACCTGATCGGGCGTAAAACAGTGTGGACAAGCGAAAACGGATACACCACGCAGACGCAGTGCAGGGATAGGGCAGAGTGGGAGATGAAGCGCGCAACGGTGCTGCAAAAGAGCGTGAACATCTCCTGCGGGCAGTTTTTCCACCTGACGGAAAACACGTTGGTCACGGTGGCGCGGACAGACAAGCCGGGAGCGCCGATAGAGCGGCATCTTGTGATGGGATTCACCCGACCGCTGGCGGCAGACGGCGCAATGACCATTTCTGCGGTAAGCGTGGCGGACTTCCCAACGGCGACGGTGACGTTGTGGCCGCCAAAAGCCAACGAGTAGGAAGGAGGAGAGCGGAGAGATATGGCACTTTATCAGCCGACAAATGTCACACCCTCCATGCTTGGCGCGTTGGGTAATGGAGTTGTAGATGTCACGAAAGGCATCGGTGTATCGTGGCAGGTAGACGGGCAAAGCCCTATGACAGCGTTCCAGATCCGAATACTGGAAAATACGTCAGCCAGCAGGGTTTTGTATGACACGGGAAAGAAAACGGATGGATGCCCCTTTTACGGCAGGAATGAAAAGGGCGATGTGGTGTTTTTCCGGTATGCGATCTCCGCATCCGCGTTATCGGCGGCCGGCGTTACCAACGGAAACAACTACAAAATGCTGATCACCCAGTGGTGGAGCAACACACAAAGCGTAACGCAGCAGAGCGCATCCGTGTTTCAGTGCAGGGACACGCCGACGCTGCAAATCGGAGACGCGGTGAGTCCCGGTACTTACGTTCCGCAGAACAAAACGGTGGGGGAATTTACCGCCACCTATTATCAGGCACAGGGAGACGAGCTGGTTTGGGTGCGGTGGCGCCTGTGGCGACACGGATCGTCCAGCGATACGCTTCTGGCGGACACGGGCAACGTGCCGACCTCTGTACTCAAGTTCCGCTACGACGGTTTCTTCAACGGGGAGACGTACCAGCTGCGGTGCGACGGAGAGACGGTGAGCGGCGTGTCTGTATCCGCCGTCAGGCTGCTGAACTGCGCCTACGATGTAGCGGGGTTTTCCGGGACGGTGCAGACCTGTGTGGATCGAAAGAAAAGCGGCGTTCTTGTCTCTTGGCCGGAAGCAGCGCAGATCGGCGCTACCGTAACCGGCGGATATTCCATTTCCGGGCAGCGGCTTACACTGGACGAAAACGCAAGTGTTTCGTGGACAGCTCCTGCAAGCGTGGCGTGGAATCCTCCTGTTGGGCTTGTGTGGCGCGGAAGTGTGCAAGAGCTGCCGAAAAGCGTTTTCACGCTGACGATGCAGGATGGAGATGCGGGAGATGGGACGGCGCCTACATTTGCCGTGGAGGCGACCGTGCATCCTTACAAGGTGGCGTTCGTGTGCGGCGGCGTAGAGATCGGCTATGTAGCGGCCACAATAGCGCCCTACGATGAGTTGACGCTGGTGCTTTCGGGCGAAAGCCTATACTTGCGCCGCGCCTATTATGAGGGCGTTTTCCCGGATGAAGCCAGATACCCGGAAAGCAATCTCTACCCCAGAAGGGCGACTCCCATTGTGGAGTGGTACAGCGGAGAGGTAAACCTGCCGAGTGGGACAATAAAGAGCCTGTCCCTGCTTGGCCAGCAAGAGTGTGAATATTTCTGGCTCTTGAAAAGCGGCGTGCCGGACGATGTGCGGAAGAGGCTAATGAACGACCCGCAATATGAACCCTCCTTTGATGAAAACACGTGGTTTTTGGCAAATTTTGAAAACGGACTTGAGGGTGGAAATATCCAGACGGACGCAGTGATCGCACATTGGAATATCTATCGAATGAGCGAGGACGACCAGGCGTTTTCACTTATCACAAGAACCAGCAACAGTTTGAAAAACCAGATCCTCGATTGTGCGGCGGCGTCGCAGCATACGTATTCCTACTATGTATTCGGCGCGACGGCGGATGACGAGATCGTAACGCAAGCGCTGAAAAGTAAGCCGGTGACGGTGTGCCTGTGGGATTGGACGCTGCTGGTTTGTCAGGAGGACGCGGAACACGACTATTTCTTCGGAGGGGATGTGCTTGGCTATGTGGTAGAGGATCTATTCCGGTTTAGTTTGAACGTGGAAAGTGGTGCGGTAGGAAACAACAATGCACCGACGCTTCTGGCGAACTTTACGCGCTACCCTACGGTGCAGCGGACGCCGCAGCGTTACATGAGCGGCACTTTGAGCGGATATCTCGGGGATGTGGATGCCGATGGGAACTACCGCGATACGCTTGACCGGCGCGACGCGCTGTTTGCGCTGGCGCAGTCCGACAAGGCGCTGTTTCTGAAGAACCGAAAGGGTGATCTGCTCCGTATCACGATCAGCGGACAGATATCCGTGAAAACGCAAGACTCCACACGGCAGCAGGCGTTGATATGCTCCGTGCCTTGGGCGGAGACGGGAGACGCAAGAAACGCCAGTATTTTTATCAGAAAGGATGATGTTCTATGGCATACGTAGCACCTACATGGAAAAACGGAGGCCCCCCGGCTATAAACGCGGCGGCGTTGCAGGCAATCAGTGACGCGCTGGCGCGGGTGGACAAGGATCTGACGGCGCATATCAACAGCATGAAAATCATTGCGATGCGCAATGTCAATATCACATTCACGAACGGCATCGGGACATACGAAAACTCAGAAATCACGACGGCCTCTGTGACTTTCGTACAATGGCGCGCCGGTGCGGTCGCCACGCTGCAAGACAGCGTACTGTCTACCACCGCTAACAACGGGAGTTTGACGATCGTCGCCAAGAATGCGCTCACGGGCGGCCCGCTGCCGCTGAACATCCTGATTATCAACAAATAAGGAGGCGCGGATATGGAAATGTTCATTCAGATTGAGAAAAACCCGGACGGCAGCCGGGCAAGCCAACTGGGCGGTACGCTCCAGAAGGGGTGGGCCTACTGGAACACCGACGCGGTGCCGCTGCCGGAGCGGTTCCCGTGGGTGGAGATCGAGACGCGGGTGATCGCCCACGAGGCGGTCATGGACGGCGAAAAGACACTGTTCCCCGCCTTCACGCGGCTGGAGGTGGTGTCTGCCGGAAACGGCGAGGAGATCCCGGTGGAGCCGATTTATGTGACAACCCAGCTGGACAGGGTGGAGGCACAGCTGGCGTATACCGCCATGATGACGGACACGCTGATGGAGGTGTGATATGAGAGAACGCATTGAAAAGTGGTATAAGCTGGACCTGTGGACGAAGGACATGGTGCGCAGCGCCGTGGTCAAGGGCAAACTGACGGAGGATGAGTACGCCGAGATCACCGGCGAGGCATACGGAGAGGTGTAAGGAAATGGCGATTCTACACATCGTGATCGGTGCGTGTATCGGCTTTTGTGCGGCGGCGCTGCTCAAGAGCGGGAAATAAAAGGCAGGCGCAGATGCGCCGGAAAGGAATTTTCTATGAAGCTGAACAACAAGACCTATGACATCATGAAGTGGCTGGTCATCATCGTGCTGCCCGCCGTGGCTACGCTGTACGCGGCGCTGGCGGGTGTGTGGGCGTGGCCTTATGCCGACGAGGTGGTGACCACCATCACCGCCGTGGACACGTTCCTCGGCGCGGTGCTGTGCATCAGCACGGCGCAGTATCACAAGGACAACAAACTGGAGGTGTGAGCCATGCCGACGGTACAGGCTGTGGTGGCGCTGCTGGAGGGCGAGCGGGGCTATCTGGAAAAGAAGTCTAACGCCCAGCTGGACAGCAAGACCGCCAATGCGGGGTATAACAACTACACCAAGTATACGCGGGACATTGATGCGGCGGGCATCAACGACGCACGGTATCAGGGACAGGCGTGGTGTTGCAGCCTGGCGATCTGGCCGGAGCTGCACCTGTCCGGCGCGGCAGAGGCGCGGGAGCGGTTCTACCTGCCGGTGCCGTCCAAGTGTAAGGCGTACAACTGCGAGTGGCTGGCGGGGTATTTCCGCAGCGCCGGTGCGTGGTATGTACAGCCGCAGGTGGGGGATTTCATTTTCTTCCGTACATCCCGGTATCGCTACGCCCATGTGGGGCGCGTAGTGGCGGTGGAGGGCAGCACCGTGTATACCGTGGAGGGCAACACCTCCGGCGACGGCGGTGTGGTGGCAAACGGCGGCGGGGTGTTCCGCAAGTCGTATAGCCTCGGCTCGTGGAACATTGTTGGCTACGGTCGCCCGAAGTGGAAGGACGGCGAGCGGGACGATCCCGCAGAGAAGAAGGAGGATGAGAAGAAGTTGGATATGCAGGTACGGATGCTCAAGCGCGGCATGAAGGGCGCGGACGTGAAGACCCTGCAAGCGGCGCTGATCGCCTACGGTTCCTCCTGCGGAGCGGCAGGTGCCGACGGCGACTTCGGCGGCGGCACGGAAGCGGCGCTGAAGAAGTTCCAGACAAAGTACGGCCTCGGCGCTGACGGCATCGCCGGGAAAGGGACGTGGGGCAAGCTGCTGAGTAAGTAAAACGAAAAAGGCTCTCCTGCGGCGCACAGCGCGTCACAGGGGAGCTTTTCTTTCTGCATGAGGGTAAACGGGCGGGCAAAAAAGAAACGCCGCAGAGGGCGTTTCTATGCGTTCTGGAGTAGTTCCGCATTGATCGCCGCCTGACGGTCGCGGGCTTCGAGGACGAGGGCGGCGGAGTGAGTTTCGGATCTACCCATGAGCTTGCCGGAGTAGATTTGCGTTGTGCCGGGGGAGGCGTGTCCCAGTTTGGCTTGCAAAGCCTCCTGCCGCATACCGCTGTTGAGGTCGATACGCGCTCCCACATGGCGCAGGTCATGAGTGCGGACGTTATCCACGCCGGTGACGGCTTTGACGTGGCGCATGACAAGGGCGGAGAGCCATTCCGCAGAGCCGAAAGTCCATGTACCGTCCCGTTCGTTGGTGCCGAAAACGCCTTTTTTGCTGGTGGTGCCGAACAGGGGCGCGGTGTCGGGCAGGTCGCGGGGGCGGATGCCGCTGGCCAGATAGATGCGGACGGCGGACTGTGCGATCTCCGGGAACTCCACACGGCGGAACTTGTTGCCCTTGCCCCGCTCCACGAAAATCTCTCCCTCCTGCCAATGGAGGTCGGCGAGGGTCAGGTGCAGCAGCTCGGCGTTTCGAAGCTCGGTGGTCAGGAGCAGGATCACGATGGCGTAGTTTCGGGGATAGGTGGCTGTCCGGGCGTAGCCGGGGCGGTCGTTTCTCCACAGACGCATGACCTGCGCGTCGGTGAGGATGGTGTCATAGGGGCGCTTTTCCTCCCGCCGGGTGTTGGGGAAAAGCCGCTTGGACACGGGATTAGTTTTGTACCAGCCGCCGCAGGAGGGGTCACAGGCGAACTCAAAGAACGCATGGAGGCGGGTCAGATACTGCCGGACGGCGGTAGGGGAGCAGCCTCGCTCTGTCAGCGCGTCCCGCCACAGGCGGATGGTGGCATAGTCGGGGTCGGTATAGTTTTCCTTGGACTCAATGAAAAAATTCATGAAGTCCTCGATGGTCTTTTGATAGTTATGGACGGTGCGGGGGGAAAGGCCGACGGATGCACAGTTTTTCAAATAGGCGTCCGAGCTTTCCGCCAAGCGCCGTTCCGGGGCCGAGGTGCGCGGCATGGGTCAGACCTCCTTTCCTGATGTGTGGTGTTTGCCGCGATGGCGCATCAGACGGCGGCACGGACAAACTGCTGCATGAGGACAAGCTCCACGCCGCCCTCCCAAACGTGGCAGGAGTCGATGAGAAAATCGCCGTAGGCCATCATTTCAAGGTCGTTGGCGGGTGTAAAGGGGACACCGTTGGCGCCGAAGGTCAACTCAATGTTAGGCGTAACGCCGTCGCCGATATCCAAAACGGAGCAGATTTCACGGACTGTCATTTTGATTTTCCTCCTATATTATAAGGTTGTTTGTTGATTTTGACGAATGGTTCAGGGTGATTACGGAATGTAATCAGACAACGCAGGGGCGAGAGGCTGCGAGCTGGGCTTGTCTTTCCCGGACAATGGTTTCGTAGATGCAGCGGAGCTTGGCATCCTGCGAGATAATCATAAGCTTGCTGATACTGCGGCACCCAGCCACGGTAGCACCTCCGCGCCGCATACGGGCTTGCAGGTTCTTCTACCGGGTGGAGAGGTTGACATGGGCGCGGCGTTCCAGCTCGGCGTACATATCGCCGATGGTGGTGTGGTAGTTGAGGCCGTATTCCTCGCACATGGCACGGACGCGGCGGTTCATTTCGTCCCGCCAGCGTTCCTCGTCGGTGGGCGGCGCGGCAAAAACGCCTGTGATGGTGCTGATTTTGCGGTCAGTGTTGTCGGCGCGTTCCTCCAGCGCGGCCAGCTTACTCTCGTACTCACGGTTGATCTCCACCTGCAACGCAAACAGGTCAGTGGTGGACATGGGCTTGGGTTTTTCAGCGGCCAGCTCTTTGGCGCGGAAATAGGTCTTGACCAGCTTCCGCTGTACCTCCCACGCCCAATCATCGGTAAAGGACTTGACGATCATCAGGTAGCCGGATTCGGTGAAAAGGTATACATCCTCGGTGGCCTTGTTAGAGAGGCCATCGAAGCGGTGACGAAATTCGTCGGCGCAAATTTTGAAGAAATCCTCGCCCTCAATAAACCTCTGACGGTTGCTGCGAAAATTCCTGCTGGCGCTGCCTTCGGGGCGGTGGTGAATCGCGTCAATGTCGCGGAAGGTGAGGACGGGTTTGCCGTCCAGCGTCTTGCCGTTGAACTGGGTGTCGCCAATGTTGACTACGGACAAATCGTTCATGTTTTCACTCCTTATTGTTTTGAATTGACAAGGAGCGAACGCTTGTGGTAGAATGAATTTACCGCAAGGTTGCTCCTTGGGTGTGATAACGGTTTGCTGACTATCTTGGACGACTGGCAGCAGGCCGTTATTTTCGTTTCCCCAACAGCAGATGGATTCCCTGCCGGATGGCTTCCGCTTTGTTGATTTTTTTCGTTTCACAATACTTGTCAAGCATACGGTTTGTTTCCGCATCGATCCTGATGCTGAAGCGCACATCCTTGGGGTTTTCAACCTTGGGTCTGCCTGTGCGTGGTGACATTGTTTCACCTCTCTTTCTGTCACGCATTTAGTATAATTCATGCGTGACGAAAAGTCAACACTTTTTTGGAAAAATTTATGCCGGTGCGGATTTTAGGGCTTTTCCACCAGCTCCACGGTGTCCGGGAGCAGCAGACGGGCGGCGGCTTCGGACTCCGCCTCGATGAGCATGGTAAACTCCTCGCCGTCCCGCTTGCGGCGGACACGGAAGGAATATTCCCGCTTGGTGACATTGGCGACAAGATTCATGGTGTTTTTCCTCCTTTTCAGTGCCGATGGAAACCATTTTCCCCGTTTGGAGAAAATGGCCTTGCACGCTATTCCCGCTACTTTCGCAAGCGCTCTTTGCTTTTTCAATAACATTTTCAGTGTTTCAGATGGGGGATGAGCCGGGCGATGATTTCCGCCGCCTCGTCCGCTTCGGACGGCGTATTCTGCCAGTCAAAGGAAAAACGGACGGTGGACAGGGCTTCTTCCTCGGTGAGGCCGCTGGCGATGAGGTTTTCCGAGGCGCGATTCTCGCCGCTGGAGCAGGCGGAGCCGGTGGACACCATGACGCCGTGGTCACTCAGGGCGGCGGCAAGGGACGCGCCGTAGACGCCGGGGAAGGTGAGGGACAGGATGTGGGCGGCGACATTTTTACCGTCGTTTACCCGGTATTCCACGCCGCTTTCCGTCAGGCGGCGCAAAAGGCGATCCCGGACGGCGATGAGATGGGTAATATTTTCCTCCATGTGGGCGGTGTGCCATTCCAGCGCCGCCGCCATCGCGCAGGCCAGGGGGACGGACACCGTGCCGCCGCGCATACCGCGTTCCTGTGCGCCGCCGTGGAGCAGGGGGGTAATGGGACACCCCTCCCGGACAATCAACGCGCCTATGCCCTTGGGAGCGCCGAATTTGTGACCTCCGAACGCCATGTAGTCCGCGCCGAGGGCGTGGAAGTCCACGGGGATGTGGCCAACGGCGGCGGTGGCGTCGATGCCGACGCGAATGGGTCTGTTTTTGCGGCAGAAATCGTCCACATCCCTTATCACGCCGGTCTCGTTGTTGACGAGGGAGAGAATGGCGGAGGGCTTGCTGCGCGGTGCGTTGGGGGAAGAATAGGCGTGAATGCCTTCGCTGACAGCGTGGTGAACGGTGCCGTTGTAGATGATGCCGTCGGACTCTATGCGAAGGCATTTGACCATCCAGTTGCAGGCTTCGGTGGCACCGGAGGTAAAGTAGACCTCGCAGGGGTCGCAGTTGAGGCACCGGGCGATGATGGCGCGGGACTGTTCCAGCGCGGCTTTCGCCACCCGCCCTACGGCGTGGATGCTGGACGGATTCCCCTTCGGCGCGACGTGCATGGCGTTCCACGCGCAGGGAAGCACCGGCGTGGTGGCGGCGTTGTCGAAGTAGATCATGGTTTCTCCTTTCGGTGGTTTGTGTGCGGATCATAGGGAATATTCAAAACACAACGGAATATCCGTTTCCAAAACGAGCCGGAGGGCGCGGCGCCGTCCGGCTCATCCTGGGGATTTTTTGCACTTTACATATGAGGCGGGCGGAGATCAGCCCTTTACGGCGTCCTTGAGCAGCTTGGACGGCTTGAAAATCGCCACGCGCTTGGCGGGGATCTCCACGGCTTCACCGGTGGCGGGGTTGCGGCCCGTATGGGCGGGACGCTCCTTACTGGTGAAGATGCCGAGTCCGGGAATATTCACACTGTCACCGCTGCGCATAACGTCGGTGAGGGTGTTGGCAGCGGCGGCGATCACGCGCTCGACTTCCTGTTTCGTGAGGTCGGACGCTACTGCCAGAGTGACAACAAATTCGCTCTTGGTCATTGGTAATGTGCCTCCTTTCTTGCGTTTTTGTGTAGATTTTTCGCCTTGCGGCTGGTGGGGCATCGGGGACTTGAACCCGGAACCGGGCCGTTATGAGCGGCCTGCTCTGCCGATTGAGCTAATGCCCCGTATGGGCGGCGCGGCTGCCTGCCTCGCACCGCGCCGCCGTTTGAAAGGAGTTGGCCTGCCTGTATTCCAACAGGAGCCGGGAAAAAAGAAGAAAACCCGGTGCTGCGTCTTACGGCCACAGCATATTGAGGAACTCCACTACGAAAGCGGGGCTTTGTGCGCCCCTTGTGCGGAAGGTGGGAATCGAACCCACGAAACGGCGACGCGCAAAAACAGCGAACAGAAAGGATGAGGGAGGTGGTCTATGAGTTTAGTATGCGGTGTGGTGAAGATGTCGTTTGCCCCTGACGGCGCTTCCGCGTATAGAACGGAGAGGGAGAGCAGAGGGCGCTGTCCCTCTCCGTTTTTCGTCTCGATTCTGTATACCCCGCTAAGTGGTAGTCCTAAGTGAAGCCGGATGTGAACCATCTGCCCGTCCGCCTGATCTTCGTGCGCCGGCGCACACGCACAGGGATTCTGCGGGCACCTGCGGCGGGGGCGCAGGTGTGGATCGCAAGGAACGGCACCGCGCCGAGCACCCGGAATACGGGATTTATAAAAAACATGATTAGAGCACCGTCCCCCTTCTTTAGATTTGCCGCATAGCTTTCCAGGTGCGGCTCCCGATGGGGCGTTCCTTCGTTCGCTGTCACGCCCAAATCATGCTATCGGCTTGTTCGACCCGACGACACCACTGCCAGATGTGGAGGTTTCATTCCAGATGGGGGAAGCCATCCATCTGGCGGGCATGGCACAGACGGCTGGATTTGAACCAGCGAATGAGGGAGTCAAAGTCCCTTGCCTTACCGCTTGGCTACGCCTGTATGGTTTTCCCCTGCCGGAATCCAACCGGAGATACCGGGCGCGTTTGCAGCCGCGTCACCGGCACAGCTCCTGCTTACGGGGTGGAGCTTGCGTTGTTGAGAAAAGAGGTGTAATTATATCTTACTTACCGTGTCAAACACCTTTTCCGAAAATTTTGGCAAATTCTCGATCAGGACTTGAATCTCTCCAGAAATGCGGTGCTCCCGAAGGAGAAACGTGCCGTGTAAAACCGGCGCTGGGGATGGATGTAGACCACCGTACCCGTTGCGTTTCTGTTCAGCGCCTCGATGCGCTTTGAGACGGTATCGCCGATGTGGATGTTGTGGGGGATCATGCTACGCCGCCTTTCCGGACAAACTGCTGCATGAGGACGAGTTCCACGCCGCCCTCCCAGACGTGGCAGGAGTCGATGAGAAAATCGCCGTAGGCCATCATTTCAAGGTCGTTGGCGGGTGTAAAGGGGACACCGTTGGCGCCGAAGGCCAGCTCAATGGCGGGCTTTACGCCGTCTCCGATATCCAAAACGGAGCATATTTCACGGACTGTCATTTTGATTTTCCTCCTAATGTGAAAATGTTTTGCTTGGTGAATCAATAGATATGCCCGAGCCGTTACGCTTTCAGCGAATTAGGCGTGTGTGCTGCGTATCGCTTGAGAAAGTATGCCTGTCCGCGAGGCGTGACCATAGATACCCTGTCGATGATGCCGCTTTCCTTGGAGATACGGGGAGTTTCCTTGACGAAGAACAACCCCAGCTCCATTGAACGCTGCGTCGGAAGATTGTAGTCACTGCCTCCCTTGATCAGATACCCGTCGCTGCGGAGAACCTCATAAAAGCGATTGCCTCCTATATCAAAGCCGTTTTGCTTGAGCAGCTTCGCCATGTCGCGGACGAGGATGTTCGTGTCGCAGCCCGTAATGGCGTTGGCGAAGCGGACGGCGGGCGCGTCGGCCTCGATTTTCGCTTGCAGATCCTTGATCTGTACGTTGGCGATCTGCAAAGCCCGCGCCATGACCTTTTCGGGGCTATTCCACGCCTTTTCAAGCTGGATGAAGTATTGCCGCGCCTGCTTGCCCTTTTCGCTGCGCTGGAGCATACAAATTTCTTTCGCCATTTCGATGGTGATTTCTGCGTCCTGCCGGGGCTTGCCGGGGAGACCGTCAGACCTATTGGACAAAAATGTCCGATAGTCTTTTTCGTCCTCGAAACCGTACTCGCACATACGGGGAAACCACTTGTTGAAGGGTGTTTCCACCTCAAGGGCGGCGTGCAGGTCGCGGGCTGATACCGTGATACGGTCGGGGCTGTCCACATTTACCGGGATAAGCTGTTCAAACTTTGTCATAATCTTGTTCCCACCTTTCTTCTTTGTTTCGACAATTGGCATTTTAATCACCATGTCAAGGAATTTCCGGAGGTGGATTTTTGAAAATGGGTGCAAAAATCCCCCGGAATGGCTCTTGACCTTTCCGGGGGATCGTAGTAGAATATTTACGACCTCCCCGAAAGGGGTTGTGATCGAACGGTATAGCGGGGCAGGTCGCCAAACTTACGCCCGCTATATCGTTCTATTTTTTACGCTGTTCTTCAAGGTACTGGGAGCAGGCAATCCGAACGACGGCAGCCAAAGAAACGTTTTTCTTTTCTGCGTCCTCTTTCAGACTGTCGTATAATGCTGCCGGTACTTTGATATTCAGCACCTTTGTTTTTTCCATGGTCGCCTCCTTTCGTGTAGTATTGTACTACACGGCGTGTAGCTGTGTCAAGGGTTTTTTGAAAAGATTTGTTCAAACAGCGGCGTCCATGCGGCGCTGGCAGGATAAGTGTTTCGCTCAGTCTTTGGTCGGAAGGGGCGAGGCACTTATTTTTTTGGAGTTTTTGTTAGTCGAAATAAACCTGATCGCCTATGGTCAGCATAACAAGGGATGCTTTATCGCCGTTTACCTCGGCCATGATGCTCCACTGTTCTTGCAGCATGGCGCCGTAGCTGTTTTGGGAGTCTACATAGCCCGTCATCATGTAAACATTTCCCTCGCCCTTTTGAAAGGCGCACTCCCACATTTCAGAGAATTTCGCCGTAGATGGCGCTTTCAGGTGGTTTTTGACGCAGTTTTTGGCGAGGACGTAGACGGAGGCTTTAATTTCATCGTCGCTGTAAGTGTCGTCACTTCTTTCGTGAAACGAACCTTGGAAATCATCCTCATCTTTGGCTTGATAGACCAACCTTCCGTCACGGAAAGCCTTCTGCCTTTGGAACGTATAGGTGCAGTTCTGAAAAACAAACGTCGGGAAGCCTGCTTTAATATTTTCATTGCCCCAACCGACTGCGGCAACATTTACGGCGATACCATAAAGATCAGCCGCACTGGCAGGAGCCGAGGATTCTGAGGATACGGATACAGAGTATCTTTTTTCGCCCCCGGAATAAGTAGAGGACAATGTGACGGATTCCACGTTGATACCGCAGGCTGTGCAGATTTTTTCAACCTCTGCTTTATAGTCCTTTTCTTCCTGGGGTTCCTGCGAAAGCCAGAACACGAAAACAACGGACAGCAGTACCAACAGTACCGCGGCTACGATGACACCGGATTTTCGTTTTTTTGCGGGCGGCACAGTCCGCTTATAGGGGGCTGGTTCTGCTTCGGCAGGGGTGATAGGTACGCAAGGTTCTATTTTTGCTGAATCCGTCTGATAAGGAGGCAGAGGGTAGCCGCAGTGGGGGCAGGCGGCGGCCTTGTCGCTGACTTGACCGTGACACTCCGGGCAGGTGATGAGGGCCATTTTTTGTTCTCCTTTCCATTTATTGTTTGGACGGGTCAACTAGGATGCAGAAGTCCTCGTCCTTCATGGACGCGAGACGAACGGAGGTTTCCAGCTCTTGGAGATCCGTGGCGGAATACAAAGTTTTACAGGGGGCTAAGTCAAAAGTCTGGTCCAGGCAGGCGCGGATGGTTTCCTTCGGATAGGACAGGTTGGTGAGGGCGGCGTCGGTGAACTCTTTTCTTGTCATAGAATAGACCTCCTTCATTTTGCATTTTAAGGGATGCTGACGCGATTTTAGAAGTGGGCATTATTGCTTGCCCTCGGCGGCTGAATTTTGCCGTTATAAAGGGGAAACGCGCCCACACCCGGCGGGTGGTAGTATTTGTCGAGCGTGGGCGCGGGGTGCGCGGGTCGATGGGACGGATTTTACTTTTGCTTAATTTTATCACGGTTTTGCCGGGGGTGCAACGGTGAGTTTTGCGGGGTGTCATATAGCACTGGATTGCTCCAACTTCGCCTTTAGTTCTGCATTTTCTGCACGCAGGGATTCTATGCAGGATGTATTCAGGCCGATTTTTCGAGCAAGGCCGTCAAACGCCTTGGCAAAGGCGCAGGGATTTTCACCATAGCAGATGTCGCGGCAAACCTTTTTGTAGGGACAAAATTTGTTTTTCATTTTGGTACTCCTTTCGTTTGACATT